>Ga0169931_10007164_pt1 | contig 16624 bp, 17 predicted proteins | sample Kivu_15m_20L_FD_129675 | JGI IMG/M metagenome (GOLD analysis project Ga0169931, IMG submission 129675) | Freshwater microbial communities from Lake Kivu, Western Province, Rwanda to study Microbial Dark Matter (Phase II) - Kivu_15m_20L... | ecosystem: Environmental > Aquatic > Freshwater > Lake...
CGAGTCATGTGGGTTGCATTTCCTCTTCTGGTTGCCTACTATGTGGTGCTGCGCTGGCTCCGAAAATCCGGCTTTTTAAAAGATAAATATTAATTTATAACTCTTTAATTGTTGCCCGACCTGGATTCGAACCAAGACAAACAGAACCAAAATCTGTCGTACTACCATTATACTATCGGGCAGCGCAATGGGATCCAAAAATAATGCAAATCAGTCGTGTTCCAAAAAATTTAGAAACAGGGTTACGCTTAGTCTGCTAAGGCCTTTACCAAGAAATGGTTCTTTTTTCCTTTCTGCACTGCAATGTGATTTCCAGCCAGCAAATGTGCTGATCCAATCAGCATCTGAGGATCGCTGACTTTTTCACGATTGATGCTCACGCCGCCTCCCATAATCATTTTGCGGGCCTCGCCCTTGCTGGGGAAAATTTCAGTATCGGCCAGGAAACTAACAGCGTCCAGTCCATTGGATAAGGCAGATAAAGTGATGTGATGAACTGGCACACCTTTCATTACTGTCAGCAATTCTGGCTCGCTCAATTCGGAAAGATTGAGATCTTGCTGCTTGCTGAACAGCTGGTCAGTTGTCTGCATGGCTTTTTCACATTCTGCTTTGCCATGAACAAATTCAGTGATGCAGATGGCCAACTTTTTTTGAAGTAACCTGCTTCCGGGATCGCTGCGGTGTTGATCGATGAGCGTGTGGATGACATCCCGGTCCAGTAGCGTAAAAATCTTGATCCATTTTTCAGCATCGTTATCCGCTGCATTGAGCCAAAACTGGTAAAATTGAAAAGGAGTGGTGCGTTCAGGATCCAGCCACACATTGCCTTTTTCAGTTTTGCCGAATTTCCCTCCGTCGGATCTGGTGATGAGGGGACAGGTAAACGCAAATGCTTCACCGCCTGACTTTCTTCGAATTAACTCGGTACCGGTGGTGATATTTCCCCACTGGTCACTTCCTCCAATTTGCAATTTACAGTTCTTGTGGGAGTAGAGCCAGTAGAAATCGTATCCCTGCATCAATTGGTATGCAAACTCGGTATAACTGATGCCGGTATCGCCTTCAATCCTCTTTTTCACACTGTCTTTGGCCATCATGTAGTTCACAGTAATGTGCTTGCCTACATCCCGAAGAAAATCGATGAAGCCAATACCTTTGAACCAATCGTAATTGTTTACGATCTCTGCGTAATTCTTTTGGCCTGGTTCAAAATCGAGGTATTTTTCCAATTGCTTTCTCACCCCTGCGATGTTGCGCTGCAAGGTAGCCTCGTCCAATAGGTTCCGTTCCTCACTTTTACCGCTGGGGTCGCCCACCATGCCCGTTGCTCCTCCAACCAAGGCAATGGGTTTATGCCCGGCCTGCTGCAAATGGTATAGGAGGAGAATGGGAACCAGGCTCCCAATGTGAAGGCTTTCAGCCGTAGGGTCAAAGCCAATGTAGGCGGTAGTGGATTCCTTCTCCAGCTGCTCCTCGGTCCCGGGCATAATGTCCTGCAACATCCCCCGCCATGTGAGTTCCCCTACAAGGCTCATTTTAAATTATTTGTACAAAAGTAACAATGAATGAGAATACTCGCAAAAGGGGAATAATTTTGTCTATAAATCGTTTAAAGTCATTGAGATCAGCAACCTCCACTGAGATCAATCCAACTCCTTTCATGCACACAGGCAAAACCTTTCTGGGACGTATCCTTTTTTTCATCCTGATGATTTGCCTTCCTGCGTCTTCCATCCACGCGCAGTTCAGAAAATACTCCAATGAATTCCTCAATATTGGTGCGGGTGCTCGAGTATTGGCTATGGGCAGTGCACAAGTTGCATCGGTGAAGGATGCGCCAGGAAAAGGGAAGTTACCCTGGGTTCGGCCTGCGCTGGTGCAGTTGAGTGTCCGATATACTCATAGCGACCACTGTGCCGTAGATCCCACCAAGTTGTTCGTCGGCAACGACGGCCAACCGGTCCGGGTGACACCATTGTGAATAGTGCCAGCTCCTGATCTTGGAGATTTGTCAAATCCATTATTTCCCCCTATTTTTGCTCTCCTAAAATAAGAGGTATCATTTATGCTGATCATTGATTCAAAAGATTGCGAAAACATTGACAAGGCGCTCAAGAAGTACAAAAAGAAGTACGAGAAGTCCAAGACTCTACTTCAACTCCGTGAGCGTCAGTCGTTTACAAAGCCTTCTGTGAAGCGCAGGGGGGAGATTTTGAAAGCCATCTACAAGCAAAAAATCGTCAACGGAATCATCGAATCGTAATTCGGTCCGTCGCTATATTCTTCAGGTAGTCATTCGGTTTCGTACCTTCATGACTACCTTTTTTTATGTCGGATATCCATCCTCTTCTGGTCGACGATTTTTTCAATCATCTTAAGTTTGAGAAACGCTATTCTCAGCATACGCTTCGTGCGTACCTCGACGATTTGACAGTATTCTTTCAGTTTTTGAAGTCACAGTTTGATACTGCGGAACCCAAAGCGGTCACCTCCGCCATGGTTCGTTCCTGGCTGGCATCCCTTTCTGTGCAAAAGATCCAGCCGCGCAGCATCAACCGGAAAATTTCTTCTCTTAAATCGTTTTATCGGTTTTGCATGCTCAAGGGGCATGTTTCTGCGAGTCCTCTTGCCGCGATCAAGGTGCTGAAAACGCGCAAGCGTTTGCCCAGTTATATTGAGGAATCTCAGATGCAGCAGTTGCTGGAGCAGGTGGAGTTTTCAGATGATTATTCCGGTCGGTTGCAGTACCTGGTTGTAGCGGTGTTGTACCACACGGGAATGCGCGTCAGTGAGCTAGTGGGATTGAAAGCCATGCACGTCGATACTACCCGTATGCAGATCAAGGTATTGGGAAAGGGCAATAAGGAGCGGATCATACCGGTTCATCGCGATTTGGTAGGAGAGTTGGAGGCGTATCAAGCGGTACGGATTGATCTTGAGCATGCAGCAGACAGGGTCGAATTTTTCTTGACAGAGAAAGGCAAGCCGTTAGCAGCTCGATATTTGTATTCGGTTGTAAAAAGAAGTTTGTCGCTGGTCACGACCGCCGACAAGAAAAGTCCCCACGTCCTCCGGCACAGTTTTGCTACTCATCTTACGGGAAATGGGGCTGAATTGAATGCCGTGAAAGAGTTACTGGGACACAGTTCGCTGGCGGCTACGCAGGTCTATACCCACAACAGCATAGATCGGTTGCGAGATATTCACCGCAAGTCCCATCCGAAAGGATGATTGTGGTCAGGTTCCATTCTTTTTTTTGGAAAAGCCCTTTTTTTGTTTAACTTGATCTTCCCCCTAAACTTTAGGAAAAACCTAAAACTTTTCAATATGACCATCAACATTCACACTGTGCATTTTGAAGCCGACGGTAAGCTCATCGATCACATTGAACACAAAGTACAAAAATTGGCCAATCACCATGATCGCGTGATGAAGGTCGATGTGTTCCTGAAGCTGGACAATGTCATGCACCAGATTAAGGATAAAATTGCGGAGATCCGCGTGAAGATTCCGCGGCGAGAGTTGTTTGTCAAGCAAAGCACCAAATCGTTTGAAGAATCCTTTGATCTAGCGGTGGATTCCATGCTGGTACAGATCAAGCGGGTCAAAGAGAAGCAATTCGCGTAGCGCCGAAAGTGGCCGTAAATATTTAAAGGTCAAAATTTTTGCTTTTCAAGTTTTGCATTACCTTTGCATTCCCCTAAAAAAAGGGGTAGATCTTTATTTTTTGTAGAGTACTGGTAAGGAAGACAAGACCGATCATTTACCCAATTTTAAGCCAGAGTAGCTCAGCTGGTAGAGCTGCTGATTTGTAATCAGCCGGTCGGGGGTTCGAGTCCCTTCTCTGGCTCAACATAGGTGAGGTAATGCAGGTGTCTCCGACCATTGAAAAAGTTATGGGGGCAGGTTCCAGAGCGGCCAAATGGGGCGGACTGTAAATCCGCTGTCTTACGACTTCAGTGGTTCGAATCCACTCCTGCCCACATGTTGCGGTCTGGTTTTGAACGCATTATCAGTATTCTTTTGCGGGAGTAGCTCAGTTGGTAGAGCGATAGCCTTCCAAGCTATAGGTCGCGGGTTCGAACCTCGTCTCCCGCTCAGGTGCCGCTACGGCGGCTGCACAAGCCGTTGTAGCTCAGTGGTAGAGCACTTCCTTGGTAAGGAAGAGGTCGTGAGTTCAATTCTCATCAACGGCTCCAAAAGGACCGGAAAAAACTTTTGATAATCGCCCCGAAGTGAATAACTTTGCGGCCGTTTCAATACCAAAAACAGTTAAAACAAATAAAAACGGATAACAATGTCTAAAGAGACTTTTAAGCGGGACAAACCCCACGTAAACATTGGTACCATCGGTCACGTTGACCATGGTAAGACCACGTTGACTGCTGCCATCACTGAGATTCTCTCTAAAAAGGGTCTTGCTCAGGCGAAGAAGTACGATGAGATTGACGGAGCACCTGAAGAGAAAGAAAGAGGTATCACGATCAATACTGCACACGTAGAATACGAAACTGCTGCCCGTCACTATGCACATGTTGACTGTCCGGGTCACGCTGACTATGTGAAAAACATGATCACCGGTGCTGCACAGATGGACGGTGCGATCCTCGTAGTAGCCGCTACGGATGGTCCTATGCCCCAAACGAAGGAGCACATCCTGCTTGCTCGTCAGGTAGGTGTACCCCGTATTGTGGTATTCATGAACAAAGTTGACCTTGTTGATGATCCTGAATTGTTGGATCTGGTTGAAATGGAAATCCGCGAGGAATTGACCAAGCGCGGTTTCGACGGAGAAAATACACCAATCATCAAAGGTTCTGCGACAGGTGCGCTGGCCGGTGATGAGAAGTGGGTAGGTTCTGTAAACGAATTGATGGACGCGGTGGATTCTTATGTTCCATTGCCTCCACGCCCGGTTGATCTTCCTTTCTTGATGTCTGTTGAAGACGTGTTCACCATTACGGGTCGTGGTACAGTTGCCACCGGTCGTATCGAGCGCGGTAAGGTCAAAGTGGGTGAGAACGTTGAGATCGTGGGTATGATGGAAGAGAAACTCTCTTCTACCTGTACCGGTGTTGAGATGTTCCGCAAGCTGTTGGATGAAGGAGAAGCCGGCGACAACGCAGGTCTTCTGCTCCGCGGTATTGAAAAATCACAGATCCGTCGCGGTATGGTAATCTGCAAGCCAGGTTCCATCACTCCTCACACCGAGTTCAAGTGCGAAGTATACGTACTGAGCAAAGATGAGGGTGGTCGCCATACTCCTTTCTTCAATAAATACCGTCCTCAGTTCTACTTCCGTACCACGGACGTAACCGGTGAGGTATCTCTTGCAGCCGGAACAGAAATGATCATGCCGGGTGACAACACCTCGCTGACCGTTAAGCTGATCCAGCCAATCGCCATGGAGAAAGGTCTTAAGTTCGCAATCCGCGAAGGTGGCCGTACAGTAGGTGCTGGCCAGGTGACCGAGATCCTGAAATAAGCGTAAACGATAAAGCCTTATGGCTATTATCAAAGCATACCTGACAAAGTACCTGGATGTCCTCCGGGTACTTTGTTTCTTAAAGAACGGGTATAGTTCAATGGTAGAATAGAGGTCTCCAAAACCTTTGATCTGGGTTCGAATCCTAGTACCCGTGCAATAAAAATCATTGGTTACCTTAGCGGTGGCCCGAAAAAAAAGAAAGATGAACAAGATACAATCGTACTTCCGCGACTCTTACAACGAGCTGATGGAAAAAGTTACCTGGCCCAACTGGCAACAGCTGCAGCAATCCACCATGATTGTGCTTGTGGCCACACTGGTCATCACGGCTATTGTATGGGTATTGGACCTGGGAAGCAGTTCGGTTCTTAAATTCATTTATTCATTGTTCAAGTAATGGAAACAACAACACAGCAGGATACCAAGTGGTATGTTCTTCGCGTCATCAGTGGCAAGGAGAAGAAGGTGAAAGAATACCTGGATAAGGATATTGTTCGCAACGGCTGGGGTACTGTGATCAAGCAGGTTTTTCTTCCGGTTGAAAAAGTATACAAGGTGCAGAATGGCAAGAAAGTCATGCGCGAGCGTAACTTTTATCCCGGTTATGTCATGATTGAATGCGTTGGAGGGAAGCTGCACGATGACATCATCTCTGCGATTAAAAATACCACCAATGTGATCCATTTCCTGGGTAGGGAAAATCCCATTGCGCTGCGCAAGGCTGAAGTCAACAAGATGCTTGGAAAGATCGACGAGATGAGTGATGCAGGTGGAATGATGATGAGTGAACCGTTCATCGTTGGGGAGACCATCAAAATCGTCGACGGTCCATTCAATGATTTCAATGGAGTCATCGAAGAAGTCAACGATGAGAAAAAGAAATTAAAAGTAACCGTAAAAATATTTGGCCGCTCTACACCTGTTGAACTCAACTACATGCAGGTAGAAAAAATCTCTTAATCGATCACAACCGATAAAAAAAGGACAGCCTTGGCTGTCCTTTTTTTGTGTTCCGTAAAATCATCAACTCAAGGTAGTCACATCTGCAGCGGGCGGAGCAGCGGGTACTACCACTGCTGCAGGCGCAGGTGCCGGAGCAGGCGCAACTTTTTTTGCCGCTTTCTTTGCTGCCTTTTTAGGCGCATATTTTTTTACTGCTTTTTTCGCTGCTTTTTTAGGCTTTGCTTTTTTTGCTGCCTTTTTAGGTTTAGCTTTTTTTACAACCTTTTTTTTACTCTTTTTCGCAGCTTTTTTGGGTGCTTTTTTTACCGCTTTCTTGGCCGACTTTTTTACCGGCTTTTTTGCTGCTTTTTTACTTGATTTCTTTGAAGATGCCATGCGTAAATGTTTTTGAGTTAGGGGGTAATTGAAAACCATTAGGAAATTAGCTGTTTTCTGGGTTCCAAAAAAATATATCCTCAGGTTGGTTGTTTCACATCCATCCATTAACTTTGCCACCCCAAACGAAAGTTCTTTTTGAATGGACTTGGGAGTGCCTGCATGGAGCCGGCACGCTATCACCAAAAAACGCACTATGGCTAAGGAGATTTCTGGCTATGTCAAGTTGCAGGTCAAAGGAGGTTCAGCCAACCCTGCACCACCCGTCGGTCCCGCCCTGGGTTCCAAAGGTGTCAACATCATGGAGTTCTGTAAGCAGTTCAATGCCAGGACGCAGGACAAAATGGGGAAGGTTCTTCCCGTTGTCATTACAGTTTATTCCGACAAATCATTTGATTTCATCATCAAGACCCCTCCTGCTGCTGTACAGCTGCTGGAGGCCAGCAAATTGCAAAGCGGTTCCAAGGAACCTAACCGCCAGAAGGTGGGCAAGGTAACCTGGGCGCAGGTTGAGGCGATTGCCAAAGACAAGATGCCCGATCTGAACTGTTTCACACTGGAAAGTGCCATGAAGATGGTGGCCGGTACAGCGCGAAGCATGGGACTTACCGTTGAAGGTCAAGCTCCCTGGTCCAATTAATCGTTCACCCGCAAAAGTTCATGAAGATGGGAATCAGTAAAAAAAGAAAATCAATCGTCGGCAAGGTAGACCCCAACAAGGTGTACTCACTTGCTGAAGCTTCCGGTATAGTAAAGGAAATCAATTGTACAAAGTTTGACAGCTCGGTGGACCTCCACATCCGGTTGGGAGTGGATCCTAAAAAGGCGGATCAGGCCGTCAGAGGAACGGTAACCCTTCCCCATGGAACGGGCAAAACCAAATCGGTTTTGGTGCTCTGTACCCCTGAAAAAGAAGCCGATGCAACTGCAGCAGGAGCAGACTTTGTTGGATTGGATGAATTCATTCAAAAAATTGAAGGTGGATGGACCGATGTCGATGTCATCATTGCCACTCCTTCTGTGATGCCTAAAATTGGTAAACTGGGTAAGGTATTGGGTCCTCGTAACCTAATGCCCAATCCGAAGACCGGCACCGTAACCAACGATGTGGCGGCAGCGATTAAAGATGTAAAAGCCGGTAAGGTGGCGTTTAAAGTCGACAAAGCCGGTATTGTACACGCTTCCATCGGCAGGGTCAGTTTCTCTTCCGATAAAATCGCTGAAAACAGCCTGGAGTTGCTCAATGCCATCATCAAGGCAAAGCCATCCAGTGCAAAGGGTACGTACCTGAAAAGCGTTTTCATGGCCAGCACCATGAGTCCCTCTATCGCCATCGACACCAAAGTACTGGTGCATTGATGAGGGCTGATTACGAAAATTCAAAATGATTGAACATGACCAAGCAAGAAAAAAATGAAGTGATAGAAGTACTGAAAGAAAAATTCGGTCAGTACAAAAACTTCTATGTCACCAATACTGAAGCACTCAGCGTAGAACAGGTGAGCAACCTGCGTCGCCTCTGCTTCGACAAGAACGTGGAGATGAAAGTGGCCAAAAACACCCTCATCCGCAAAGCAATGGAAGGCCTTGATGCTGAAAAGTATGCCGGAGTCTTCGATGCCTTGCACCAGGTGACGGCACTCATGTTCACGGAGAATCCCAAAGACCCTGCACTGATCATCAGCTCATTCCGCGAGAAATCAAAAGGAGAGAAGCCTGTGCTCAAAGCTGCGTTCATCAATGGAGAGGTGTACATGGGCGACGGACAACTCAAGGCACTGACCAAGATCAAGACAAAGAACGAATTGATCGGCGAAGTGCTCGGATTGCTGCAATCACCTGCCAAGCGCGTACTGGCTGGTTTGCTGCACCACCACGAAAAGCAAGCGCAAGCGGCTGAATAATCACTCAAATGACCAACGCCACTGAGGTTCAAATGTGGCAGATTCATCACCATCCGCTGGAGCGCAAAGCTGTGAAAGCGGTTAAAATGTAAAAAAATGGCAGACGTAAAAGCATTGGCCGAACAACTGGTTGGCCTGACCGTAAAAGAAGTTCAAGAACTCGCTGATGTGCTCAAAGCCGATTACGGCATTGAACCCGCAGCTGCAGCTGTTGTGGCAGTAGCCGCTGATGGCGCAGGTGGCGGAGCAGCCGCAGCCGAGAAAACCGCATTCGACGTTATCCTGGTCAGCGGTGGCGCAAGCAAACTGGGCGTGGTGAAGGTGGTAAAAGACCTTACCGGACTCGGACTGAAAGAAGCCAAGGACCTGGTAGACGGTGCTCCGAAGCCTGTAAAGGAAGGAGTTTCCAAGGCAGAAGCGGACGATATCGCCGCAAAGCTCAAAGAAGCAGGTGCAGAAGTGGAAGTCAAGTAATTTTCACTCCAAAAAACGATCAATTGAACCGGGGCCATGCCCCGGTTTTTTTTGTCCAAATCATCCATTTGTCTTAACTTCGCCATCCCTTAAATTGGGCATGCTACGATTTGAGTCCCCTAACTATATATAAGTAGTTAATATTCAATATGTTGCGACTGATGTTGCGACAGGGATTTGCATTGGTGCATGAAGTGAATAATTCATCTAAAGCACATTGATCTATGGCTTCAGCTAAATCAGCTTCAAACAGGGTGCATTTCGGTAAAGTCAAGCATTTGGCAGAGACCCCCGACCTGCTGGAAATTCAAATCCAATCGTTCAAGGACTTCTTCCAGTTGGAAACCACACCCGATAAGCGGAATAACGAAGGGTTGTTCAAAGTATTCAAAGAAAACTTTCCCATCAACGATACCCGCAACATTTTCATGTTGGAGTTTCTGGATTATTTCATTGATCCGCCCCGGTACACCATTGATGAATGCATGGAGCGTGGTCTGACCTATGCCGTTCCGCTGAAGGCAAAACTGCGCCTGAGCTGTAACGATGAGGAGCACGTCGACTTCCAGACCATTGTGCAGGATGTATTTCTGGGCAACATTCCCTACATGACTCCCCGTGGAACCTTTGTGATCAACGGTGCAGAGCGCGTAGTTGTTTCTCAACTCCATCGTTCACCCGGTGTATTCTTCGGGCAATCGCTTCATCCCAACGGAACAAAAATCTATTCTGCCCGCGTGATCCCCTTCAAAGGAGCGTGGATGGAGTTTGCGACCGATATCAACAACGTGATGTATGCGTACATCGATCGTAAGAAAAAATTCCCGGTCACCACATTGCTCCGTTCCATCGGATACGAAACCGATAAGGACATTTTGGAGTTGTTCGGAATGGCAGATGAAATAAAGGCCGATAAAAAATCCCTTTCTGGTTTAGTCGGCAAGCGCTTGGCTGCCCGCGTGTTGAAAACATGGGTGGAAGATTTTGTGGATGAGGATTCCGGAGAAGTGGTATCGCTCGAACGCAACGAAGTAGCGCTGGAGCGCGATAAAGTGCTCAGCGAAGAAGACCTCAACGTAATTCTGGAAACAGGAACCAAGAGTGTATTCATCCAGAAAGAAGAAGTGAGCGGTGATTATGCGATCATCTACAACACCCTGAACAAGGATACTTCCAACTCCGAGCTGGAAGCGGTACAACATATTTACAAGCAACTCCGTGGTGCGGACGCGCCGGATAATGAAACCGCGCGGGGCATCATCGATAAATTATTTTTCAGCGACAAACGCTATGATCTCGGTGAAGTGGGTCGCTACAAGATTAACAAGAAGCTGAACCTGAATTACGGGCTCAACCAAAAGACACTCACCAAAGAAGACATCATTGAAATCATCAAATACTTGGTCCGCCTTACCAATGGAAAAGCAGAGATCGATGACATCGATCACCTGAGCAACCGTCGCGTGCGCACCGTGGGCGAACAGTTGTATGCTCAATTTGGTGTAGGATTGGCCAGGATGGCTCGTACCATTCGTGAGCGGATGAACGTCCGTGACAACGAAGTGTTCACGCCTGTTGATTTGATCAACGCACGTACACTTTCTTCTGTGATCAATTCCTTCTTCGGTACCTCTCAGCTGTCGCAGTTCCTGGATCAAACCAATCCGCTCAGCGAGATCACCCACAAGCGCAGGATTTCTGCACTGGGTCCCGGTGGATTGAGCAGAGAGCGCGCAGGTTTTGAGGTGCGTGACGTACACTACTCGCATTACGGTCGACTCTGTACCATTGAAACACCAGAGGGACCAAACATTGGATTGATCTCCACGCTTTGCGTGCATGCAAAGATCAACGAAATGGGCTTCATTGAAACGCCCTACCGAAAAGTCAATAATGGTAAAGTAGAAAGTAAAAAGCTCACCTACCTCAGCGCTGAGGAAGAAGATACTGCCAAGATTGCACAGGCCAACGTGGGATTGAATGATAAGGGAGAATTTGTGGAAGACCGTGTAAAGGCAAGGCAAACCGGTGATTTCCCTATTCTTGAGCGGACAGAGGTCGAGTTCATGGACGTTGCTCCCAATCAGATTGTGGGACTCAGTGCCTCACTGATTCCATTCCTGGAACACGATGATGCCAACCGCGCGCTGATGGGATCGAACATGCAACGCCAGGCAGTGCCATTGATCAAGCCTCAGGCTCCGATCGTGGGTACTGGACTTGAAGCGAAGGCTGCACGCGATGCGCGCATTCAAATGCATGCAGAGGGCGAAGGTGTGGTTGAATTTGTGGATGCCAATGAGATCCATGTTCGCTACGAGCGAGATGAAGCACAGAAGCTGGTGAGTTTTGAAGACGATTTGAAGGTATATAAGCTGACCAAGTTCATCAAGACCAACCAAGAAACTTCGATCACCCTGCGTCCTGCCGTGCACAAAGGACAGCGTGTGAAAACTGGCGATTTCCTAACAGAGGGTTACGCGGTGAAAGACGGTGAACTCGCACTGGGTCGTAACTTGAAAGTGGCCTTCATGCCATGGAAAGGCTACAACTTTGAGGATGCTATCGTGATCAATGAAAAAGTGGTGAGCGAAGACCTCTTCACTTCCATCCATATTTCTGAATTCGAATTGGAAGTCCGCGACACCAAACTCGGTGAAGAGGAACTGACTCCCGATATTCCAAACGTTTCAGAAGAAGCCACCAAGGACCTTGATCAATACGGCATCATCCGTATCGGAGCACACGTCAAGGAAGGAGACATCCTGATTGGCAAGATCACTCCGAAAGGAGAAAGCGATCCTACTCCGGAAGAGAAGCTCTTGCGTGCGATCTTCGGGGATAAAGCCGGTGATGCAAAGGATGCATCACTGAAAGCGCCCAGTGGTACAGAAGGTGTAGTGATTGGCAAGAAGTTGTTCCAACGAGCAAAAAAGGACAAGAACTCCAAAGCCAAGGAGAAAGCTGCGCTGGAGAAACTGGAAGCCATCCATACACAAAACGAAAAAGATATCCTCGAGTTGCTGGTCAGCAAATTACAGACCTTGCTCAAGGATAAAAACTCTTCGGGCGTTTCCAATAATTTTGGAGAAGTAATCGTCGGCAAGGGCAATAAGTTCTCGGCTAAAGCACTGGCAGGCATTGATTATCAAAATATCAATCCGCTGGGTTGGACAGGCGATGCAAAAACAGACGATTCCATCAACACCCTTTTGCACAATTACAACATCCGCTATAACGAAGAATTGGGTCGCTACAAGCGCGAAAAGTTCAATATTTCCATCGGCGACGAATTGCCTGCTGGTGTATTGAAGTTGGCCAAGGTATACCTGGCGGTGAAACGTAAGCTGAAAGTAGGCGATAAGATGGCGGGTCGTCACGGTAACAAGGGTATTGTTGCCAAAATTGTTCGTGCAGAAGACATGCCGTTCCTCGAAGATGGAACACCGGTGGATATCGTATTGAATCCGCTGGGGGTACCTTCTCGTATGAACCTGGGACAGATTTATGAAACCATTCTCGGATGGGCCGGTGAAAAATTAGGCATGCGTTTCTCTACTCCCATCTTTGATGGTGCAAGTGTAGATGAAATCAAAAATTTGATTGATAAAGCGTCGTTGCCGAGCTTTGGTCATACACACTTGTACGATGGTGAAACCGGTGAACGTTTCCACCAAAAAGCAACCGTGGGCATCATTTACATGCTGAAGCTGCACCACATGGTGGACGATAAGATGCACGCGCGTTCCATTGGACCCTACTCACTCATCACGCAGCAACCGCTCGGTGGTAAAGCCCAGATCGGTGGTCAGCGTTTCGGAGAAATGGAAGTATGGGCTCTGGAAGCATACGGAGCATCCAACATCCTCCAGGAATTGCTTACACTCAAATCGGACGATATCATCGGAAGGGCCAAGACCTACGAAGCGATTGTCAAAGGCGACAACGTGCCAAAGGCCGGTGTACCGGAGTCCTTCAACGTACTCGTGCATGAGCTACGTGGATTAGGCTTGGATCTTAAGTTTGATAACTAAGACGTATTTTAACATATCGGTTGACAATCAAATGGTAAATTTCCATTGGATTGTCAACCGTTTTTTATTGATGCCCAACAATGCCTATACGAGAATTGGTGTTTTACTGCTTTTGGCTGCGCAACTCATGTTATTTACTTCCTGTCGGAAAAATGAATTGACGGGAGGAGGGTGGACGGCCGCTGATACGGCGATTTATAACCCGGATTGGACCTTTTCGTCCCACGGAAACAGTCTTCCCAATTATGATGTTGTATTTCCGCAAACCAAGGTCAATACCCTTGAACTGGTAATGACCACATCACAGTGGACATCGGTTAAGGCAAATGTGAAGACCATAGTAGGATACGAGTTTGGAACCAATACACCATCGCCTCCAGCAAACAGTACGGCAGAACCCAGTTACATCGATGTAACCATGCGGTTCAATGGGAAAACATGGAAGAACGTTGGTTTTCGTTTAAAAGGAAATTCCACGTTGCGGTCTGCTTGGGGGCAAGGCAATTATAAATTGCCATTCCGATTGAATATTGATCGCTTTGAAGACCAATATGCCGGAATTACCAACCAGCATTTTTATGGATTCGAAGAACTTTCATTTTCACCCGGCTTCAAAGATCAATCCCTGATTCGAGAAAAGTTGGCTGCAGATGTTTTCCGGGCTGCCGGAATACCTGCCGCCCAGACCGCCTTCTACCGTGTGTTCATAGATTTCGGAAGTGGTCTCAAGTACTGTGGCATATATACTGGAGTAGAGATTCCGGATGACAACATGGTCAAATCGCAGTTTGGGGAAGAAAGTGGCAACATCTATAAACCAGAGTCCAATCTCGTCGCCTTCGCAGAGGCGGTATTTGAAAAAAAGAACAATACGCTGACTCCTGATTTCAGTGATGTAAAAAGTTTTTTATCGGCTTTGAATGATCCCATCCGTTCCACCAATCCTGCTCAATGGAGGACTGCGCTCTCTTCCAGGTTCAATGTGGATCATTTCTTAAAGTATCTGGCGGTGAACAATGTGATGGTGAATTGGGACAGTTATGGGGTCATGGCGCACAATTATTATTTTTATAACCATTCAGTAGCTAAACTCACGTGGATTCCCTGGGATCACAACGAGGCATTTTCAGGAAGTCCGGGCCTTACCGGCACTGGAAGTGGTGGGGGAATGGTGCCCGGAGCTGGAAGATCACCATTGTCCTTGACCATGAATGAAGTCAGTTCTTCATGGCCGTTGATTCGTTACCTGGCAGATGATCCAGTGTATTTTGAGCGGTATAAATCGTTTGTTCGACAGTTTACCAGCTCATCTTTTGATCTCAACCAACTCAACACCTTGATTGATCGGTATCAGTCGCTCATCTCTCCCTATGCCATAGGAGAAAATGGCGAGATCCCCCAGCATACCTATCTTACCAATGCAGCTGCATTCACAGCTTCATTTGCAGCCATCAAATCGCATTTGTCGACCCGTAAAACACTCGCTCAAACCTTTGTTCCATGAAGTGGGATCAGGTGTTGAATGAATTTGAACGTTGCCGACTGGAAGATCTTCCTGCTGAGCTGGTATACTCGGGTAGAAAAGACATCAAATACCCCATGAACACGGAGCAGGCAATTGAAGTCCTTTCTCATTTGGACAGCGATTATCGGGTCATGTCCTATCAGGGAACCCTCGTTCAGCATTACTGCACCGATTATTTTGATACACCCGATTTTGTTTATTATCTGGATCACCACCGGGGAAAGCTCAACCGGGAAAAACAACGAAGAAGAACCTACCAAGATGGAACTTCATTTTGGGAAGTAAAACGTAAGAACAATCGGGGACAAACCATCAAAACCCGCAACACAAACAGGGTGGAAGCAAGCGATGGGCTTATTCAACAATTGCATGTGGAATATGATCGGATCACGCTTTTTTCAAAAGATTTTTCCGAAAAAATTACAGTAGATGTTAATCTGTGTTTTTCACGCATCCACCAGGAATTTCAAGATCAGCACCTGATTGTGATGGAAAGTAAAGGGACATCCCACCACCGGTCGCCATTTAATGTGTTGATGCGTGAGTTGCATATTCGTCCCAATGGGTTCAGTAAATACTGTGTTGGAATGGCACTGCTCTTTCCTTCACTAAAAAGCAATAATTTTAAACAATTGTTACGTTCCACGTTAAATGTATAATACATGAGTCATTTTCTTCAGTTAATGGGTAATTGGTCCTGGGAAGAAATCAATCCGGTTTTTGTAGTAAAACTGACATTGAATCTAATTGCAGTGGGCATCTTATCGTGGCTGATCTATTTGAAGCACCACAAACGGTCCGATCTGATCCTTACGTTTTTTGCATTCAATACCATTGTATTCCTGATCAGCTATTTGCTCAATCGTGTAGACCTGAGTACGGGTGCTGCTTTTGGACTATTTGCTATTTTTTCCATGTTGCGCTATCGGACAGAAGGAATATCTGCGCGGGATATGACCTACTTGTTTTTATCCATTGCTATTGGACTCATTATGGCAGTGAGTACCGGCACATTTTTTGAGCATGTAGTACTTGCAGGATTTATTTTATTGCTCACGTCGGTATTGGAGCGCGGATTTTTTGCCACCCAAACTTCAGTCATCTCAATTGTATACGAGAAGCCGGAATTGATTCATCCCAGTAAACGAAAAGAACTTTTAGATGATCTGCATGCACGTACCGGTCTTACCATCCGGCATATTGAAATTGGCGACATTGATTATCTCAAAGATGCTGTTGTGATAAAAGTATACCATGAATTGCGTTAGTCGTTTTCATATAGTGATGGCATTGAGTCTTGCGGCTGTTGCAGCTCAAGCGCAGGCTACCCGCTCGGATCCTGTTGATGGACAAGGATGGTACGGGGCGGGACTCGAGCTCAACTTGCCCAAGAAATGGGGAGCGGAAATATCGTACCAGTCCCGTTTCTACAACGACCTCAAGACCTATTATGGGTCCTATTTATCGCTATCGCTGGAGAAAGGATTATCCAAGAGTGTTTATCTGCTCGGCGCATACCGTTTATCCAAATTGACCAAGGGCACCTACAATCGGTTTACGGGTGGAGTCGTATTCAAAAGAAAGCTGGGCGATATCAAGACCGATGTGAGGATGATTTATCAAAACCAGGTCCAGGATTTTGATGATCCTGCTAAGGAGGACGATCGGGATAATTTTGTGCGCATCCGCTTAAGGGGTCGAAAAAAACTTTCTGATCGATTTGATGCCATCGCCTGTGCAGAACCCATCTATCAAATTGCGAAAGGAGTACAGATCGACAATTACCGCTTTCAGGCCGGCTTGAGGTATTCGTTTACCAAGCAGGCCAGTTTGGACGTGTTTTATATCAATCGCCCCG
>Ga0169931_10007165_pt1 | contig 16622 bp, 21 predicted proteins | sample Kivu_15m_20L_FD_129675 | JGI IMG/M metagenome (GOLD analysis project Ga0169931, IMG submission 129675) | Freshwater microbial communities from Lake Kivu, Western Province, Rwanda to study Microbial Dark Matter (Phase II) - Kivu_15m_20L... | ecosystem: Environmental > Aquatic > Freshwater > Lake...
AATTAAGCCAAAAAAAGACATTGTTGCTTTGGCGGACGCTTAAACTGCAACGAGAACAAAAGTTGGGACTGCTTAAAACATCGTTTACACAGTCGGAGACCCAGCCATTCTTGTTTAGATGTCTCCGGTCAATGTCATTGCAGCCACATTAGCGGATGGGAATATATTACCCGTTATGGCTACCGAGATAAGACTCTATAATGGCTCAACAGAGATCACCAATGCTGCTGGTGGTACATTTTTATCTCAAACCTTAGACACGACTTGCATGACGAACTTCATTTCATCGACAAAGGCATTCCATGTCTACTGCACAGACCAAAGCAAATTCTATTTCCCAAATGGAACAAAAGATTTTACGATTACTTACAAGCTGCAGTACGTTCAAGTTGCGTCTACTCCGACTAACCCTTAGACTAACGCTGTCGTTGATTCGTTTACGCTTAAAATCCAGAATAAATGCTGGGGTGATGTGCTTCAAAAGCTAACTGACACTTCTACCAAAACCGCCTATGCTGATGTCACGATAAATATCCCGGCAATCCAGTACGCTCATAAGACTGGCATTAGTGATACAGACTGCCCTGTAACCGTAACTCAAGCTGTGTCGATCAATTCTGGAACTACGTGGGTCACTACGGGAGCAGACTATACTAATGTTATCAGTTCTGCGACTTCAGGCGCTCTGGTGCTGAAACCAGCAATATCAGTTTTCGGAGCCGGTTCGGACACAGCGTTCTCCAGGCGAGATATTTAGGTAACCTATACAAACTCTATTACGAGTTAGGTAATTACAGACACCTTCACTGTCAATATTTACAGCACGGCAGCAATCGCAAAGCTTGCCAACGATCAGCTCGACACAATGAGACTCAATCCACACCAAGACGTCGTTTACACAGTTGGTGATTCTGATCTGGTAGTCTCCAGTTCGACCTTGTTTACCAGTCTGCCCAAAGACCCCCTGGGTTTCAATGTCTTTGCAACATCAAATCAGCCCACTATAACCTACGCGCTTGAGTTCTTATCAGCCCCCACCACCTGGACTGCAATTACCTCAGCAAACTACCTTACAGCGGGAATTGTAGGTTCTTCGAGCACCCCATGCATCAAATCAGGAACTCTTGTAGCGCTCACATTTGGCTTCACGATGAGCTGTACAGACATTACGAAGTTTGGGACAGACTCGACTGGACAAAATGTTTACTAGATGAGGTACACGGCCAAGTATGATCTTTGTACGACGGGTCAACGCATAATTCAGGACCCTTTCCTCGTGACGATCAAGAACCCTTGTGTGGATGGAACACTTTCCGTGGCAGACTCGGCCAGAACGGGAAGCAAGAGCGCTTATGTGAGCGCAACTACAGCTTAAACAGTTGCATCGATTGAAGCGAGTATCACTAAAAGTCCCTCAACGTGCACGAATTTTAGTTACCTCGTTGAGATTTACGATGATGTGACGCTCCTTAATTGGACTTCACTCACTTCAAATTCACTTTATGCAGCGCTTCTTACCGACGGCACTACAGTCCAAACAAATACCAACCCTGCTGTCAAGATAAAGGCTAGTTCAACTTTTGCTTCCTTCTCGGCCATCAAGACTGTTAAAGTCAGGGTCACGTATACTTTGCTTTACTCTTAGAAGACCAACGGCTCCAACCAGATTGTAGATCAATTCAATGTGACTGTTTACCCTACAGCTTACGTTGAAGCATGTGCAACCGCGTCTTTTACATCTTCAGCAACGATTGCGAGCTTCGACTTGGTTGTAAAGCATGCAGTAGGCACAGCCGCTACTGACAAGGCATTTACTGCGGCTGTTTCAAGCCCGCCGGCAGGCTGCACACCTACCTACTCTTACGTCTTATGGTATACAAGCCCACTTTTAGGTGCAACAACTACAAACCCCTGGTCTACTTATTTCACTTAAACTACCGGCACTTTATCTTATACCGCGCCACCAGCTTCTGCGCTCAATGGGAACGCTTACTTGGATCTTAACTTTAAGATCATAGTCACGCTGGTCTAATACCCAAGCAAGACGCTTGAAAATGCCTTCACAATCAACTTGAAAAATCCCTGCATGTCAAATATATTTGCAGGTGCAACCACTTAAGCGGCCATCCACTACGAAGATGGCTCGAGCACTACGACAAATGTGGCAGCTTTCACTTACACTAGCAGTACTACTATCAACACTGACTGTAACATTACTCACGAGATCTTTTGGAAAGACGCTGAGAATGATGTTTGGTCAGGGACTTAACCTGGATATGTATTTGGAACACCTGACGCAACCGTGCTTAGCTTCTCCATTAAAACAACTTCGGTGAGTATTGCCACAGCAGGCGATCTGACTGCCTCTCGATGGGTCAAGCGACGTCATTTCAACCCCTATACAGGAGAGGAGATTGTCTAAGAGTTCCAGATCTTTTTCTACAAAAGCATCTTTTGTAGAGCTAAGACCGCAGCACTGGTTAGCCCAAGCACACTAAACTTGACTAATGCAGTTGTTGGAACCTCTAAAACTATCACATCTTAGCTGAACACACAATCAGCAGTGCTTGTAACCACAGTCAATACCGGTAGTGCCTGCAATTACTCTGCGACTTGTCAGATTTTTGACACTTCGACCCAAAAGTGGCTCGGACTTTCAGACTGGACAAAAGGAGGGATAACGTGTGATGCAACTGGATAGTGGACGATAAATATACCGACGAGTAACACTAACTACAATCCTTCGACGGCATTGACGATGCGGGTTGTTTACGAAATCACAGACTCGTAAGTACCTCTCTGGCAAACGCCTTCGAGACAAGTGACGTCACAATTCAACCTCACTGTCGTCAGCAATTGCGCCACTTCTGTAGTCACCCACGCGAACTTTGCAGATGTAACCTACTATGTTGGATTGGGATCCGTGGCAACCACGTTTTCACCAGTCTTTAGTGGTGCTGATAACTCGGTCTGTCCACAGACGACAACCCTAAGCTTAAAGCTGGATGGAAAGGGAGACTCATGGGTTGACTGGTCCGGTGGTCCGATTACACTCAGTGGAACGTCATACAGTTTTATCACAAACTTTACTTCTACGGGAGCTATCGGATCGCTTGGAGCTTTTGTCATTAACACGACTGCCTAAAGCTCATTCTAACCGAATCTGAAATTCAACGCTAGGATAAAACTGACAAACTCGGCAAGCGGACTTACAGATAACCTATATTTTAACATCTTGCTCGTTGATGTGTGTTCTGTGAATGAGCTTACTCAATCAAGTGTTCAGGCAAATATTTTGCACACTGTATCGCCAGCCCCAACTGCAACCAGTGACGTGACCGTAAACTGGACCACTCTCACTCAAAACACGATCGCGACTTACACGGGAGCATCAGGGGCCGCAGCTGGCACTAGCTGTGCAATTAAGAGAGAAGTCTACGTTTAAAAATCTGACCAAAGCTGGCTCAAGGCAACTGATCATTCCACAGCAGGCACTCCAGCAAGTTACGGAAGTCAGACGCCTTCTTTGGACTGGTTTAAAAACTACAGCAACTAAGCTGCAGGAAACACAGTGATCGGATCAAGTGCGGCATTCGCTGTTTAGGCAACACATAACTCATCCTACATAGCTAATTTGTTTGTCAACTCTGTCGGTCGCACGTACAACATAAAATTAGTGTCGTTTGACCCTAACTCCATAACGACTAAGAATCGAATTGAAGAAGTTTTTACGGTGACATTTGCTTACTCGTGTAATGCTGACGTGCTTTGTATCACCAGCGATGGTACCAATTGCTTGACTGCTGCTTAGCATTAATCCGCATCCGATGCAAGTGTGAACATCAATTACATAGCTGGAGCCGCCTAGGCCACTATTCCCAAATCCGTGAAGCAAACTGTAACTGGCTGTGCGTATACGACCTTATACTAGTACTTTAACACGGCTAGCTAGTCTTGGACAGACTTCAGCACGATTTAAAACACTGCAATTACGGCTCACACAACAGCTGATGGCCAAGTTTAGGTGCATGTTTTAAGTGTTCATGCAGATAATTTCTGTCCACAGAAATAGTTCTTAATCAGAGTCACATACACATCAACTTAATCTACTAGTAGCTCACGCAGCGTTTACGATGAGTACACAATCACAATCAAGGCCTACTCGAACAGTTAGATCACCTTGATGTCCTCAGTCAGGGAGACTTATACTTACAACGTACAATCTTCCTCTACGCCACTTGTGATCAACCCTATAGACTCTTCTGGAACCAATACCATCAAATAGTCTGGATGCCCTGTAACATGCATTTTGGAGCGACTGAACAACTTAGGAAATTAGTGGACCGATATATCGGCGTTATTTAGTTTCCCTACTTCGGGCACCAACGTGTGTAAATTAGATGTCAATTTCACCTTGAACGATGCGTTCTGGACGACATCATTAGCCTCCACCAGAACTACTTACTAGCTGCGAATCGGTGTATAATATACAGCTGTGCTCCTATCTACTAGTCAATATGCTGTTTACGATGACTTTGAACTGATCATGCAGCACTTCTGCTATACGGACTTCTACACTCTCACTAGTAAAAAACTGGATATCATTCAGACCATCTACCCCGTAGACTAAACTGGTGGCGTTTAGTTTGGTAAGACTGCTGTCGGAGCAACTTCAGTGACACAGTCGATTCTTGGTTGCTCTTCGTATACAGCATATTCACTTGAAATATACAACAGCGCTACCAAAGTCTGGGTAGACTACTAGTCTCAATCTGCAAATTACCCGTATATCGCAAATTATGCTCCGTCTACTGCAGCCTTTGATATTTTGTTCAGTTCTGACCTTGGTACTACTTGGAACGGTAAAACTGTCGACATGCGAATCAAAACTACCAATCCGAATTCGGGCCAAGCAGCTGGTACAATCTATGACGATTTTAAGGTTACTTTTGTTTATGCCTGCGTGAGTGACGAGCTGACAATCACTGCTGTCACCTCTGATATCAGTGCCCAGGCATACACTTATGGGGCAGTCGCTGCGACCATGCCAACTCCAGCAATCACTCAAAGTGTGAGCGGCTGCGCAAAAACCTTCAAACTATACGCTTTTTCTCCATTAAACAACGTTTGGCGAGATTGGGCTGAAGCTACAACGCCTTTGCCATTTATCTCAGCATTCGCCTCTGGAACAGGCATCGCAACTGTCAGCTATGCAGGCTCTGGCTCTTCAACATTATTGACGGGCGCAACTTGGAAGCCAAAGACTGTTTTGCAAATGAAAATTGTTGCAACCTCAACCCATTCAAAATCTTCCAAAGCAACTGCGACCGACGAATGGCAGCTTACGATGAGTGACACATGCTCAGCCAACAAAATTGCACTCGATGCTTCGTTAACTAATTCTAATAGTGGCACTGCTGTTAGCGATTTCACATATACGATTGGAACGGGTGCAGTTACAAAGTAACCTCTAATCTCTACCATTTAGACCAATGCGAACTGTCCCATAACTTCTAAGCTTTACATCTATAACGACATATCGAACAGTTGGGTAGACTAGACGACCCCGTCCTCTCCATACAACACTTGGATAAGCACCTTTACTGCTGCAACTGGCACGCTGGTAGTTGACCAAGCTGCAGGAGCCTATCAGGCAAGTGCAACATATAAAGTGAAGATCACTTTCGTAGATGCTCTCGCGCTTGATCCTGCTGCTATAACTATTGAATCAACTTTTGACGTCACAATTGTCCATACCTGTGCAACAAACCCATTCACGATTAACGAACAGACGGACTAAGTATACACCGTGCCTGCTGGGTCAATCGATGCAAACTCACCGACACCTACCATCGCTAAAACAACCGTAAGCAATGCGAATACGTCTCCATACTGTTGGCTGAGCTACCGGACAGACATGTATAACGAATAAACCGACACTTGGATCACGCTTACCGCTGCTTTAACGAATGCCAGCCCACGCAACACGTTTATTAAAATCAACACCTACCTTGACACCAAGACTGATAATGTTTCATTCGATTCGAACACATATTAGCTTTTCCTGCCATTCTCAAGCCTTACAAGTTTTATGACTAATTTTGGCACTACCCCTCTCAGGATGAGGAGCTCAGTTACTGATGTAACAGGCCGCGTGCTGTATGATGAGTATAACTTGACTTTCAAATACGCGTGCTGGGCAGACGACCTCTCGATAACGACCGATATTGCTGACTAAATCTACGAGTTTAGCTCAACAGCGTAATCACTTACTACTCCATCTATAGCGCAGTCGGTAAGCGGATGCGAAATTACCTACAAAGTGTTTGGATTCTTCAACACATTCGGAGAAGCATACGCCTGGAAGGACTACAGTAGTTGTAGTAATTGTCTTAACTACATAATCTCTGGCTTCTCGACCTCAACCGGTATAATTTAAGTAATTAATGCAACTGGAACCAAGACAACAACCGGTGACTTACTGCCGCAAACTATTTTGCAACTGAAGATAGTAGCAACCTCAACATACTCACAAACCACAGCCAAGATGGTCGAGGACGTGTTTTAGCTCAAAATGCGGCAGAGCGTTTGTGTTGATAATAAAGTCTCATTCGATCCAACTAGCTCCCGTGTCTATTCAAACGGCTATGGAACTCAAGTCGTTTAGAACATGTCTTATCAGATCGGGGCTACAAAAGTGGAGATCGATCCTAAATATTCAACGAGTATGAACATCGCAACGTGCCCCATCACTGCCTCTTTATATGTGCTGGATGATCTCACAAACAGGTACGTAGAAGAATCTTCATCTACTTGGAAAGCTGGATTCTGGCCATTGTTTAATGTAAAAAACGCAGGATCCTTAGAAATTTTCCAAACTGATGCTGGCTATGTAGCTGAGAAGACCTACACAGTTAAGATCTAAATTAAGGACGTTAAAGCCATGGATGCCACGGCATCTACAAGTGAGACTATCTTCAAGCTTACTGTTTATCACATATGCTCTAGGAATGCCTTCACTCTTAATGACGTAGCCGACCAATCGTATGCAATCGCAGCGACGGGCACAACTACAGCAATCAACATTCCAAAGTCAACAGTAACCGGCAATACTGCAGGCTGCACTCTTTAGTACTCGATTGAGGTGTTTGACTCGTCTCGAAACGACTGGTTGATTATGTCGTCCGCACTTCGAGCATCAACCTACACATATATAGTTGCAAGCGCAACCCTTGATTCAACATCGACTAACGAATTCAGTATTTAAACGACTGACTTTTCATAGTGGGCAAATACCACAACTCTGATGAGGCTTAGAGTTAAGGACCCGAATTCGACCTAAACTGGAGGCAACCAAGTTGATGCATTTTAGGTCAAAATTACTTATAACTGCAGTTTTGATGAGATCACAGTCAGTACTGAAATGGCAGACTAATAGTATGTCTTTTCAACTACTGAAGCGAGTCTCGCGCTTCCTGTATTTAGCCAGCTGGAAACAGGCTGTGTTACCTCCTTGCAACTTGAGATCTTTAACACCTCGAAGGATGTATGGGAGGCATATGCCGCCTTACAACATGGCTACTTCATCTCAGGATGGTCATCCTCAACCGGGCAAATTAAAATCACGAATAATGGAGTTGATAGTGCCTCGCAAAGTATAAAGCCTTTAAAATCTTTCCAGCTTAGAGTTTCAAAGACTTCTACTAACTCTCAAATGGCAAAGAAGACAGCTTACGACGAATTTACGTTGACGCTCTAGGAAGGCTGTTATAACAATTAGTTGAAGATGGATGGTAGTCTTGCTAACTCATCTGGAGGCGCTACCATTAACGACTTCGACTACAAGGTAACAGTGGCAACCAGCGCAACGACGGTAACATTAAACCCCTTGTACTCTAGTTCTCTAAGTATGACCTCATGCCCACTAACTGCAACGCTGTTTATATGGGATGATCTGAGTAACAAATGGATCGACCAGACAAGCTCTTTCTCTGTTAGCTTTGTCACAGGCTTCGTCCGCACTGCTAGTGGGTCGGATAAATCCGGTAAATTGACAATCAACCAATCAAGCGCAACTTGGATTGCTGAAAAAATATACACAATGAAGATCAGCATCACTGACTTGCAGTCATCAGACCCTATAAAAAATGCGATTGAGCATACGTTCTAAGTTAATGTGTACCACGCATGCCAACGCAACACGATTTCATACAACTCCGATCAGGCAAATCAGCAGTTCGTAATCAAGGCAGTCACTGCAAGTTCAGTTCCTGTTGTGATTGCTAACTCTGCAGTTACGACCCTTGAAATCGAAAGTACCTGTACATTGATTAGAAGTCTCGAGATCTTCAATCCTACGACTCAATCCTGGGTTCGATACTTAGCAGCTTTGAGCGCAACTTACCCATGGATAATTGATTGGGCCGATCCCGTGGGCGCTGGTGTAGTTCCAACATCATCGACGAATGGATTCAAAGTTTCAACAAATGATTTTACAACTTATGACAACGAGACTATCCTTCCATCTGTCTTTTAACTGAGAATGAAAGTCCAAGATTATTTCTCAACGACATCAACATCAATCGTGTACGATAGCTACTCTATTACTATTAAGTACGAGTGCGACGACGATGTTGTCACGCTTTCATCAGATAAATCGATGTATGTTTACTCAACCATCACAGGTGCAGCAGAAACTATCGCTGCCAATTTCGTCCAGAGTATCTCAACATGTGAAATGATATACAAGGCAGAAGTGCTAGATCTAACTCTTACTGGATCAACAGCACTCAACCAGCCTTCAACGACTATGACCAACTCATGGACCGATATTACGTCATCAGGCACTGGCGATCTAGCGTGGTGAACTGGCTTTAGTGCGGGGGCACTCACAATTCAGACGTCAACAACTTACGACCCTTACAAGGACTACACAATAAGAATTACCTACACATCTAAGTATTCCTAAAAGTCTGAGGCAGAAAGAACCAAAGTTGAGGAGTTTACTCTAAGGCTCACACCGAGCAACGCGTGCATTTGGAACACCCTGACTAAAACTGGAGAGATCTCTAATTGGTTATACATCGTAACAAATTCATCAACTGCGGCTTCAAAGAGCCCTTAGATTACCCGATCAGTCGCTTAGTGCAAGTACTCCCAGAAATTGTATTTCTTCGACGATTCAACCAATCAGTGGATTGACTACTCTACCGCTACTGCCAACTACCTATTTGTGACCTCGTTTACAAACGGGATCAATACAGCTGATACAAATATCGGTCAACTGACGATCACAGCCACCAGGTCGATGGCCAACTAGTATTGGAAACCGTCTAAGACTTACAAAGTCAAGATTACTTTGGATGACCCTGACAGCAATCACCTCTAGCTCAAGAGCTACGAGTTTACCCTCGAGCTTAGGGATATTTGTGCTGACAATACTATCATCAAGAATGCCGATCTAAGCGCCTCAACCACTTACATCATTGGTGCTGCTGACACGACTTTAACTCCGTCATTCACTGCATCATCGACCTCCGACGGATGCCAGCAAGTCGCCGTCCTTCAATTTGAAGACCCGATTTCTGGAAACTGGATGACCGATAACACAGGTTTAGTCACGTCAGGAACTCCCTACGCATTCGTAAAGACCTTCAGCACAACGACAGGATAACTTGTGATCAACACAGCAGATGTTGCCAAATATGCGATATCAAAGAGTTTCAAAGTTAGGATCACAGTATCCCTGCCGGAGTCAACAACTAGTTCAACAAATGCAGTATGGCTTTTTGGGCTAACAGTTAAGCATAAATGTGCTGATAACACACTGACGATCGCTACTAATCTTGGTTACACGATATACTACATTGATTATCCAAATGCTGATAGCAGTAACCTCACTGGCAATCAGGTCATTACGCCAAATGTAAACAAAAGTGTTGCCGTTGCGGACTGTCCGCTGACTTGCTCACTTGAGATGTGGGACAAGACATAAGAGATATGGGTTATACAAGGTGGTTCAACATGGACTTGGCTTAAATCATTCACTAGTGTTAATACAGGCGCCATAGACGTCTGGACAGATTCCATCGCAACCTACCATCCTCTGGAGAGTTACCCCAATAACAAGTCCTGGACAGACATCTCTCTTCGTGTTACTCTTAAAGACCCATACTCTTAATCAAGTCAGAACACAGTTCAAGACTAGTTCACTTTATCCCTGCGCAGACCTTGCTCCGATGCAACAGTCACGTCTACGAGCGAGCTCGAAGATTACACCTACTATATCGGATCTGGTGACTCACCAACAATCATGCCGACCGTCACCGCCTCTGGGGGCTGCTTGCCTTTCTTCTACCTTCATTTCTGGAGCGTACCCAAGAAAATCTGGGTGCAGTATGTTGCCTTGACTCATCCATTCGTTAACTCGTGGGACTCAGCCACAGGATCACTGGTTATTAACACAGCAGACTTTGCGACTTACGACTAAACAGAAATTCTAACGAGAATTACCACAATGAGTTCTGTATCAAGTCTTACAGATGAGTTCTCTATTCTCTTCAGAGATAAATGTCGAGAAGCTACGATAACTTTAGGTATCCAGATCACTGGTTTGGACGGATTTACTAGGTCTTCGACGAACCCGTTTGCGTGGCACATGTGGTAGTATGCTTAGGTCAAGTTTAATCAGATACAGTTAACAGCGACACCTGTTGCTTGTCCGATTACATACCACATTAGTGATGTCGACTACGAACGGTCTGAGATTAGCACTACGATAATGCTGATTGACTACACAGCAGCCTAACCTGCATACCAGGTCAACGCAGTTTTCAGAGAAGAACAAAGCAGGTTCTACTATGTGCGAGCAGTCGTCAAGAACGTCAATAATTCAGTGACTGTAAAAGTAAGCGAGGATAAGTACTTCGTCAAAGTGACCAATCCTTGCCTGCTTCCTAACCAGGTCGTCTCCTAGACTCTCGCAGATATAGACTACTGGGTCAAAGATCCGGCTACGACGCAAACCATTACGCCGTTCAACGACTTTGCGACAGTCACCTACGGTAACTAAAACAGGACTCCCTCGTAATTCACCGTCACTGACAACCTTTGCGGACCTAAGACATACCAGCTATACAAGACATATCCCGACCGCTTTAGTGCCCAGCTCCACGATCCATTAACCTAGCCTTGGATAACTTTGACCACTTCGGGTTCTAATTACGTGATTACTGTCTAAACTAATGATCCGGTTTTCACAACTAACACATTCATGACCTTCTACATTAAGGTAAGCTTAGACAACTACTCAATATTGAACCCAGTTGATGCGGTTAGATGGGAACCGATCAGGATTAGGCTAAAGAACTGCATGGTATCTGACTTCACATTCCCGACGGTATCGGATGTTCAATACACTCTTTATACACCGGTAATCTACATCCAGATGACTCAGTTTACTGAAGCTCCTCTTGCAGGGTTCGTTAAGACAGGAACTACCTGTGGCTATACGGTCACTTATACAGTCTAATGGAGGAACTATTATGACACAGTAATCCCTCTGCCACCGTTTATTACTTGGAACGCGGCCTTGTTTAGGTTTGAGGTTTATTCGAAAGACCCGGCTGACCTTACTAATTCTAGACAGGGCTACAAGTTGGAGCTTACTGGTTCAATTGCGAGCACAGACATGAACCCAGTATTTAAAAAGACGCAGACCGTTAACTTGCTTGTGAACAACGAGTGTCAGAATGACGAGATGACGATTACAACATCCATTTCGGCGTACACTTACTACATTAATGAAAACACCGAAAAAGGGACCTGGACCTAGGGAGTATTGCCAAAGCCCAAAGATATGAAATGGAATCCTTAATGGACTTAGAAAGTCGAGGGATGTCCTGTGATGCAGAAACTTTACAGGACGCCTAATACAGTAAATGGCGTTGTGGGTGTTAGAACTGCTGCTGGTGTTTTTGAGACCACTCCAATCTACGAATTCTCATTTATACAGATTCCAGTCGATGTTTTATGGTCAACCAGTAAACCGACCATTTATCCATTTACGGCAACCATGTCTCTAAGAACGGCCGATTATATAAATTATGACAAGCAAAGCTGGGCATTAAGCGTCGTGCTTGAAAGCACTTACTCCAAGCACGCAAACCGAGAAGGTGAAATCAAGTTCCTACTTGACATCATGGACGTATGCTGGTAGCTCCCTCTTACGGCCTTCAATATCAAGTCAGCAACGCAGACTTATGACATCTGGAAATCCCACTAAATTTCCCATGACTTAATGCTTGATCAATGGGGTGACTACTGCACAGGGTCATCTTACTCACTTGAGTACGTCTCAGGTCCCAAACTACCCCCAGATGGCAACCCGGCAACTATAAATCTGATGCAGTTATACGCAGATAAAAACAAATACAACACATCAGGTTTTGCCACTGCAGATCCTTACTTCGAAGGCGTTATTCCTGACATCTCCTGGGAGGGAGCTCACACAGTCCGAATTGTGGCCCAGTAGGGTACCACAAAAAAGTACAATAAAGTTAATGGCCCTTCTTTCGTGATCACTTATAGGAACCCCTGCCGTACAGCAATTATGACACCTAGAGTGATCAATAAGATAACAAAAACAGTCGACGAAACGTAAGCTGTTAATCAATTCTACGACGATTTTATGGATGATGTAAGCACGCTTTATGGAAACGGCTTCGACAAATGTGGAGAGCGTTACCACTTTATCACAGACAAAAACGGAAATGCCAGATCAGACCCAGATAAGCAGCTCTAAACCGAATTCCTTCGATACTAAAAGTTCCCGTTAGGAGATCCAAGCAAGCCGCAGCCAGCTTTCCCGCCAGCTTACAAAATTACAGTTTAAACCTCAGACTACAGTCTGATTGGTAAGCATGACTTCATCGTCAATGTCGGCTTAAAAGATTACCCCACTGTCGCTGTCGTAAAGGTTCCATTTGAAGTGATGATTGCGCCCTGCATTGTTCGCTCTTACACAGCGCCGCAAGATTTTTTTTGGGAATATGCGATAGGAAACAGACCATCAACCTATACATTTAATTACCTTCAAGAGCCCTGCAGATACACAGAGAAGTTCTCAGCGGTACTCGAGAACGGCAATTCTTTGCCAAAATTCATGACATTTAGCCAGGCTGGGGGATTTGTGAGGATTTATCCGACCAACACGACTGATGCCGGCGACTTTTATATTATCGTGACTGGCACCTTAAGCAACTTTGATATCTTCACAAGCCCGACAACAACGATTGAACCTGCGCTCAGGGTTAGTGCTCTTAACCCGCCATCGAGTTTCATTTACAAGCAAAGTTTTAAACTCACGCTTAGGGTTTCGGCTCCATTGCCGTCATATGTGTTTGTTAACAACACAGCACCATTCTTTGTGCCAAAACCAGTCGATGTATGGTTCTACGCATCAGATAAGTTTGTAAAAGGATTCGGGCCAGCGTTTGATAACGAAGGTAATGCGGTGACTGTGACTCCTGATTTCGGTAATGCAGCAAGATTTGTGCTTTGGGACAAAAATTCAAACACGATGACAATACCTGCGAATGCTACTACTTCATAGGATGTTGGTGACTATCCGGTTAAGATTTATCTTTCGGACGGAGTTGTGACTCAGGGATAGACTATAGGCTCGACAATTGTTGGTAACGTTACCTACCACTTCCGTCTGACCATCTATAACAAACCCGCGACTGTGGCAGTCGGATAAAGACCTCCTGACGTGCGACTTGAGCAAATTTTCGCCAAATACAATACCAGCGTGATTGATGTCAGAGCCTTTGACAAAAACGCTATTTTTAACGCTACAGATACCACCGTCGTGGTTACACCCAAGCCACAGCAAGCTGATCCGACAATTAAAATCGTCGAAGTTCCCAAAGACCAGACCAAACCTGGTGCGACAAACTCAACAGTCCCTCAACTGCCACGAGTCGTTATGATAGATCAAGGAACTGTTAAGACAAATATCGTCGACATCACCGAGTCGCTATTTGTTGTTAAAGAAGAGAAATAAGTTGTGCTGACAACGCCAAAACCATTCGTAAAAAGCATGGACACTAACGGAGTTCTCAAGATTGGCTTCGACTAGAAGATGAAAATTCCCAAGGATCTAAATGCGTTGAACAAATAAAAGGTAGCTCTTCGTTGGATGTAGAACAGCGTCTATATCGAAACCTACCTGACGCCAGAAGGCTATCGTGACTTCGAGATTCGGCCAGCTGTGGACCTCCAGCTGGTTATGAGCCCTGACAACCAGTATCAGAACTAGAACTTCACTTATGAAATCGTCGACTTCACAGAAGACGACATGACAATATAAGTTAAGTTCGCCTCTCCGGACTTCATCTCAATCGGAGGCATCACATCAGATGCGTTAAAACTCACATTCTGGTCGAACGAGCTTATATAAGCATAAAATGGCCTCAAAATTGAGGAAGGTTAAACAATCAAGAAGAATATCATCCAGCAGGTTGATACGATGTTCGAAGATGGCCTCATACGACTGGGTCGTTCAATCGGTGTTTTAGTTGCAGTCGTGGTAGGTGGAGGTCTGGCTCTTTGTTGGCTCTTCAACTTCGACCAGACCCCATTCTGGCTACTTTTCAATGTTTGGCAACTATTCCTTCATGTGCCGCTCCTAAACCTAAAATTGCCGGGCTTTATTAGCATCTCGTGGCGGTAACAGCTCGGAGTATGGACGCTCAGAAGCAAAAAGGTAAACTAAATCATGTATAAGATCAGCGGTATACCGGAGATAGACCGCAGGAGCTACACTATTTTACTTGAGGCGGCAGGTTTCGACTCTACTCAAATATACGTTAACCTTGGTCTTATCCTGTGGATCCCGGCCATCATGATTGCTTTGATGCCGTTCGCTTGGGCAATTGATACTTTCTGTTCCGTATAGGACAGTGAGAGGAATAGATACGGAGGGCGCAAGCCAATCACATCAAAGCCTCTGCTGCAGGTGCTAACAAACTTACTGGTTCGGTTCGCAATGATGTCGATACTTGACATTATGATGTGCGTCTTTATTAGTTTTAACTCCGTACAAAGTTAAGAGATCAATGAGACGATCAACAAGGCTTTAAGCTATGGCCTAACAGGCTTGATGGGCCTCTTAGCCTTAATCGTGGTCTTGTACGGAGCGTGGCGCTATTGGAAAGCCAAAAATGCTAAAGTATGGAAGGACTACGAAGTCAGTGGCTACGTTACGACACTCTTTGAGGGCGCCAATCCCCATCACCCAGAGAGAACCGCTTTTTACCTCATAGTTTTCATGCTTAGGCAGACCATTTATGCAGCGACGATCGTTCACCTTTATGAGTAGCCCGTGTTCTAGATCTTCATACTTCTTTTCACATCGATCGCCTACAACTGTCTGATGGCCTGGTGTCGACCCTTTTGCCAGGTTTACAACATGACACTACATTACATCAACGAGATGTCGTTCTTCTTTTTCCTGGCTATGAGCATGACGTTCACCGATTTCGTAAACGATGTTTTGACCAGGACAAGGATAGGCAGCATGCTTACCACCTTCATGTTTATGGTGCTGTCGACCAACATTGTGGTCTGCCTGCTGGCGATTATTTGGGTGCATCGCAAATCAAAACCAACTCCAAAAGGAATCGTACCCGAAGATACAGAAGACAAAGTCAAAAAGTTTGAGCGTGTGTTCATGGCTAAAATGATGGCACGCTAGGTGACACAGAGTGACAGGGTCAGGTTGCGCGAAAGTGAACGCAATAACGAGGATTAAAGTGACGACTTCGCACTCGGAAATAACAGAATTGTTCCTGAGCCGACCTAGAACGACAAGACAATTGATCATTTGATGCCGTCCGCTGTCATGACAACTGCTATTGCAGATAGAATCCCTTACAAATCCGACTTTGACTAGTATATGGATCGAACAATAGTTATTTTTGACCAGCAAAACTTGCAAAAGGATGAAACTGGAGTTTAAGAGGAGCTGAAGATAGATTGTGACGACTAGCTTGATTTGTTTTACAAGTACCTCAATTAGATGGAAGACGAAAACGGACCTGGTGTTAGACATAACGAGGCTGATTAGAAAGACATAAACTTGGATGATGAAGAGATGAACCCCGAACACTTAATTAGCTAATTCGGCCTTGACGAAGCTAATTTCCCTAATAGCATGGCTGGTTAAGGAACCCCAATCCCGGGATTTGCCACAGGATCAGTGCCAAAATCTAGCTAATTTGAAGATCGATCAATCCTGTAAGTCAAAACGAAAACCGACCGACACGAGCGAAACAGACAGAAAGGAAGGCAGAGAGATGAAAGCAAGTCCCCAAGCCCTGAGGCCGACGACAGGTGGGTTGATAATGTCATCGAGTAAGCTAAAAAGAAGCAACACATCGCCAAACGATTTCAGAGACATCAGCAACTCACCCCATCAGACAGTCCTGGCAGACGATGGGCGCCTTTGAGCAAGGAATTTGAAGACCCTGACATCTTGTGATGACTATCTACCATTCCTTAATTCAATTTCATTTCATTTTATTCACTAAACTGAGCCGTGGGGTTTTGGGGTTTTGGGG
>Ga0169931_10007166_pt1 | contig 16621 bp, 12 predicted proteins | sample Kivu_15m_20L_FD_129675 | JGI IMG/M metagenome (GOLD analysis project Ga0169931, IMG submission 129675) | Freshwater microbial communities from Lake Kivu, Western Province, Rwanda to study Microbial Dark Matter (Phase II) - Kivu_15m_20L... | ecosystem: Environmental > Aquatic > Freshwater > Lake...
ACCGTAGTACTGTATATCTGGACACCCGCCAACAACAGAACGAAGAACGAAGAACCGAAGAACGCGAAGAACGAGCGTGCTGAATGCTGAATAAACCGAGTTTTTGAGTCGTGCCAGATCTGAGCAAATTAAGTACTGCATACCTGTAAGTATGTAGAGAGTGAAAAAGTGTACGTTTAAAGGTTGAAGCCTTTAGCGAAGAAGAATGTGAATTGAATGATGATCTAGTGAATGTTTATGATCATATTTTGTCAATACGAAGATATTAATGCTTAAAGGAACTAGCTTATCTTCTATTCATTGTAACTACAGATAGTGATCGTCACAACAAGTATGTACAGTAAAAAGAAAATTCATTCCGTCTAGGTTCTTAATCGTGCATTACAGCATTCAATCATGGATTTTTTAAAAATTTGCTGTGCCAAGTACACTATCCTACGTATTCTACTAAACGGCTCCATATCTTTATTACGTATGTACGTGCAACTGTTGTAAGAAGTAGCACGTACCGAAACGTCCGTTTTTCACCGTTCTGTGCTGTGTATACCGTTCTATGTAAAATGTAAAGCAGTCAACGATGATGAAGAGCTATGAAGACATTACAGACATAAAATATGTACCTTTGTCCGCTTTGTCCTTTGTCCTAAACTTAAGCGATGCCACTTTGCTCCTGCCTCAGCCAGAAGAGTACTATTGATGCAGTCCATCAAGACCCTCGTCCTACAGGTGGAAAACCATCTGTTGTGACCAAACAACTTAAGGGCAACACCTCTGTTGCTACCGAGGACATGTCTCTTCTGTCTCCAAAGGGGACAATAGCAACTTCCGCCACAGAAAACTCATCCCCCGTATCATCATCCTTAGGAAGTAAGGTCAATAGTTCTCTTGATGTTATTCTTCATGCTGCTGATGATAAGTTCTTGGAATTCGTCGAACAGATCACATCGTTGAACAATGATGATAACAATCAAGAAATCAACATTCCGTCTCAAATCGATTTACCTTCTTTAGATTCCATTTCTCCAGTCTCAGCTGTTGAAGGAATAGCCTCAAAGACATCGTCTATTATTGCTACTACTGAGCGTCTTGAGCACATTCATAGGAAGGTCTTACATCTTCAATTTGAAAATGATGCGATGAAAGCCATCAATCGTCGACTGTTTGAGAGTATCAAGAAATTGAAAGTTCAGTCTGCTGTGGTATCTAACTCTATCGAGCAAAACAATAACGCATCATCGTCATCATCAAAATCTTTGGAGGAATCGAATATCGTACAAGAGTTATCAAACAAGCTTAGTAAACAAGAAGATCTTCTAGATAAGCAACGTGCCAAGTATGAAAAACTCAAACTTAAACTGAACGAGAAAAAGAATGTTTGCAAAAGTTTACTAAAGGGTCATATTCTGTCTGAAGATAATGAAAGCATTCCTCGTACTATCACAGCGAATCCTGATGCTGTGTATGTCGAGCGATTACACTTTGAGAAGGAACTAGATGTCCTGGAATTGGAAGTACGATGTTTGCAGAAGGAGTTGGCAGCAGCACTCGACCAAGGAGATCGTTTACGTGACGAACAAATTCGTGATAAGAAGGTGATTGAGACCTTACGAATGGAACTCAACGAAAAGAATGCTTTGATTGAATCGTGGACTCGGCAGAACTCACATGAAACACGAAAAGTAGACATCGAATCATCCCCATCTTCAGAATTGGTACCCCAAGATACCGCCAGTTCTCAAACTTCTGCCGCCCAAGATATGTTGCAGGAGCTCTCTTCCCTTCTTCAAATCAAGCAAGAGGAAAAGGAACCAACGGATGTAAATGATGATCTCCCATCCATGTCGAAATTCCTTCAATTACGCAAATTGCAAAAGGAACTCTCATCGGCGCAACGTCAAATACGCGATCAGCAACGTGAACTAAAAGCCTTGGCAAGTAGCAATGGAATTTCTGAATTTATGAAAATTTGGCGTAGCGAAAAAGAAAGCTTAGAAAAGAGGATCCTCGAATTAGAACATGAACTTCAACGAAGTATCCGCAGTAAACATGATGCGTCGTTCTACTCAGCTGAAGAATCATCTATTAGCTCCATTATTACATCCCAATCCATTTGCTCCCATTCCAGTGAAAAAAGTCCTCGTCCTGTTTCACCTTCGTATTTTCTAAATGCTCAAGTTGGTTGGCTACAAGGTTTGGAAATTAGTCGTGGAAGGCAATAAATAAATTGCCATTCCTATAACTCTACTTACTCATTTATGTTATGCCGATAGCTGTTGTTGATTCTCTTGGTCTGACTAGCATGTACAACGCTTATCTGTAGTATACATCACATCGGTGGATTCAGATGTTACAGAATATACGAAAATTGATAATTGTATAGTAATGATTAACTTCTTGCCTGAAAACTAATCCAATATATTCGTATGGGAACAGATCCACATGGCAAGGCAGCCAATCGTTACTGTACCTGATACATAGATACCGTGCCTAAATTTTCTATTGCATTTATATGTCGTTGTAGTTCTTTTAAGGATAGTGATGGACGAACTCCTATCAACTGTGCTGTCGCTGCGTCATGGTCTTACAAACGGGTATATCGATGGGCGATTGAGTGGTCCTTTAAATATAACTATAACACAAGTATGAGGGTGACGGAGCTTTTTGAGAGATATGGTGATGGGGCGTTTGATGCCACATTCTTCCCGATGATTGATGCCGATAGTAAGTTGCATGTGTGAGTGCGAATAAGAATAGGCCGAAGTCCGTCACGAAGTTTGCATAAGATTTGTCATCTGGAGATGACACATTGTACAATTTGATGAAAAAGACTCATTGGGCTCTAGTGTTAGTTCATATAAAAGACAGCTAGGATAAATGTTATAAATGGATGATGAGGCTAGATAATGACGGTAATATCTACTGAAGATTGTTGCCATGATATGCTGCTGCGATCTACGGAGCTCGATAAAAAGCTTTAGCTTGTGAAGAAACTAACGTCAGTGCAAAATATTAACATGTGGATTCTTTTCATAGATAAAACAACAAATAAGAAGAACCGTCTTCCATGAAAAGAGTGAAGTTATCCTTCACAACTATGTATTGGATCAGCATAAAAATGTATTCTTTAGAAACACGTTAGGAGTTCGATGTGTATGATGGTATATCCCTACATCTATCTAGTAAAGAACTGCACTGGACCATTAAACTAAACTATACAGTATATACGTCTAGAAGTTTTAGAGGTCCATGGGGACAAATCCTCTTGGTGACATGAATGTTATTCCATCGTAATTTACATTTTGAAATCATCATCATCCATTCCAAACGGTTTATCTTTGCCCAACTTTCCCTCACGTTGCTTCATCATCGTCTCACCAATAATTTTTCTCATATTATCATCCCCACTGTCATACATATCCTTCATCAATTCCATAATACTTGCAGAGGGATCCTTGTTCTTATCATTCTCCTTCTCATTTTTCTTCTTTGTCTTCTTCGAGTTGAGATCCGACCAATAATCATACGATCCATATTCTCCCTTTTTCTTTTGTAACTTAATGACAATCTTGTTTGATTTCACCACAAACTTAGACAAGGTGGGGTCAATCTCCTTATCAAGAGAATCATTGAGAAGACGATAATTGTGATCTTGTCGGGGATGATGAAGAATTTTGAGATCAAATGACGTGGGTGTGAAATCACATGTTATGTTCTCACGAGATACCGTTCCAATATTAGGAAGATCTACATAGATTGAAATCGTTGGAGAATTGTAGCCACCTAAATCAAAGGAAAAACTTTCAATCGTAGTGTATTTAAGCGACGTTCCAATAGTCGTTGACGATGATGAGACTGTCGAGGATGAGATCATTCTCGGTGGATTGACAGGCAAAGATACTGGAGTCACTGCGATGGGAATAGTTTCAGAAGATATATCAATATCCATGGCATGGCTTGCAACAGGTACTGCTGTTTCAGCAGCCTCCTTCTTGAGTGTTTGAACTAGATTTTCCAAACGAGCTTTAGCCGAAGGACGTACCAATGATGCTGCCACACGTTCTATATCCAAGGCATCTTCCAGGAGAGATTCCGTCAAGGGATTTGTTGAGTCATTGACTTCTTCAAAGTGGACCATGATGATTTGCAGATGTTGTTTAACGAGAAGATGGAGGAGGTACAACAGGAAAAATTATAAAATCAAATAAATCATACCCATAATACACCGAACGAAACCTAAGCCGAAATCGATGGAGAAGAGAGAAGAGAACCATGGACAGTACGCAGTACTATAAAATTGCAAAACGATTACAAACAATACTAAGCACGAGCCACCTCTATCATCTACGGCAGTAATTCAACATGATGCTTTGATATAGACTCAAATGCTGAACATTCATGTACTAAACAATTAATTGATATACAGCTACAAACTAGAAAATATCATTCATCTAAGACTGATCTCAGTATTATTTCGATGATTTGAACTCTCAATCCTTTTACTCGCAATGCTTCGCAGATACTAACTAAGTCGTGCGAGTTTACATTCTGAGGGACCAGATCGACCAGATAGAGTTACAATAAATTGTCCGCATGTATAAGATGACACATTTATCAAGAAGACTTTTGTCAACTAACTACATACTCATTCCTTTGATGGTTTCATATGTACCATGGAAAGTTCAATGAACGCTCTCGTCCAAGATGGAAGATGGTATGAATGAAGTTTACATAAATGGAGATGTTTCGGTGGCTGTGGAGACCGATGATGACTTCATCGTCAACTCCACTACTGTAGTGGGAGTTTTTGTATTTGAAGTAGGGTTTATATGGTTATCCGAAATATGTCCCAAATTGAGATCTACAGCCGTGGAGTTGGATGATCGAAGGGTCCAAGGGAATTGTGTGATATAAGAAAATCCATCTGTGATTTGTAATTGAACAGGGGTACAATATCAATATGAGTATCCATGGCTAAAAAATGAGTCATGGCAGAAGAACGAGCTACAGTAGCTGTGCTACTATTAGATACACCCGACGAAGACATGGTCTGTATACACTTGCTTTTGGAGGATGAAGAATAGAGAGAGTTTGCTGTAAAGACGCGAAAAAATACACATCATGCATGCAGTTTAATATTCATTATCATGTCCATGAAAATGAAGAGCATATCCCTCCTCGTTCAACGTTTGATAAATATTTTAGTTAGATCTGTACTATAAAGATTGTAATCATTAAAAATCATGGATCCTCCTCAGTCCTCAGTCAACATCAACTGTATACTATTCATATCATCTCCAGTGGCAGATTACGAGACTGATGAGATGTCATCAGAAACATTATTGGAACAATGTATCCTTCACAAAGATATACATCTAATCATGGAAGTAAAATCTGCAATGCACTTGTTACATAAATTGTATAATGAAAATCATGAGATTTCTTTACTTGATTACAAGCGTGAGATGGAGAATCAATTCGACATTTTATAAACAATGAAAAACAAGCTTTACATGTCATAACCGTTTTACTTACCAAGCAATCTACTCGTATCCATAGCAATATTGTATCAACAGTGACAACAACAACATCAGCAACTCCTAGTTGCTCATTTCAGTGTTGTCTCAAATATTTATACCTCTCGGCTATCCTTTCAACGACTTTTATTGTTAGATTGCGACTATTTCTACATACGTAGCTACCACTGTTTCTTCCAAAAGACGACCAGCATTTGAACATACATACGCTCAGATCTTCACCCCACTAGTGCGAAGTTTAAAAAACAGTAGGTCCTACATACCTCTACTACAATACATGGGATACGGATTCTGTAATAGCATGCGAACCCCAAAGCCGCAAAAAATAAGAGAAGTTCACTTTATGAAATTATTCTCACTGTATTTATCTTGTGTTGTAGGGTTGTAGCCCATCTATTATTTTTAAAAAGCTGTAACATGAATTTCCATTTAGCATTAGTAGGTCTTCTATTCTACGGCCATAAGGTTTTATCAATCGCTTTGGAATCTGAATTAGATGAAGAGGGCGAAGGAAACCTTCGGGGTGGACGAGCACTTAAGGCCTGGCCTCCCAAAGGCTTCACCACCGATCCTACATACAATTGCAGTATCACTTGTGCACCTTGCCCCATCGGCTGCCTCAAGACATCATGTTCATCTACTCCTATTTACATTCCACCAAAGGATATTTTGTACCCATCTCTGTCGGCTATTCAGAGACCTTGGGGTCCATACCCTATCGCCCGAAATGCGACGTCTGAATATCTCTGGTGGACAACTGATGTACTTGCTAAGTACCCCAAGATGATAAAGCAAAGCGACACGAAGTACGCGCTTTCTGACAAAGACGTAACTCTACTCAAGATGGGTTTGACAGAGTGGATGGAGGCCCGTGCCGCTGGAAAATACAATTGCGTTGATATCGTCAATGCAGTTGCGAAACGAGCCCTATATCTTCAAGAAGTGCAACATATGAATCAGTTCATGTACTGGGGAACCTTTGATTGGATTAAAGTTGCAATTAAGGAAGCTCAAAAGATGGACAACCGTGCAGCGAAGAAAGGCACATCCGCGATTGCCCCTATGTATTGCTACCCTATTCCCATTAAAGGAACGGTACGTTTTGAAGCTGGTTATAGAAAACTTGAGCCATTTGTCTTTTTTGCTTGACCAATAACACTTACTTCACCATACGCAGATATCGACAATTGATTTTCCGTCATCCGTGGGGTTCGCAGCCCTACACACAGTAAAGTCTAAGGTTGATGCCGCTATGATCACCCTACTGAAAAAGGCTAAGGGTGTGCAATTCGGTAAGACCAACGTTCCCGAAATGGCGTGCTGTGGTGCCGGAATTAACTGGGCGAACGGAATAAGTCTCAATCCATGGGGCTCAGACATACTCACAGGTGGCTCGTCAGCTGGAACTGGTTCACTTGTTGCATCTTACGTTACAACTGTTGCCATAGCTGAAGATACTGGTGGTTCGACTAATGGTCCTGCATTCCTGCAATCAGTTTTTGGTTATGACCCACCAAAGTTTCACTATCCAAATATGGGAAATCCCTCGCTTACAGTCCGTAATGACCAGATCGGCATGATAGCTCGGAACATTGATGACATTATTGCGTTTGATATGGCACTGTTACGAAATGAAGAAGCACACGCCAAAGCTGCTTCATTTGTAGCAGGTTTGAGCAACAAAGATATCCGTATCGGTTGCTCAGACATCTATTACGATTACTCCGCGATGTCTCCCGCGATCGCTGCCAAGTATTATGAAGCGAAAAATGCGCTGATGACCGCGGGATTTACGTTTGTTGAAACTTGTGCTTCCAAAACCCGTACTCCAGACTTTATTGTTCCAAGTCGATACTCAAATACTGTCTACATTGACGAGTTACAGTACCATCTTACAAATAACCTTAAGATCAACATGAGTGTCTTTGAGGTAATGTTGAATGGAGTGAACTCTTTCTCGACGAGTTATAGCCCCGTTGGATCTCGTATTCCAACAGGTGGATCAGGATGTGTGAACTCGGGATGGAACGTAAACCAAACTGTGTTGGATGAGTATCTTGGCCGTGTGCCGGCTCTCCGTTCTGACGTGTACAACGAGTATTACAATCAATACAATATTGATTTAGTCATGGGACCCACCCATTTTTGCGACTTTATCAAGTGGACGGTATGTCGATTATGTTCAATTTGATAAAACATCGACCACAAGCTCATAAATTAATTTCCCTTTTGGTGCTGACAAGGATGATCTGAACGTGACTGGCTCTTGTAATGGTACTGTTACACCTGGTGGATCTTGTGGAACGAGGTGCAGATCACTTGGTACTCGAGGCACGTATAATAAAGAATTCACCAAAGGCAAGTATGTTGTTCCTATTGGTCTAACCAGCGCTGGAGGCTACATGAATCTTCATTTCATGAGTCGAGCTGGACCAAAGCATCTTGCGAATGTATCCGCTAGTACTTGGGTATATGACGAAGAAGGTCCTAAGACATGGAACTTGGAGGATCTCTACATCATCAAGCGTATGGTCAATGTTTTGGCTGCAGCAGGAATGAAGCGTGCAGATGCTCCCATGAATTTCATCTCTGGGCTTCTTTAATTAAGTATTCAGGAATTCGCTAAGCGTGCTTACTTCATGGCGTTTTCCGAGGTTTGCCTTACTTTTTTGTTCGATATCTTTTCATTTTTATTAGTTTTGTTGACGGTTATAGTTAAGAAATAAATATAAATATTTGTGTATGCATTGAATGCCTTGTATATTACGTTGACAGAATGGAAGTATGAACATATGTATTCCCCCCCTCCCCAATATTATCACCTATGAAACATTCCACTGCAACCAACTATAAATTGAATGATCAAAGTCCTTTCGTTCAACGGAATCTAAGCCAAACTATGCCTTGTAGAACAGACTAATAATATCCTAATGACAATAACGATGTACAAAAGATGCCTGTCTTATTGTATTAATGATAACTACTTTAAAAAAAGGAGGCATAACCTCAAAACACATCTGCCCAGGACGATCTAAAGCTGATTCAATCTGACGTACTTGACAGCCCCTTCCCCAGCTCCAAGAGAAGATCCAAGCCATCAAGCTACTGTACGCTGTACGCCAGTTTTTAAGCCCATTTCGAAATCCGTTCACTCGGGAACTTAAGGTTACCCTTGGCCATTTTTAGCCTTATTTCCACGGATAGAGTTACAAATAATAAATTGTCCGCATATAAGATGACACATTCATCAAGAAGACTTTTGTCAACTATCTACTCATTCCTTTGATGGTTTCATATGTACCATGGAAAGTTCAATGAACGCTCGTCCAAGATGGAAGATGGTATGAATGAAGTTTACATAAATGGAGATGTTTCAGTGGCTGTGGAGACCGATGATAAAATTGCCGGCGGTCCAGATTTTATGAATATGGATGAAAATGTATCGAGTGCTTTTTGTATCAAGAGAAAATTTGAGGATATGAATGGTACACATGCAGAGAAATCGAATGGTGACTTAGAAGGCAAATATGTAACCGAACCCAAAACATACAAGGGCAAAAAGAAACACCGTATACATATGAAGGACAATGAAATACGTTCAGGTAAAGAAGGAATACAACGAAAGAAGCCAGGACGAAAACCTTCCAACAAATCTACGCTTATAACCAAAACTGCAACCTCTTCAAAGCCTATTGATGATAATGTTCTCATGCAAGAAGATTCCTGGAAAAATATTTCATCCCCAGAACCAGAACCAGACCCAGAAAAATCACTGGATGTATTTCCCGAGTTTGATAAAAACGGTATCTCCACCGGCGTTGCAACAACAGTTCATTGGGACCCGCATTCCTCGGCTGGACAAAAGGTTGGATGTCGTGTTCGAGTTTATCAAGGCTACTCCAACAAATGGAAATGTGGACGGATCGTACGATACGATCCTGTATCGCACAAATATAAAGTTGATTTTACATCTGAACAACCATCGACGAAGAAACATCCATCCTATCCCAGGGAGGAATGGATGGATCTCAAAGATTACTTTGTGTACATTAGTAGTCGCTTTGTCTGGGCTTTAGTAAAAGGATATGCGTGGTGGCCAGCACAGATCTTAACCTTTGAATCCCCAATTTATCCGAACCAAACTCAGTCGTCTCCTATCCATCCTAAAAACCAGAATCATGGTACATCTACCTTGTCGAGAGATATTTTCTCAGAACCACCCCGAGATGGATACTTACTTGTAGAATTCTTTGATACAGGGGAGTTAGCCTTTGTAAAAGACTCACCTGAATCTATACGTCCCTTTCACGATTATGGTTATATGGATGACCCCATCATGAAAAAGAATAAAAAGAGACCAAGTCCAACGGCTATTCAATTGTGTAAACAAGAAAAGAGTCAAGTTCAACACTTTCGTAACTCTGCTGCTCAATTTTATGCTCGTAAAGCCTTTGCATTTGTAAATAAACGGGCTTCTTTCTTACTGGGTCGGAAAATAAAATTGTTTCGAGGGGATCTACATTATCCACAAGGGGAGCATGTGATTGGGACAATACGGCAATATAGCTGTGCAAGTAAAAAGTGGTTGGTTATATTTGATCCATGGCCAACAAATAAGGCATGCTACGATCCCGATTGGTTTAATTTATTAGCCAAGGATTTATCGTATACACTTGTTGATCAACTATCAAAATCAACGAATGGTAAATATGTTTATGAACCCACGGAGTTGGATTTAGTTCCATATCTCTTCGGCTTTGTACCGGACTCGTCATCTGATAAACAAGTATCCTCGATAACGCTTTGTCATGGATGTCTACTACCCTTGTCGAAATCCATAAATCAAAGTTCTGTCTTGAAATGTATATGTTGTTTGGGACAATTTCATCCTGGCTGCATTGATCCCATGACGTTGGTTCGTTTATCAGAGGCCAACCCTGACAACTGGATATGTCACAAGTGCATACCTTGTGTTGGTTGCCGACAACGGGACATTGGTTTCGGTATAAAGAACATAACATCACCGCCACCGAGTCTCAAGTTAAAGTTCGGCGAATCTCTCGACTTATGCTCTACTTGCACTCCCCTATATGAGAGTAACATGTTTTGTCCTGTATGTGCACACGTTTGGGATGATGTTAAGTTTCAAAAAGTTCAAAGCAGACTTCTATGGAATAGTAAAATGAACAATCCAAAATTTTCATCGAATAAAAGATTCGACCTTGATTTACACGAGATAGCCTTGGGCGACAATCCGAAGATTGAATGGTATTACCCTGAAACACCCGTTTGGGGTTATACGGAGTCCACCATGATACAATGTGATATGTGCAACTTATGGGTCCATGCTGGATGTGCACCTCTTACCAAGGAAGAGTACGAACAAACGATTGAGGGATCACATCCTATCTACAGTAAAGAATACCTTTGTCGAGTATGTTGCAAAAAACGCTGTCTCGCTCTGATGGAAATGCTTCAGAAAGAAGATTCTCTTTTCTTATTCGCCAATCCTGTGACAGATCAAATGGCACATAATTATCATGATCTGATTAAGCACCCAATGGATCTAAGGACTATGAACGAAAGGGTAGTAAGAGGGGATTACTGCAACTATGCTTGGATTCGTGAGTCCTTTGAACTTATGGTCTACAACGCTCTAACATTCAACAGACCTTTCACTAAATTCTGGAATGAAGCACGACGTTTCTATGATACGTGTATAAAGAAAATTTTCAATGATCTTGGTAAGGCTGCACCTCCCTCAAACCACGAAAATCTAATCCACTTATGTATCAGTAAAGCGTATAGTGCGGTGCAAGCTGAGATTGATCGCGAGCAGATGGATGCAACGGCCGAAAAGAAAGATACACTTGCTGGAGCGCAGGTTGTGAGTGTTCAAATCGGCCCCTTAAATGCACCGATAGATCCCAAATCTTGGATCGCCTTCACTGAAAATCGTTCATCAAATATTGACGCTTTCTTTTCGTGTTGGATGGAATGTTGCTTTATTTGTGGTAGCAGTGGAGCTATGGATACACTCCTATACTGTGTTGATTGCGGTGAGGCTTTTCACAGCTTTTGTTGCCATGTACCCATTCAATCAATGACGGCATTATCCCTTTTAGGCTGGCGATGTCCTAATTGTAAAGTCTGTGAAATATCAGGACTAGTTCCAATAGACGATTCGAGACTGTTAATGTGTGAAATGTGCGATCGAGCTTTTTCCATTGATCTCATAAACCCACCACTGACTAGTGCACCCAAGGGCCTTTGGATCTGTGGCTTCTGTGTAGACTGTAAACACTGTAGTAATTTGTCTGGTATTGTTGATCGCACGATGTGGTCAATGCTTCCAGATACGTGCTATCGCTGTGGAGGGGCTGCCCTAGGTAGCGATGGTTTATTCGATGCATATAAATGTTCAGTTTGTGATATGTTTTCTTTGCCTACCGACACTCGTATCTTGACATGCTCGCAATGTAAAAGATACATACATGAAACATGCGCTGATCTAGGAGGTCCACTCAGCAAAGGAGCCCAATTTCGCTGCTCCAAGTGCTGCCAAGAAAATTCAAGACTTACACCTAAAGAAGTTACCGTTACCCTATCAAAGGAAGGGGCAAAGCCGAATGATAATTGTGAAGATATTGACGAATTCTTTCCTAGTGATCGCGTCATTCGAATGGTGAGTTTTTTTACTGGCACACGATACAAAAGTTTTCATGGGTAACTCCTATTAAATTCGCTTTCATCTCGCTTAGACTTCACAGTTCCGTTTCAGAAATCCGCCGCTACCTATGTATGATTTACATATAATGGAATACTCTGCATGGTATTTGAAACCAAGGGCATATAGCTCCTGCAAGATACTAGAAGATGCACTTGTTTTAAATCAAATTATTTGCAACAGAGACGATATTCGATTTCAGGAGTTCGTTCAAGAATATCTGGGGGAGGATACATCGCCGATTATTGTTAAGATGTACGTCAAAGCTGTGAGATTTCATCGTCTCTTACGGAATCGGGAAAAGAGGCGTTTTCGTTGTAAAAAGAAAAATCTCTTCACAGACAAAGAGGTCCGATCTGCGCTGACTGATATGGCTTGCTCTTATATTTGTACTGCGTGTATATTATTTGGTATAGATTCACATCGTTTTTTCCCATTCATGAACTCAACCATTGAAACTACAGCGATGGGCGTACCTTTATCGCTAGAGTGGAAAGATGAGGGATCGAACGAAGGTCTATATTTATTTCGTTTTGCGATAAGCACGGTGAATTTGTCTGAAGATCCATCATCCATGAAAACGTACCACACTATCTCATGCGCATATTCCCTCATGGACTTCAATCCAATAGCGCAGGTCATAGCCAAATTAAAGCCAATGGACGACCTAGTGGAAACTGTAGCATTCAATGACGCGGTCTTTGCTTTGTTCCACATGTCCCATCAATCAGCGAATACAGCGGAGCAAACACACAAAATAAATCCAGAAATAGAGAACAAAAACGCTAATCAACATGAAAACAACGTTGTCGGCATCGAATCATCAGGGGTGGATGATTATAAGCAAGTGGATGACAACTCTCAAGTCGATGAGATTGAAGAGAATTCAGTCGTCTTCACCGGCTTGACCCACTCTGGTGCGTCATCTTCGCCAAGGCCTGCTTTAAATCATACTGGGGAAAAAGTGGTAAATGGCATTCATCATATTGATACCATATCAAGTAAAGTATTCGACCCGGATTTTGATGGATCTGATGCAGCAGAGAGCTTGATTTATGATATTTCGGCAAAAGAATCAAATAATCTGCTTCTCGAAAATCCGACGACTTCTCTGTCCGATGTTGCTATGTCCAATGAATATTCACTAACAAACATTTCCCATGGTGAGGTAAAAAGAGATGAGCAAAGGTCTTCGGAAATTTACCACTTGAGGAACACTATCACAGAAGGAATTCATTCGAGCGTCGAAGGGATTCCCGCATCGACGAGTAATTTCGAGGATGCATGTGCTGAGCGACATTCATCGCTAACCAATGTCATGAATTCTAATGTTCAGGGGAGAACGGTATCGAAAATACATCCACTCATCGAACCTTCACTTGCTATTCAATCCTGGAAATCGGCAGCAACAGTTGAAGTGAATCCAATGGTAGGATGGAGTTCTTCTCATGAAGGTTTAGGAATAAATATTATAGAATGGAAAGATTCGAGGATGTGTTGCCTTTGCATGACATGTGGTGATGACGACGCTGATGCTGCCGGAGACGAGGATATTTTTCTTGTAAAATCAGGCCGTCTCCTGCCGCTACAGGGAGGCTGGGTGCATGTTCAATGTGCTCTTTGGAGCTCTGAGGTATGGAGAAACCATTCCACGGGTACATTTGTTAACGTCCATAAAGCGCGTAGCAGAGGCTTGAAGCTAAAGTGTTCCGGCTGTGGGCGTGTAGGTGCTACGGTAGGTTGCAACAAAATACACTGCAAAAGTAACTATCACTTTGCATGTGCGGCTGCTTGTGGTGCAGTCTTCACGAATTCAAATAGAGTTTATTGCTTTAGACATAGAGACGTAACTAAAGATGGAATGCAAGAAAATTTCAGTGAAATCATGGAATGCTTGAAAGTTGACCAGTCCGATTCAAGCATTGTATCTGAATCAAATGAAACATTGCCGCTCCGCATAGGTGCGCTAACAGTCCATTCGTTTGGTCTCATAGATGAAGATTGTGATGCTTTCCACTCCAAGTATCATTTATATCCCGAGGGATTTACATCGTCGCGCATATTTTGGTCGTCCGTTGAACCTAAAAAAAGAACCCTATACATAATGAACGTTTCCAAATCAAGAAACGGCAAGGCTTTCTTTTCTATTCGGGCCGCTGATAGCACTTCGATATTGTATAAAGGGACCAGTTTAAAGAAAGTGTACGATGATCTAATTCAGCAAGTTTTGTATATCAATCAAGCATATTTTTCAGTCGGAGAGAAAGATTCGATACATCCGATACATCGTTCTCCAAAACGTAGAGCGTATGGTTTGAATGGTCCGCAGGTACGTACAATCGTTGAACGTTTTACTCTTATTACCGTATAATTACGTTATCACATTCCACTTCTTGCTTTATTAGTTTTTCGGATTCGGTTTAGATTGTATACGTAAAATACTGGAACTTAGTACTGGAGTCGCTTCTTGTGCTGTACCTTTATCCGATAAAGCTGAACCATATCGTTTCTGTTTTGTAAACCCTGCAGCAGACGATGTTACTTCCATTCAGCGTAAACGTGCACTCCTAAAGGCAGAAAAATCTCTTCAAAATCCATCTGGATGTGCAAGAGCTGAGGGTATGAATGCCTTTCATAAAAGTGGCGGAAGCGGAAGAATCACTCGGGCTCTTGTTAGAAGAGCCGATGATGAAACGACAATGCCGGATCTCTCATCAGCATCAGGGGCCATTAGTTCGAATGCCCCACCCACTGACGATTACAACAAGAAGTATCAGGACTTAAAAGCAGTCCCCTTTGAGGAGAAATTAGTTGCGAAACGGAGCCATATACATGGCTGGGGCTTGTTTGCTAAAGTTAGTTTCCCCAAGCACTCCATGATCATAGAGTATATGGGCGAGACCATTCGCCAGTGTATTTCTGATAAGAGGGAGCGCGAATATGAAGAAAATGGTATCGGATCCTGCTACATGTTCCGATTGGACTTTGAGCGAATCGTCGATGCTACTACCATAGGCTGTATGGCTCGATTCATGAATCACTCATGCTGTCCCAATTGTTATGCAAAAGTGATTCAGGTTACAGATGACTTGGGAGTTTCTGATAATAAAATCATTATATTTGCCAGTAAGGAAATTTCGGCGGGCGATGAAATTACATACGATTACAAATTCCCCGTAGAAGATGGGAGCCTCCGCTGCACTTGCGGTGCACCAAACTGTATTGGTCGCATGAACTAATAAGATTAGCCATATGAAACATTACAACACTATAAATAATCACAACGCCCGCTTCTAAACAAGCTTTTGTTGTTGAAAATGGTGGACCTCATAGACCTTCGAAAATATGATACATGTCTATTCAAAGCGACGGATGAATCCAAGATCACAAATGCTTCTTCATAATGTTTTTCTCAGCTTGAATTGATTAATCAAAAACATGGATCGCAAAAATAACTATTACGCAAAAGTATTACTACGGGGATTCTTGATTTATTATAAACGAAAAGTCAAAGTATGAAATTTTTTATAATACGATCTGTAGTTTTTTTCGTTTCTCTTTCAATAATGTCAGCCCGCTTATCACGAACATTCTTACCGCGACAAAGAGCAATCTGTATCTTAAGAATATTTTTTTCATTAAAATAGGCTTTCAGAGGGATTACTGTCATTCCTTTTTGATCTACCTGCATCAATAGTTTTTTTGATTCCTCCTTGTTGAGTAAGAGAGTACGCTGTCTCCTTTCTTCATGTTGAAAAAATATCCCAGAAGCTTCATTCTTCCCTATATGTACATTTAATAATGTACACGTTCTACCATTTTTCTCGGGCCTAACGTAACCATCTTTAATATTCATTTTACCATCACGTGCTGCCTTCACCTCACTCCCTTTTGCAACAACAATGTGAACAAGTGAAAGAAAAATAAATAAGTCATTCTTGTTCATTCTAGTAAAAGTGGTTCCTTAATTTTCTGTTAAAAATAATAAAATATAGAGCTAACAAGATATACCTAATAATGAAATCCCTGCCTCATATGTATCCAGAATCTCATAATTGAAACGAGCGGATCTATTCACTGCAATTGTCCCATCATAGACTTTCTTTTTCTTCGTACCACTCTTTGCATAAAGCTTAAAATACTCTAAATATTCTATGGATCTTCTTGCTGACGAAGAATATAACATCTTAAACGAAAATGAAGTCAGTATCTCCGTGATAAAAATAAGTAATATCAGTCTAATATCATAACCCAAATTCATGGCGTAAGTATGAATTGAGTTTTGGAAACTGGGATAAGGAAGATGATAGACAGTTTTGGAAACTGGGATAAGGAAGATAATAGACACAAGGGATGTGAT
>Ga0169931_10007167_pt1 | contig 16621 bp, 15 predicted proteins | sample Kivu_15m_20L_FD_129675 | JGI IMG/M metagenome (GOLD analysis project Ga0169931, IMG submission 129675) | Freshwater microbial communities from Lake Kivu, Western Province, Rwanda to study Microbial Dark Matter (Phase II) - Kivu_15m_20L... | ecosystem: Environmental > Aquatic > Freshwater > Lake...
TTAGAGCGAGAGTGCTGACTAAGTAAATGATTGATTTTTTCATTCTATCGAAATAAAAAAAGCCCGTTTAACGGGCTTTTGAGATTTTTATCAGGATCAATTGTCTGCGACCTCTTTCTTTTTGCGGCCACGTTTGGGTTGCTCCTGATCTACCCATTTGTCATTTTTATGTTCTCCCATCACCACAACTTCCTTCTCGGGGAAAACACCATATCGCTGGGCAATAAGCATCATACCTTCACGCGTGGGGCTATACATCATTACCGGGGTAGCCATACCCTTGTTCTTCACACCCACATAAAACCCATTCTTTAAACGAGCGGGTTTGGTTGCCGGTCTGCCGGCTGACTTTTTTCCGTTCATGGGGCGCAAGATACGCCCGAACGAGGCTATCACATTCTTAAAAAATCAATAAAATTTGAATCATAGCCATTGCACCCGCTATGAAACTGATTATCAGGATATGAGCAAGAAAACACGAGACAAAACACAAGTAGCTGCATATCAAGCCATTACAGGTTCTTGGCATACTGATTTGATCCTTTCAAGAGCAAAATCAATTTCGCTTTTCGTGTTTAACCTACTGAAAGAGAATCGTATACTCGCAGAACCCGTCTTTAAAGCACCAATGGCATCCAATACATGTGAGCCCTTCGAGGCACCGCTGCTGCATGCACTGCCCCCGCTGCAAGCAACTCCCTCTAAATCAAGGAGAAAGAGCATCATGTCAGAATTAGCAGTGGGTGGCATCGTGGTGCTTAACACAGTATATAAACTATTTACATTTCGTGAATTTCCATTAAAAACAATACCCGGAATGGAAGATTCCAACTCGGAAGCCATGTATTGCTTCAAATTGGAAATATGCATTTGGTGTTCCGGCAAATCGGCATAAGCAAGCTCAAGTGCCTTGGTCATCCCGATAATTCCGCTTATGTTTTCCGTTCCCCCGCGGACCCCTCGTTCTTGACCACCGCCGGTTATATCCGGATTAATCTTAATCTTCTTGTTGATATATATGAATCCTACGCCCTTGGGGCCGTGAAATTTATGAGCAGATGCGTTGAGGAAATGAATAGACAAATCCTGCAAATTGAACTCATAATGCCCCATTGTTTGAACGGTATCGCTATGCAGAATAGCACCATACTTTTCACAAAGATTACTTACAGTCTTCAATGGAAGAATATTAGCAATCTCATTGTTGCCATGCATGAGCGTGACAAATGACTTCTCGTTTTGGGCTAGTAATTCTTCGAGATGAGACAAATCAACATCACCATTTTTATCCAATTTTACCAGGCTCAGTTTGAGGCCATGTTGTTTCGACATTACCTCAGCCGTTTTGATTACAGCGCTATGTTCAATAGAGGACGTAATAATGTGTTTACATCCCAAGTCATGAATAGCCGCATGCATTGCCAAATTATCGGCTTCAGTACCTCCGCTGGTAAAAAAGATTTCAGCAGGGGTGCAATTGAGCAACTTAGCAATAGTCCGACGCGATTGTTCCAGTGCCGACTTCGTTTTACGTCCAAAGGAATGAGACGAGGAAGGGTTCCCGAAAAACTCCGTTAGATAGGGCATCATAGCCTGTGCTACTTCAGGCAAAACCGGCGTAGTCGCTGCATTATCGAGATAAACATTCATATCAATCCAAATCGAAAGGACATTGCTTTCGAATTTCAAATTTCAGAAAAAAAACAGAAGAATCTATTATTTGCAATCAAATTCCCGCTACTTGTTTCACCGTTCTAATAACTTCATCAGCCAAAGCATCGGCCTTCTCGCGATTAATGTGTTCGGCAATTACTCGGACAATCGGCTCTGTATTGCTCTTGCGCAAATGAACCCAGCCATCGGCAAAGTCGAATTTCACACCATCTACGGTATTGACTTCGGCACTGGGATACATGGTTTGCACTTTTGCGAGAATGGCGTCCACATCCATTCCGTCACGGAGCTCTATCTTGTTTTTAGAAATCTCGTAACGCGGATAACTGTCGCGCAATGCAGTCATGGAAAGTTTCTTTCGTGCGAAATGAGTTAGAAACAGACCCAGTCCGGCCAGGGCATCACGTCCGTAATGAGTTTCCGGATAGATAACTCCGCCATTTCCTTCACCGCCTATAGTTGCCCGCGTGTTTTTCATGGCCGTTACAACATTCACTTCACCGACAGCTGAAGCTGTGTAACTACCGCCATGCATCAGCGTGACGTCGCGAAGCGCTCTGGTACTCGATAAATTAGAAACCGTATTGCCCGGATTTTGCGATAGCACATAATCGGCTACAGCCACTAAGGTATACTCCTCTCCGAAAACAGATCCGTCTTCACAGACGAAAGCAAGGCGATCCACATCCGGATCCACCACGATTCCCATGTCGCACTTTTTATCCTGAACGAGTTTAGATAAATCTACAAGGTGCTCAGGTAGTGGCTCAGGATTATGAGGAAAATGTCCATTCGGTTCACAGTGTATAGTCTCTATTCGCTTTACGCCAAGGGCGCTTAACAGAGCGGGAACATAAACGCCGCCGCTACTGTTGACGGCATCCAAAGCCACATGCAAATCTGCTGCTTCGATGATTGACTTATCGACCAACTTGAGGTTTAGAATATGCTCGATATGAAAACTCAAATAACTTTTTTCTGTCATTGAACCAAGGCTGTGCACGTCGGCAAAAGAGATTTCACCCGATGATGCCAGACGAAGAACTTCTGCGCCCTCTTCAGCTGAAATAAACTCACCCTTCTCGTTCAAAAGTTTGAGAGCATTCCATTGTATGGGATTGTGACTCGCTGTGAGAATAATGCCTGCGTGAGCATGTTCATTCGGGACCGCGATCTCGACCGTAGGCGTGGTACTCAATCCAACATCCATTACGTCGGCCCCCATACCAACAAGCGTATTGCATACCAGCGCGTTAATCATATCTCCACTTATTCGCGCGTCACGGCCAACGACCACTTTGATCCTTGTATGATTAGACTTCCTCTGAATTAATGCACAAAAGGCAGCGGTAAATTTGACAACGTCGATAGGAGTTAAGCCTTCATTTTCGGGGCCGCCTATTGTTCCCCTAATTCCTGAAATTGATTTAATGAGAGTCACCTTGAATTATATTTAAACGCGCAAAGTAAGAGGTTCAATAGTGAAGTGAAATGCTATTCTTTCAACAGTACTTTTGCTTTAATACATGAACTATCTGGCGCATTCTTTCCTGTCCTTTTCAGCAGAGCCTGTTTTATTCGGACAATTCATCGCTGATGATATCAAAGGGAATAAATGGCAACTCCACGATAAACATGTTCAAGCGGGAATTCTACTGCACCGATTCATTGATGACTACACGGACACGCATCCGCTCGTACTTGATTTAAAATTGAAAATACATTCTGAACTGGGAAAGTTTTCCGGTGTAGTGCTCGACGTCCTGTTTGACCATGTGCTCTCCAACCGATGGGCGGCCTATTCGAATGTAGATCGTAAGTCCTGGATTGTCAACACATACAGCCGCCTTCACAACCGACATGCTGAAATGTCTGATAAACGAAAGTTCATTCTGGAGAAAATGATCGAACACGATTGGATGAACATGTATCATACGGATGAGGGAACAGCCAAAATCCTCAATCAGATGGCGAGAAGAATTCCAATTGCTAACCCGCTCGAAAACTCTTTTAGGGTATACGAGGCGCGCGAAAAAGAGATCATTTCCACATTTGATGAATTTTTTCCCCAAATCCTGACGGCGACTCAATCCAAATTCAATATTTTTGCACCATAACCGAAAGTTGAACTTTAGGCATCCTATTGCGCCAGTTGCATCTATGAAGTCGTGTTTGGTAAAAAGAATGTTTTTCTTGTTCGTCATGCTTGCCGCTCAAGCGTGGGCATACGCCGGCACGATCATGCTTGAGGGCCGCTACCAGCAACGAAATATTTTCGTGATCAATGCTGCTTCTTCTGATGGCATCGGTTACTGCATCTACGAAGTATTGGTCAATGGGCTTATTACAACGGATGAAATCAATACCCAAGCTTTCGAAATAGACTTGACGATATACGGTCTCAAAAGCGGTGATCCGGTTAATATTTTGATCAAACACAAAGATGGATGTACCCCGAAAATCTTGAATCCGGGCGCTTTAGAACCTTCACCTACCTTCATTTGCACCTCCATAACCTGCGGAATTAATGGAGCATTAACTTGGGAGACAACCGGAGAAATGGGTAAGATTCCTTTTATCGTTCAGCAGTACAAATGGAATCGTTGGGTAAACATTGGTGAAGTCCTTGGCAATGGAACAAACGTCAAGAACATCTACCGCTTCCAGACACAACTCACCAGCGGATTAAACAAGTTTCGTGTCGTTCAAAAGAGCTTTGAAGGAGATCTTCGCAAATCATCCGTTTGCGAGGTTACCAGTAACGTGGAGGCTGTAAGCTTTCGTTATGATAAGAAAACAAAATCGGTGTATTTCAGCGCCGAGACCAACTGCGAATTGTACAATGTTTTTGGCCAGGTAGTGAAGAGAGGCCGGGGCACTTCTATCGAATGCACAGCACTTGGAAGAGGTGAATACTGGGTCAGCTTTGACAACCAAACCGAAAAGTTTTACAAGAAATAAATAATAATAACTTCAAACCGCTTACGTAGAAGACCTCGGGTTTGCCCGGGGTTTTTTATTTTAGAGCAATAAATTACCCGCATCCTGAGAAAGCACGTTTCATACAGCCACACGAAAAAGCTCTTGTTCTGCATGTTCTTGATGCTTCTGCTTGTTGCAATCGGGTGCAACGAATCGTCTCGAAGAAAAAAACGCAAAGCAGACCAACACGGAGTCGTAGATCTAGATTCCATAAGGCGCAGAGGCTCACTCATTGTATTGACAGAGAATAGCGCATCGACCTATTTCCTGTACCGCAATCAGGAAAGTGGCTTCGATTACGAGCTTGCTCTTGCATTTGCCAAACATCTCGGTGTTCGATTGGAAGTAAAACTCGTTGACGATGTGGACCGAATGTTTGAATTACTGCGCAATGGAGAAGCAGACCTAGTAGCCAGCAATTTGACGGTAACTCCAACCCGATCTGACACAGTATGCTTCAGTAAGCCACTCTATCAAACACGTCAAGTTTTAGTTCAGCGCAAAATAGAACAGGCCGGTACCGTAGCATCTCTTGCGATTACCGATAGCACTCAACTCGGTCTGATGCCTATTTGGGTGCACCGTTATTCGTCGTTTTTCGAGCGACTTCAGGACATTTCCGAACAAACCGGACAATCAATCCGGATCGAGGAGGCTCCCGGTGAGATCAGCACGGATGATCTTATTAGGCTTGTAGACGATGGTTCTATACCCGCCACTATAACAGACGAGAACCTGGCAAGTATAGAGTTAAGTAACTATGACAACATCGATGTAAGCGTTCCTATCAGTGGCCTTCAAGATATTGCCTGGGCGGTTCGCAAGGAATCCACATCCTTGCTACAGGAAATAAATTCATGGCTATCGTCCAAAGAAGGCACACTGCGAACGAAGCGCCTGTATCGGAAATACTTCAACGAAGCAAATCTCGCAAGACCCAAAGAGTTTGTTTTGCCTAAAGTCGGGCCCGGAGCCATATCACCTTTCGATTCGCTTTTCAAAGAATATGCGCCACAGTTGGGATGGGACTGGCGAATGCTCGCGTCAATTGCTTACCATGAATCCCATTTTAACCCGCAAGCTCATTCGTGGAGTGGTGCCTATGGACTTATGCAGCTGATGCCGCAAACTGCAAAGCGTTTCGGATGCACTTCCACACCGACACCCGAATGCAGTGTTCAGGCGGCCACAAAATATATCAAGTACCTGCAAAACATGTGGTTGAAAAGAGTTCCGAATTCTTCAGAACGCACCAAATTCGTTTTAGCCAGTTATAACATTGGGCAAGGCCACATCCTAGATGCTCAAAGTCTGGCTCGAGAACTCGGCATGCAAGACACAGTGTGGGATGGTCATGTTGCAGAGGCATTGCTCATGAAACAACAGGAGAAGTACTACACCATGAGTTGTGTCAAGCATGGGTATTGTAACGCACGTGAACCATTTATTTTTGTTCAGAAGATAATAGGTACATTCGACTTATATCGGAGTGTTTCACAGAACAATTCAAACTAATGCGACGACTTTACGCTATCATCATATCAGCTTTTTTGCTTTTTAGTGCCGCTTGCAAAAAAGAAGGTGGTGTTCAGTTTCAATTGAACGGACGTGTAACGGATGCGGATGAAGGTAATGCGCTCGTCGATGTTACCGTGGAGGTAGAAAAGCAGGTTGTCCAAAATGGTGTTTACGGAAATACCTACCAAAACGCACTTACCACCAGTACCGATAATTCCGGCGATTATTCCGGCAGTTGGCCACGCGAAAATTTTTCAGCCCTTCGCTTACTCGCCGAAAAACCGGATTACATAAAAGCAGAGGTTGCTTTAAACATCAACTCATTTGATGATGGAATAGAAACAGTGAACATTGCCATGTATAAAGAGGCATTTGCATCACTGAGGTTTGTTCATTCTGCCGGCAATGCGAGCGACCGACTTTCATTCACGTTTCTAAATGCCAATTTCAACTGTAATTGTTGCAGTAATGGCTGGCGCACCTGGCAATCGGCCAGTATTGATACCACCATAACCTGCAGAGCATACGGAAACCGCTGGCTTAAATATCAAGTTCAAACCTACATCGGTTCCAATGATAGCTCCTACGTAGACAGTATATTTTGCAATGCGTTTGTCACTACCTCACGCTCCATTCAATATTAATTTTACTTATTCCTGAGGTTAACCATGAATTCACAAATCAATTCTTACTTTGCCCACATGCGGAAATACATTTTGCTCACGATTGTAGCGCTCACAAACGGGATGATTTCCTTTGCGCAGATTGTAACACCACCACCCTATTCGAACCTGCGCGCCATGGCTGAATGGGAAGAAGTCCAGACGCTTACGATTTCGTGGACCTCATTTCCAGCAATCTTAAAACAGATTGTTGCTGCCGCTCGTCTGGAAAGTCAAGTCATCATTCTCAGCGATAACGTTCAAGACACAGAAGATTATCTTCTTTCGGCCAATACCGGTGGATCCGCATTCAGCAATCTGGATAACATTCTAATCGTAAATGCGAATTACGACAGCATTTGGCTTCGCGATTACGCAGCTAACCCGGTATATGGTAATGAGGTGGATTCGCTTATTTTGGTTGACTGGCAATACAACCGCAATAGACCAGACGACGACACTTCACCGGCTTACGTGGCAGATGCACTTAACCTGGATTTGTACGAAACTTCCGAACCTCCATTCGACATGGTTAATACAGGCGGAAACTATATGAGTGATGGCTTCGGAACAGCCTTCGCATCCGAACTGGTATTAGAGGAAAATGATGGAAACGGAGACTACAATATCATCTATCCGGTGCATACAGAACAAGAGATTGACAATATCCTGGAAACATTCATGGGTATTCATACCTATATCAAAATGCCGACTCTGCCATATGATGGCATTCACCATATTGATATGCATATGAAATTGGTGGATGAAGAAACATTGTTGGTTTCGGAATATCCACAAGGTGTTGCAGACGGCCCGCAAATCAATGCCAATATCAACTATGTGCTGAATAATTACACAAGCAAATTTGGAACTCCATTTCGAGTTGTTCGAATACCTGCTCCGCCAAGCACAGGAGGAAACTACCCGAATAACAATGGAGCGTATCGCACCTATACAAACGCTGTGTTCGTCAACAACACGATTATCATTCCTACCTACCGCGAAGAATACGACACTACCGCTCTGCGCATTTGGGGTGAAGTATGTCCGGGTTATACACTCGTGGGAATCGATTGCGACAACACGAATAACAACATCATTGCACAAGGCGGTGCCATTCATTGCATCACACATACAGTTGGTGTAGCCGATCCTCTTCTTATTTCTCATCAGCCATTGAATGACACCTACGACGACTTCAATCCATATCTTGTGTCGGCATACCTTAGTCATCGTTCCGGAATTGAACGCGCCACACTTTACTGGAGATTACAAGGATCGAGTGTGTTCAGCACCAGCGACATGACTTTAAACGGAGCGAACTGGGAGTCTGCTATTCCAGCTCAAGCCATTGGATCATTTATTGAATATTACGTTGAAGGGGAATCGGTAAGTGGAAAAATCCAAGTGCGTCCGATGCCTGCGCCACAGGGTTTTTGGTCATTTGAGGTTTTAGGCGCTCCTACCGGTGTTACAGAATTTATGTCAACATCGATTAGTCGAGTTTACCCGAATCCCGCGTCTGCTATTACGTGTATTGAAATTAATACAGAATATCCCGCGAATGCAGTCATCACCTTGGTCGATATGACCGGCAGAACTATTCACACCATTCACAAGGGGAGTATTAGCGCTGGAAGTTCCAACTACTTCATCAATGCGGAACAATTTGATTCAGGTGCCTATAAGATTATGATTCAGACGCCAAACAGCATAAGCTCAGTGCCCGTTCTTATTCACTAAAGTTGAGTCACAAAAAACTCATATCAGATGACGCTTTAGCAACAGCGACTCGATTGCCGAAAGACAATCTGTTGGTTGGGTTGCTTAGCAAAGTTGCCCGCATCGATGATGTGAATGACTTATATGCACATATGTGTGAGTCACCGGGATTGGAGAGTATTCAAACTCTATTCGACAAACTGGAAGTAGACTTGGAAGTAGATGAGCAAGAATTGGAAAACATACCGCGTTCGGGTCCATTTGTTATCGTCGCCAACCACCCGTTTGGCGCTCTGGATGGCCTCGCAATGATTCTTGCAATTGCCCGCGTTCGTCCTGACTTTAAGGTTATGGCGAATTTCCTTTTACAGCGCGTGGAGCCAATCAAGGACTATTTCATTGCTGTTAATCCATTCGAGAGTCGGCGCGAAGCATACTCCAATCTAAGCGGTTTAAAAGCTGTTCGGCAGCACATAGAAACAGGCGGCGCCTTAGGTATTTTTCCCGCAGGAGAAGTGAGCACTTATCAGGGAGATGTAAATTCAGTCATTGATAAACGTTGGGCAAGCTCTGCTATTAAAATTGTGCGTAATGCGGGGGTTCCAGTGATTCCGCTTTATTTCGACGGAAGCAATTCTCGATTGTTCCATCTGCTCGGTATGATACACCCCAATCTGCGCACATTGGCTCTACCTGCTGAAATGCTGCGAAAAAAGGGGGATACCATTCGTATGCGTATCGGTAAGCCCATACTTCCAAAAGACAGTGAGATGTTTACATCCCTGGAGCAATACGGCCGTTATTTGCGGGCGAAGACCTATGCACTGGGCAGTTCTTTTGAGGTGAAGCGCGATTATTTCAGGCTATTTCGGCTTGCAAAAAATCCGGAGGATATCATTGAAGCTGTTGCCCCATCTCTTATCAAAGCCGAAATTGAACGTATTTCAGATTGCAAAACACTCAGCTACGATCATTTCGATTGTTTTGTTGTTGGAAGTCAACGCATCCCCTATCTGTTAAGAGAAATCGGACGCTTGAGAGAGGTTACGTTCCGGGCTGTAGGCGAGGGCACAAACAAAAGTATCGATTTAGATGAGTACGATTTATACTACAATCATCTCATCCTGTGGGATCGAAAAGCAGAGAAAATAGCAGGAGCTTATCGTGTGGGCAACGGCGCTCAGATCATGCAGCAGTATGGCAAAAAGGGATTTTACATTGCATCGTTGTTTCGCATGGGCTCACAAATGGATTCTATCCTGGAGCAGTCGCTGGAGTTGGGACGATCGTTCATTGTCACAGAATATCAGCGGCATCGGTTGTCGCTCTTTTTGCTTTGGAAGGGAATCTTGTATTATCTTATTTCCAATGTGCACTTCCGCTACATTATTGGACCGGTGTCTATTAGCAATCAATACCAGGAAGTAAGCAAAGACCTGATCATTCAATTCATTACGAAACATTATTTCGACCATGAGTTGGCCGAACATGTAGCGCCTCGCAATGCGTTCAAGCCTAAAGTGAAAAAAGTAGATACGGCAGCGCTGTTGGATTCAACGCAAAGCGACATTAAAAAAATGGATCGGATCATAAGTGAAATTGAACCGTCCAGTTTTACGATGCCAGTTCTTCTGAAAAAGTACTTGCAACAAAACGCACGCATCATAGCCTTCAACTGCGACCCGAAGTTCAATAATGCTCTAGACGGCTTGATGTACCTTGACATGCAAAACTTACCCGCCGATACCATCGAAACTTTGCAGCGTGAAATGGTGAGTTGACATTAGGAGTTCACTTATCTTTCAAATTTCATTTTATATCCATTATGACGAATCGCAGGAAATTTATTAAGGCGTCTGCTGCTACAGGTTTAGGCCTCGGTATTGGCGCCTTTACTCGTTTATTCTCCCAATCAGAAGAACAAACGGAGAGCAAAACACCATCCGACATTTATACAGACGGGTTAGTTCTTTCCACATGGGACGCGGGTATTCCTGCCAATGAAGCTGCCTGGAAAGCGATGCTCGACGGAGGCAATGCTCTTGACATGGCCGAAAAAGGCGTAAACGATACGGAGGCAAATCTTGCCAATCTTACTGTAGGCCTTGGAGGCTTTCCGGATCGAGACGGTCATACGACACTCGATGCGTGCATCATGGACAGTACAGGCAATGCGGGAAGCGTGATGTTTTTGGAGCATATAAAACATCCGGCGTCTGTGGCAAGGCGAGTAATGGAAAAAACACCACACGTAATTTTAGTCGGTGAAGGCGCTTATCAATTCGCTTTATCGGAAGGTTTTAAGCATGACGCCTATGTGAGCGAAGAATCACAAAAAGCCTGGAAAGAATGGCTTAAAACAAGTCAGTACAAACCGATTATCAACATTGAGAATCATGACACCATTGGACTCATTGCCATGGATGCGAGCGGAGACCTTGCAGGAGCCTGCACGACCAGCGGAATGGCTTTCAAAATGCGTGGACGCGTTGGAGACAGTCCAATTATCGGAGGAGGACTCTACGTGGACAACGAAGTAGGTGCCGCTACATCAAGCGGGTTGGGCGAGGCTGTTATACGGACGTGTGGCTCGTTTCTGGTGGTTGAAATGATGCGGCAAGGAGCTACACCACAAGAGGCGTGTGAAGAAGCGATTAATCGCATCAAAATAAAACACGAGAACTACAAAGATTTTCAAGTTGGTTATTTAGCCGTTAATAAAGCCGGCGAAATAGGTGCGTTTGCCATTCATCCCGGCTTTACGTATGCACTTCACAAGATGGGTTCAAACAAGGTCCATAAATCAAACAGTTTATTGGACGACTAAATCAGAATTTACTCAAGGCTTCTCGCACTTCTGAAAGCACCGTAGCAGGACCTCCGAAATGCTCCACCATGCGCGTTGTTAACGACCACTCGCGAATGCTTTTCTGTATTTTGATTCGATCATGAGGATCTACGCCTCCACCGATTACAATCAATTGAGGCTGGTTTGCTTTCAAGTACTCCAACGCCTGTGACAAGACAACTGAGCCGGAACAATTAAACTCCGCCTTTTCAAGCTGCGCCTTAACGTTACTTACTATATATTCATGTTTTCCGAACACCAAGGCTTGAACGGCTTCTACTTGAACGGGAGTGGCATCTGTTAACTGAAGTTCCATTTTGTTTTCGACTATATTGCGAATGTAAATAACGAGGCATTCAACTTTGTCCACAAAAATTCAACAATTCGTGCCGCTAAAATCCATTCTTCTACTATCCAGGCCTTTAAATCTGGTAATCGTGGCAGTTACCATGTATATAACCCGGTATGTATTGGTGGCTGAAGTATTTGAAAAGGAGGGAAGCATACAATTCGCGCTGAGTTCCTTGCAATTCGGCGCACTCGTTCTAGCTGCTTTGCTCATTATGGCTGCAGGAAATGTTATTAATGACTATTTCGATCAAAAAGTCGATCGAATAAACAAACCCAATCGCGTAATCGTCGGTAAAACTGTTAATCGAAAAGTTGCCATACTCACCCATCAGGGCATGAATTTAATCGCACTGGGGCTGGTTATCTGGGTCACTGTTGTAACGTCCTTCTGGCAACTCCTCGTTCTTCCGCTTCTAATCATGTTTTTTTTGTGGTGGTATTCTCCCGTATTCAAGAAAAAACCACTGATTGGGAATATGCTTGTGGCATTTTGCACAGCGGCTGTTCCTGTGTTCGCGGTTTTAGCAGATCTATCCCTTTCTAAAACTATATTACAAAACACGGCATGGAATGGAACAACCATGTATGCGTATGCGTGGCTATGGGTGCTTGGTGTATCCGCTTTTGCATTTGTGCTGACGATGATTCGCGAGGCCATCAAAGATGCACAAGACGAACCCGGTGATCGCGAGGAACATTACCAAACCATACCCATAGTTTGGGGAATGCAACGAACAAAGCGTTATGTGATTAGTTGGATGATCATTTTTCTAATCATGACCGCAGGGTGTGCTACACGTATTTCGAGCACCTACGATATGCTGTGTTTGATCTCCTGTTTAATTGTGCCTATGCTGATTGCCTTGGTATTTGTAATCAAAGCAATTACACCATCCGATTTCGGAAAGGCCAGTCGATGGATTAAAGTTGTAATGCTCGGCGGGTTGATTTTAATCTTAGCTGTTCTTGGTTGATAGCTCATTGCGAGGCACTCGAAGCAGAAGGAGAAGTCCTACTACAAAGAAGCAAATCAGCGCCAGGATGCTGGTTCGCATACTTCCAAATGAGCCTTCAATATATCCGAATGAAAGAAGACCGATGATGAGACCTACCTTTTCGGTAACGTCATAAAAACTAAAAAAGGAAGCGGTATCCTTCGTTGGAGGAAGCAATTTCGAATAAGTGCTCCGAGCGAGCGATTGTGTGCCGCCCATGATAAACCCAATCGCTGAGGCAGCGATATAGAAGTCAACAACTGTATGGACAAATCGGTATGCCACCACGCAGATTAAAGCCCAGACAATTAGAGCGATGATAAGCGTCCGGAGATTCCCAATTCTTTTACTGCACCATGAAAACACCATCGCGCCCGGAATTGCAATAAGCTGAACGAGCAACACTGCACCGATCAGCTGTCCGTCAGCCAATCCCATGACAACATTTCCTGCATCATCGATGCGTTCAATTTCTTTGGTACCGAAGAGAGATGCCATTTGCATAATGGTTTGCACACCCATGGAGAATACAAAAAAGCTGACCAGATAACGTTTTAAGTGTGGACTATGAGTAAGGCCCGACCATACGCCCGACAATTCTTTGAAGCCATTAGCGAGAATACCGCGTTCAAATTTTTTTCCGCTTGCAGTTTCAGGTAAATGATAGAAAGTGTATTGGGCAAAACCCGCCCACCAGAGGCCCACGGTTATAAAACACCATCGTGCACTTATATCGAGAACCATAATCATAATGAGGTTCAGAACCAGGAGCAATACGCTGCCAATATACCCGAGTGAATATCCCTTTGCGCTGAGTTTATCCTGCTCTTCAGGCCTTGCAACTTCGGGCAGAAAAGAGTTATAAAGAGCGTAGCTCGACCAGAATCCGATGCAGGCAAGTACGATGCTTATCATACTCAGCTCGAGATGATGCACATCAAAAAAATAGAGCGATGCACACGAGGCTGCTCCCAGATAACAGGCAGCCTTCATAAACAACTTCTTGCGCCCGAGGTAGTCAGCAACGCCGGCTACCGTAGGAGCTAAGATGCAAACCATGAACATCCCAAACGCAAGCGCATAGGACAAAGCTTCTGTGTTTTTGAGTTGAGCTCCAAAAAACAGAACATAATCACCCTCCGCTCCATCCTCGGTGCCGCTTGTCACTTTACTATAGAAAATAGGAAAAATAGCAGTGCCAATTACCAGATTATACGTAGAGTTCGCCCAATCATACATAGCCCATGCATGCTGTGCTTTGGTCGTGGTTTTCATAGGGTAAACATACAGCTACTTGTTTCGTTTTGGAAGGGTCGAACTATATTCGACCCGTGGAAAAAACATTCGATATAGTGATTGTAGGTGGAGGCATCGTGGGTGCTGCAACACTTTACAAAATTCAAACGGCCTATCCTCATCTGCGCATATTACTTCTCGAGAAGGAGCCGCATCTGGCAGATCATCAAACAGGCAATAACAGCGGTGTGATTCACTCCGGAATTTATTATAAACCGGGCTCCTTAAAAGCCGTGAATTGTGTGAATGGCAGAAGGGAGTTAGTTCAGTTCGCAAAAGAATATGGAGTGAAGCACGATATCTGCGGCAAGCTCATAGTAGCTACCAAAGAAACCGAACTCCCTCACATGGAAAAGATATGGAATCACGGAATTTCCAATGGGATTGAAAACATGACACGTGTAACGAAAGAGCAAATCAAAGAAATAGAACCCTTTTGCGAGGGTATTTCCGGTCTGCACATCGGCTGCACAGGTATTATAGACTTTCGGGGTGCTACCGATAAAATGGCTGAGCTCGCATTGGCAAAACAACCCTCCAGTGAAGTCCATACGGGTGAAGAAGCGATTGCGTTCGAACGTCAGGGCGAAATGTCGCTGGTGGTTACCAACAAAGGAAACTACCGAGCGAAGCATATGATTTTCTGTGGCGGCCTTCAAGCCGATCGACTCGCGAAGAAAGATGGTGTTCGCCTGAAAGAAAAGGTGGTTGGCTTCCGCGGCGATTACTACGAGCTGACCGAACAAGCCAAGCATAAGGTTAAGCATTTGATCTATCCGGTGCCCAATCCAGACTTTCCGTTTTTAGGAGTGCACTTCACGCGCATGGTGGATGGCGAGATTGAGTGCGGTCCCAATGCGGTGTTTACGTTTAAACGAGAGGGCTACGGAAAAACTGATTTCAGTTTGCGCGATACCATGGACGCTTTGAGTTACGTAGGTACCTGGAGACTTTTCATGAACAACATGAAATTTGGTATTGACGAATACAGAAGAGCTTTTTCAAAACGTTTGTTTTTAAAGACGTTGCAAACGCTTGTCCCCTCGTTAACGATGGATGACATTCACCCGGGAAGAGCCGGTGTGCGTGCCCTGTTATTGCGCCAAGATGGTGATACACGCGACGACTTCCGTATTGAGTACACGGATCACAGCATTCACGTATTGAATGCACCTTCACCGGCCGCAACAGCCGCGCTGGCCATTGGCGACAATATCCGAGAAATGGCAGAAAAACATTTCGGACTGAAATAAAAAAAGGGGTCAAATGACCCCTTTTCCATAACGCTTTCGCGCATTATTTCTTTGGCTCTTCTGCCATTGCGATCGTCTTTACCTTCTTAGACTTCTTGCCTTCTGCTTCAGCAGTACCACCCTTCTGGCAGCATGAACCGCCTGCACTGGTTGTACCCTTACTGCAGCAAGAACCACCGTTTGACTTGTTGCAAGACTTCTCAGTAGCAGTTGCACTTGTAGCGGTTGTTTCGCACTTCGCGCCATTTTGTGCCGCAGCTTTTTCGCACTTCGCCTTATCGGCTTCAGAGCATTTCATTGTTTCTTGTTTAGCTGCCGTGCCTTGAGCCGCTGCATGAGGACACTGAGCATTGGCTATACCGCAGATTGCTACGAAAGCCAGAAGAGCAAATAATTTTTTCATTGTATTGGTTTGTATTAACTGTACTTTTTTGGGTGCACAGGCTCAGCCTTTGCGTCGCTAATATACGACCAAAGGCATGAACACAACATGCTACAACTGTTCGGCGTGTTTTTTAACATAATAAGATAATTTACGTAGTTGGTTTCATAACTCTTTGAACGCTACTTCCGTATTGCTGTATAGAGGCTACCTTGCACAAGTATTTTCGATTGCGCAAACATCCGAAATGGCTGATACGACACCTGCACATACAGACTCCACCGGTGACTCTTCGGTACTGAAGATTAACCCGACTCGTGCCGAGGAGTTTTTGCGCGCGCTCGATGAGCGTCCAAAAGAAAAGTGGGCATTTGTCTATCAGGCGATTATTGTATCGCTGGTGGTCCATATTTTTTTACTCTTCGTTACTCAAATGCTCACCGAAGATCATCGTGTGGCGGAAGATGAGGTTATGTATGAAGAGTTAGAAATGGATATGCTGCAAGTAGAACCTTTACCCGAAGATCAGCAACAACCGGAGCCAAACAGCAATGCTGCCTTGCGCAATTTGGTTGCTAATGAGAATTCAGAACGCTCCTCTGAGGCCCGAAGCTATCGAGGCATGAGTTCGAGCCAAATGAAAGAGCAGGTCTACAACGATTTGAAGACGATGGAAGCAGAGGAGTTTGCCCGACTCAACGATGGTTCAAACGACTACACGATTACACCCAAAACACAAGGTTCGAAGCAGGAAAAAAGCACCTACCAAAAGGGGGAAAACGACTGGTTCAAAGAGCAACAAAACAAAAGCTACAGCGGTCCGGTAACTGCTTCGTTCAATATGAAAGGGCGTGAGCCGATGGACAATCCAATACCGACCTATCGATGCAAGACTAATGGGGTTGTAGTTGTGCTTGTAACCATAGATGAACTAGGAA
>Ga0169931_10007168_pt1 | contig 16620 bp, 9 predicted proteins | sample Kivu_15m_20L_FD_129675 | JGI IMG/M metagenome (GOLD analysis project Ga0169931, IMG submission 129675) | Freshwater microbial communities from Lake Kivu, Western Province, Rwanda to study Microbial Dark Matter (Phase II) - Kivu_15m_20L... | ecosystem: Environmental > Aquatic > Freshwater > Lake ...
GCGATTCCGCTGCGCAGCGAGGCGCGCGCATCTTGGAGAGCGGAAGCAGAGAGCGCCTCCGACGCGACGCACACGATCGCCGCGAGCAGCAGGACGACCCACGCGTGGTGGTCTCCATTGCCGATCGCGCTGGTCTGCAGCGATGCCCCGAGCAGCGCGTAGCTTCCTCCGGCGATCGCCGCCGCGCAGAGCCGCTCGCTCTCGGGCCGAGTGCGCGTGAGCTGCCACGCCGCGAGCGCGAGCAGCACGCAGGTTGCCGCGGCGAACAGGGCTGGGAGGACTGCGACCCGCTGCTCGATGTGCTGCTGGCGCGCGTCCGCTGCGTCCGGAGCAAACGGCAGGCAGGCGGCCCACGTCACGTACGTGTAGTAGGGCGGCCAAGGAATCGAGGCGCCCTGCGGCGCGTTCATGCGCTCGTCGCTCTCCGCCGGCGGCAGCCCTTCGTCCAAGGTGCGCGCGGTGCGCCGCATGTGGTAGAGCGAATCCGGATCGAGGGTAAACCAGCCGGCCTCGGGCTGGCCCTGCACGCGCGCGTGACGCAGGTCGCAGGTCTCGCGCACGACGAGCGCGAGCAGCGCCACGCAGGCGAGCAGCACCAGCAGTCCGCGTCGTGCCTGGCGTTCCATCGTCGGGCCATGCTACGGACTCGTCGGCCCGCGCTGAACCTGCGGCTCGCGCTGGCTACAATCCGCGGCCGTCTCTCGCCCCACAGGGAACCGCCATGCGCACCGCAACCGTCCTCGGTCTGTCGCTCCTCCTCGCCTCCTGCGTCGTCTACGCCGAGGTCGAGAACCCGCCCCGCAAGCCCATGAAGCCGAACACCGAAAAGGCCAGCGCCAAGCCGCAGCCCGCGCAAGCGGCCGCACCCGCCGCCTCGGCCGACATCTTGCCCTACAAGGCCACGGAGACGACGCTCGCGAACGGGCTCAAGGTCATCATCGTGCCAACCGGCATGCCCAACCTCGTCAGCCTGCAGATCCCCGTGCAGACCGGATCCCGCAACGAGGTCGAGGTCGGCAAGACCGGCTTCGCGCACTTCTTCGAGCACATGATGTTCCGCGGGACCGACAAGTTCCCGCCCGCGGAGTACGAGGCGATCATCACGCGCGCTGGAGCGCGCCAGAACGCCTACACGACGGACGACTACACGAACTACCACATCACCTTCGCGAAGGAGGACCTCGATCGGATCCTCGAGATCGAGGGCGATCGCTTCCAGCGCCTCAAGTACACCGACGAGCAGTTCCGCACCGAGGCGCGCGCCGTGCTCGGCGAATACAACAAGAACTTCGCCAACCCCGCCGTGAAGCTCGATGAGGTGCTGTGCGATGCGGCCTACACGACGCACACCTACAAGCACACGACCATGGGCTTCCTCGCCGACATCGAGGCGATGCCCGACCAAGGCGAGTACGCCAAGGTGTTCTTCGACCGCTGGTACCGCCCCGAGTACGCGGCAGTGATGCTCGTCGGCGACGTCGATCCCGCGAGCGCGATTCCGCTCGTGGAGAAGCACTTCGGATCGTGGAAGCCGGGTTCGTGGAAGGTCGAAATCCCGCAGGAACCCGAGCCGCAGGGGCCGAAGTACACGCACGTGCCGTGGCCTTCGCCGACCGCGCCGCTCGTGACGATCGCATTCCACGGTCCGCGCTTCAGCGAGTCCGAGAAGGACCAAGTCGCGCTCGATCTCCTGTGCGAGCTGTACTTCGGGGGCACCTCGGAGCTCTATCGCAAGCTCGTGCTCGAGGAGCAGAAGGTCGACGAGCTTTCGTACTACGTGCCCGGCACCGTCGACTCGTCGCTGACGCAGATTTCGGCGCAGCTGCGCGACACGGCGGACGCCGCGTACGTCCGCGACCAGATCCTTGCGACCTGCGCGCGCGCACGCACCGCCGCGATCGAGCCCGAGCGCCTCGCCGCCGCCAAGGCGAACAACCGCTACGGCACGTCGCGCGCGCTCGACAACACCGAAGCGATCGGCTCGATCCTCGCGCGCTTCGTGCGCTTCCGTCGCTCCTACGACACCTTCAACAACCTGTTCCGCTTGTACGACGCGGCGACCGCCGCGGAAGCGCAGGCCGCGGGCGAGCGCTATTTCCGCGACAACCGGCTCGTCGTCGCCACGCTCTCCAACGGCGCGATGCCCGCTGGGATCGCGACGGCTCCGACGCTGGCGTCGCTCGCCCCGACGGCTGCCGCGCCGACCGGAGCGCCCGTGGTCGAGCTGCGCAACCCCAGCCGCCAGCTGACGTTCAAGCTGCAATTCCAAGTTGGCTCGGCCGACGATCCCTCCGGCAAGGAAGGTCTCGCGGCGCTGACCGCGGCGTTGATCTCCGGCGGCGGCAGCGCCCAGCGCAAGATCGAGGAAATCGAGGAAGCGCTGTTTCCGATCGCGGGCGGCTTCGGCGCCTTCGTCGATCGCGAGATGACGACGTTCAACGGCTCGATCCACGCCGACAATCTCGAGCGCTACTTCGACATGGTGCTCCCGCAGCTCGTCACTCCGGGCTGGCGCGAGGAAGACTTCGCGCGCATCAAGCAGCAGGTGCGCAACGGGCTCGTGCAGGATTTGCGCACCAACAACGACGAGGAACTCGGCAAGGAAGCGCTGCAAGCCGCGCTGTTCGCGGGCTCGGGCTACGGCCATCCCGCGCAGGGCACGGTGAACGGTCTCGATTCGATCACGCTCGACGACTGCAAGCGCTTCGCTGCGGAGCGCTTCACGCAGGCCACGCTCGTGGTCGGGGTCGCCGGCGACCTGCCGGAGAGCGGCAAGGCGCGCTTGCTCGCCGAGCTCGGGCGCTTGCCCGCGGGCGAAGCGACGCGCGACACGCGCCCGGTCGCGCGCCAGCTCTCCGGGCTCACGGTCGACGTGATCGAGAAGTCGACGCGCGCGACGGCGATCTCGATGGGGCACGGGATCGAAGTCTTCCGCGGCCATCCGGACTTCGCCGCGCTGTACCTCGCGCGCACGTGGCTCGGCGAGCACCGCTCGTCGATGAGCCACCTCTACCAGCGCATTCGCGAGGTGCGCGGGATGAACTACGGCGACTACGCCTACATCGAGGCCTTCCGCAACGGTGGCTCGAGCTTCTTCCCTGGTCCGAACCAAGCGCGCCGCGCGCAGCTCTTCGAGATCTGGATCCGTCCGGTGGCTCCGCAGAACGCGCACCACGCGATCCGCATTGCGCTGCACGAGCTCGATCGGCTGATTGCCGAGGGGCTGCCCGCCGACGACTTCGAGCGCGTGCGCGAGTACTTGATGAAGAACGTGTTCGTGATGACCGCGAGCCAGTCGGCGCAGCTCGGTTATGCGCTCGACAGCCGTTTCTACGGCACGGGCGAGTACACGGCCTACATGCGCGAGGCGCTCGCGAAGCTCAGCGTGGAGCAGGTGAACGACGCCATGCGTCGCCACCTCTCGGCCGCGAACATGCACATCGTGTGCGTGACCGCCGACGCGCAGGGCCTCGCTGCCGCGCTGGCCTCGGACGCGCCGTCGACGATCCGCTACGACGCTCCCAAGCCGCAGGACCTGCTCGACGAAGATGCGCGCATCGGCGCCCGGAAGCTCGGGCTCGATGCGTCGCGCGTGCGCGTGGTGCCGGTCGAGCGCATCTTCGAGCGCTAGGGAGCCCGCCATGTTCCTCGCGACGCTTGCGCTGTGTTGCGCTCAGGCTTCGGATCCGCTGGACGAGCTCCTCCAGCGGACCGCTTCGACCCCGTTCTTCAGCGCGCGCTATGACCTCGCCACGACGACGAGCGCGGAGGCGAGCGTGATCGAGATCGACTACATCGCTCCCGATCGGCTGCGCTTTTCGCGAGCCACCGGAGGGCGCTCGACCACCATGTGGGCCGTGCGCGGCACGCTCTCGGTCCGCTCGACCGAGAGTGGAGCGACGTTTTACGGAGCCATGGATTGTGGCGCGCTGCAAGCGGAGCTCGCGCCTGTCGAGGCGCTCCTGCGCGCGGCGGTTCCCGCGCTCGAGCCGCGAGGCGAGCTCAAGCCGGCCTTGAGTTTCCGCTGGAACTTCGACGAGACGGCCCAGAAGGCCAACTTCGGCATCGAGGCGGTGCTCGCCGAGGACATCGCCACGCCGATGGGCTGGATCGAGACGCTGCGCGAGAAGTCCGCGCAGCCGAGGGCCGACGGGCCGCTCCTGCGCTTTGCGACCGACGGGCACTTCGAGCTGGCGCTCGAAGCGTCGAGCGGCATGCTGCGGGAGTTCAAGGGCCGCAGCCCCAATGGGCAGATGTCGCTCTCCGTGCGCAACATGCGCATGGACTACGCGCCCGAGGTGGGGCTCTTCACCGTCGCTCCGGCCGCAGCCGGCGCGAAGGACATTTCCGCCGAGCTGCGGAAGAACGCCGCGCGCTCGTTCGAGATCGGTCTGCGCCGCAGGATCTTCCTCGCGTTCGCGGGTGCCGACGGGGCGCTGGATCGCACGGGCGAGGAGCTCGCTCGCGGACAGGATGCGGCGCGCAGCGTCCTGCGCGGCTTGCACGAGCGGACGCTTGCGCCCGTCGTTGACGCGATGGTCTCGCGCTCGGCCGCCATGAACGAAGGCGTCGTGAAGAAGCTCGCGCAGCTGCGTGACTCGGGCAAGAGCGCGGAAGAACTTGCGGCGGCGCGCGCGCGCGAGGGCGAGCTGCTGCGCGCCAACCTCGGAATAATCGAGGCGCAGATGCTCGAGCGCAGCGCGCTTCCGCCCGGCTGCGAGGCCCTGCCCCAAGGCGCGGCCCTGCTCTCGCTCGAGTCGGACGTTCTGCGCGCGCTCTTCACCGAGCGCGTCCTCGACCCGCTCGTGCGTTCCTTCGAGGCCGCCTGCGACGCGAAGTTGCGCTGAGCTACGGCGACTTCAAGGCGCTAGACCGTCGCGAATCCGTCGCAAGCACTCGACATCGATCTGATCGCGCTGCCGCAAGCTGCCCGACTTCAGCAGGATCAAGCCCTCCGCGTCGAGGTAAGGGATGGGTGCCTCACCGGCAAGCACGCGCCGGTGGGGAAGTAGGTCGCTGTAGTGCAAGCCCCGCATGCGCACGAACATGTCGATGGGAAAGTCCTCGATGAGTCGGATCGCACCTTCCTCATCGGTGAAGTCCGCCGGAGAAAGCTCGGTCGCATGCCCTTCGCCGACGTGCGCGAGCACGGCTAGCAGGCGTTGCACGTTGGCGGGTTCCGCGTCGATCAGCAGGGCGATGTCGTCCGTCGCCCGCGCCAGTCCGTTGAACAGGCAGGCAAGGCCGCCGACGACGAGGAAGCGGACCTCAGCCAGGACGAGGTCGACCAACCGTCCTTCGAACGGGCCACGATCCATCTTTGAGCGGGTCCCGCGCGGGTGAAGAGGCTGGCTTGAAGCGACGTTCGAGCTCGCGGAGCTGCTCGAGTCGCTCGAAGGGCGAGAGCTCCTTCCTGCGACCGACCTGCTTGCGAATCTCGAAACTCACCGAAGGTGAGTAGGCCGCGCCGTGCGGGCTCGCAAGCGCAGTGGCTAGCGGTGCACGCCGGGGGCCTCGTGGCCGGTCTTTTCGACCCACTTGTCGTAGCTCGAGTGGAACACGAGCGGCTTGCGCGCGGTGCCTTCGCCGCCGCCGGAGAGGTCGAGCACCTTCGTGGCGAGTCCCTTGAGGAAGGTGCGGTCGTGGCTGACGAACAGCATCGTTCCGTCGAAGCCCGCCAGCGTCTTGACCAGCATCTCCTTCGTGTCGAGGTCGAGGTGGTTGGTGGGCTCGTCGAGCACGAGGAAGTTGGGCGGATCGAAGAGCATCTGCGCCAGCACGAGACGCGAACGCTCGCCGCCCGAGAGCACGCCGATGCGCTTGTCGATCTCGTCGCCCGGGAAGTCGAACGCGCCGAGCAGGCTGCGCTTCGAAGGCGTCGTCGCGAGCGGGAAAGCGCGGTCGATCTGCTCGTAGACCGTGAGCGACGGGTCGAGGATCTCAAGGGACGACTGCGCGAAGTAGCCGAGCTTGAGGCTTGCGCCGAGCTTCATGTTGCCGCCGTCGGGCTGAGTGACGCCCGCGACCATCTTGAGCAGCGTCGTCTTTCCGGCGCCGTTGACGCCCATGATGCACCAGCGCTCGCCGCGCTTGACCTCGAAGTCGAACCCATCGTAGATCACGCGCTCGCCGTAGCGCTTCGAGATCCCTGCGAGCGTGACGACGTCGTTGCCGGAGCGCGGAGGCGTGCGGAACTCGAACGGCACCAGCTCGCGCTTTCGCGGAGGCTCGAGCTTCTCGATCTTGTCGAGCTTCTTGATGCGCGACTGCACCTGCGCGGCCTTGGCTGCGTGACGCTCGAAGCGTTCGATGAAGCGCTCTTCCTTCTTGAGCATCGCCTGCTGGCGCGCGAAGGCGGCCTCCTGCTCGCGGGCGCGAACCGCGCGCTCGCGATCGTAGTAGTCGTAGTTGCCGCCGTACTCGACGAGCTCGCCCTCGTTGATCTCGACGAGCCGTCCGACAACGCGGTTCATGAAATCGCGGTCGTGGCAGGTCATCAGCACGGCGGCATCGGTCGCGCGCAGAAAACCCTCGAGCCACAGGATCGACTCGATGTCGAGGTGGTTCGTGGGCTCGTCGAGCAGGAGCACGTCGGGCTTGCCGATCAGCACCTTGGCGATCGACACGCGCATGCGCCAGCCGCCCGAGAGCAGGCCCACGTCGCCGTCGATCTGCGCGTCGGCGAAGCCCAGTCCGTGCAGCACCTCCCGCGCGCGCGCTTCGAGGTCGTAGCCGCCGAGCTGCTGGTACTCGCCCTGCACCTCGCCGAAGCGCGCGAGGATCGCGTCCATCTCGTCGAGGCGCTCGGGATCGCTCATCGCCTTCTCGAGGCTGGCGAGCTCGTGGTGCAGGTCGCCGAGCCGTCCGGAGCCCGCGATCGCCTCGTCGATCACCGTGCGCCCGCTCATCTCGCCGGCGTCCTGCCGGAAGTAGCCGATCGTGACGCGCTTGGGCACTTGCACCACGCCGTCGTCGGGCTTTTCCTCGCCGACGATCAGACGAAAGAGCGTCGACTTGCCCGAGCCGTTGGGGCCGACGAGTCCGACCTTGTCGCCGGGGTTGAGCTGAAAACTGGCTTCGACGAGCAGGAGCCGTCGGCCGTAGTGCTTCGAGACCTTGTCGAGGACGATCATGAAGCCGCCAATGTACGCCAGCGACGCCCGTCCCGCGAGCGAGCGGCTCAGAGCCGCCGCGTGCGCAGCCGGAGCGCGTTGCCGATCACCGAGAGCGAGCTCAGCGTCATGGCGAGGGCCGCGAGCATGGGGGAGAGCAGCGCGCCGGTGAGCGGCGCGAGTGCACCGGCCGCCAGCGGGATGCAGAGCGCGTTGTAGCCCAGCGCGAAGGCGAGGTTCTGGCGCACGTTTCGGAGCGTGGCCCGCGCGAGCGCCGTGGCGCGCACGAGTGCACGCAGGTCGTCGCGGACGAGCGTGACGCCGGCGGTCTCCTTGGCGACATCCGTACCGCCGCCCATCGCGATGCCCACGTCCGCGATGGCGAGCGCGGGCGCGTCGTTGATCCCATCCCCGACCATCGCGACGCGCCTGCCCCGCGCGCGCAGGTCCCGGACATAGCTCGCCTTCGCCGCAGGGCTCGCTTCCGCGAAGATCCGACCGACCTCGAGCTCCGCGGCGACGCTCTCGACCGTCGCCGCGCGATCGCCGCTGGCGACGTGCAGCTCGATTCCGAGCGCCCTGATGCGCCCAAGCGCCTCGCGCGCACCCTCGCGCAGCGGATCCGCGAGTGCCAGCAGTCCTGCGAGTTCACCGTCGAGCGCGACGAACACGACGCTGGCGCCGCGGCGCGCGTAGTGCTCGGCAACCGGGTCGAGCGCGTCCGTGGAGATGCCCGCGCGCGCGAGCCAGCGGGCGCTGCCGATGCTCACACTGCGGGATCCCGCGCGACCGCGCACGCCCTCGCCCGCGACGCTCTCGAACGACTCCGGCTCGTCCAGTTCGAGTCCGCGCGCCTGCGCTCCCGCGACGATGGCGGCCGCGAGCGGATGTTCGCTGCGACGCTCGAGCGAGGCCGCGAGTTGTAGCACGCTGTTCTCGTGGTGTCCTGGCAGGACACGGCACGCCGCCAGCGCAGGCTTGCCGGTGGTGAGCGTCCCGGTCTTGTCGAGGACGAGCACGTCTGCTTCGCCGAGCGCCTGCAGCGCCGATGCGTCGCGAAACAACACGCCTTCCCGCGCGCCGCGCGAGGTCGCGACGACGACGGACATCGGCGTGGCGAGTCCCAGCGCGCACGGGCACGCGATGATGAGCACCGAGACGCAGGCCACGAGTCCGCGCGCAAGCCCTGCGTCCGTGAATGCGATCCACGCTGCGCCCGCGAGAACCGCGATGAACAGCACAGCGGGCACGAACCAACGCGCGACGCGGTCGGCGAGCGCTTGGATCGGAGCGCGGCTGCGCTGGGCGCTCGCGACGAGCGCGAGGATTTGCGCGAGCGCGGTCTCGCGTCCGACGCGCTCCGCGATCATCGTGAAGCTGCCGCCCTGCGCCAGCGTCGCGCCCGTGACCGCGTCGCCGCGCCGCTTGTGCTGCGGTGCGGACTCGCCCGTGAGCATCGACTCGTCGAGAAATGCCTCGCCATCGAGCAAGACGCCGTCGACCGGCACGCGCATGCCGGGCTTGACGCGCAGCACGAAGCCAGGCTCGACCTTCGCGAGCGGCACTTCTCGCTCTTCTCCAAGCGGATCGACGAGCAGTGCGGTCTTCGGCGCGAGGTCGAGCAGCTCGCGCAGCGCGGCTCCCGTGCGACGCCGCGCCTTGAGCTCCAGCACCTGACCCAGCAAGGCGAGCGTCGTGATCACCGCCGCGGACTCGAAGTAGAGCGCGTCGTTGTGGCCGAGAATCGCGGCTGGAACGCTGGCAGCCCACGCAACGACGGTGCCGAGGCCGAGCAGCGTGAACATGTTGGGCGAGAGCGCGCGCAGGGATGCGAGCGCGCGCTCGAGGATCGGACGGCCTGACCAGAACACCACGGGACTCGCGAGGGCGAACTGCACCGCACCGTCGAGCGGCGCCGGCAGCACGGATTCGTGGTGTCCGAATGCCATGCCGCCCATGGTCAGCGCGAACAGCGGCACGGTGAGCGCCGCACCGAGCTTCAGGCGTCGCGTCAGCTCGCGCTGCTCGTCCGCGAAAGGATCGTCGCGCGTGATCTCGACGGGCTCGAGCGCCATGCCGCAGGTCGGGCACGTTCCGGGGCCGAGCTGCTCGATGCCCGGACACATCGGACAGGTGTGCAGCACGCTCTCGAACCCGGTCTCCGGCTGCATCGCCTCGCGCGCGCCACCGAGATACCGCGCGGGGTCGGCTTGAAAGCGCTGAAGGCAGGAGCGCGCGCAGAATACGAACGTGCGGCCATCGTGCTCGCAGCGCAACGGCGCATCCAGCGCGATCTGCATGCCGCACACCGGATCGATCGCATGCCGCGAGTCCGCGCTCATGGGCGCTTGCGCACGAAGATGCGAATGCCGAACACGGATGCGCGCGAGAGCGGCGGCTCGCCGGGCAGCACGAGCCCGAGCGGCGGATCGCCGAGCAGCGCCGCGGGCTCGTAGTTCTCCAGCACCCAGCGCAGCAGGGTCTGTCCGTAGTCGCGGCCGAACCACGGGAAGCCGTATTCCGCGGTGTTCTTGTGCGTCAGCACCACGATGTCGGGCGGTGTCGCTCGCAGCGCGGCCAGAATCGTCTCTTCTCCGAAGAGAACGAGCTCCGGTGGCATGAAGTTGATGTACGGCGTCGGATTCTCGAGGCGCGCGAGGTAGTTCACTATCACGCCCTCGGGCAAGGCGACCAATGTCGGCGCGCTGGTGTTCGCGGATCGCGCGCGCTCGAGCCACTGGAGCGTCGCGTCGAGCACCTGCCCGCGCACGTCCGTGCGAAACTCGTCAGGCCCCGTCCCGAGCGAGACGAGCTTGCGCTGGTGATAGCGCTGCGTTGCGGCGAGGCTTGCCGCGGCGAGTGCCACGAGCAGCATCGCACCGGCCGCGCGCACCACGCGCGGCGAGAGCTTGCGCCGAGCGAGCAGCGCCGGGAGGTTGTTCCACAGGAGCGCGGCGACGAGCGCCGTCGCGGGCAGCGCCAGCGTGAAGCCGTACTGCACCAGCCGCGCGTTCAAGAGCATCTTCGCGAGCAGCGCGAGCGAGAGCGCCGCAAAGCCCGCGAGCAAGGGGCGGCGGTCCGCGCCTCGCTGGCGCAGTGTGCCCCATGTCGCGCTCACCAGAGTCGCGAGAGCCACGAGCGGCCACGGCCGCGCCGCTTGGCTCCATGGCACCATCGTCCACAGCAGTCCCAGTGCGATGGCGCTCGCAAGCGCACCCGCGCCAACGCCCGCCCGCTCGCCAGCCTTGCGTGCCACCAGCGTCCCGATGCCGATGCCGAGGCCGAGCAGCGCGAGGGCTCCGAGTGTCCACGCGAGTATCCAGCCGATGTTCGCGAGCGGCGCGTCGACGCCCATGCCTTCGCGGTAGAACTTGAGCTCGCTGACCGAGCTCGACGCGAGCTGCGGCCACGCACCCAGCGTCGAGCGCCACGCCGCGTCGCTCCCGTGGGCCGGAATCTGCAGGCTCCAAGCGAGCAGCACCGCGGTGAGCGCGCCAAGTGCGAAGGCCACGAGCGCGCGCACGCTGCGGAAACGTGCATTCCAGCTCGCGAGCAGGAGCAGCACGAGGGAGCCCCCGAGCGCCGCGACGAACGTCTCAGGCTTGGTGAGGAACGCGAGGCCCGTCGTGAAGCCCGCCGCCAGCACCAGCACGATCGACCCGCGGCCGCTCCACGCCGTGAGCAACGCGAGCGACGCGAGTGCGAGCAGAAGACCGTGCGTCGCTTCGTGCGAGTAGGGCGCGAGCTGGTTGTAGTTGCCGATGCCCACCTGCTGGCCGAAGCCGCAGGTAGCGATGACAACGAGACACGCCACGGTCGCAGCGCCGCCGCTCGTCGCGCGTCTCAGCACGAAGTGCAGCAGCGCGAGCGAGACCGCAAACAGCGCCGCATTGGCCCACACGAGCGTCGACAGGCCGACGCCGAAGAGCTCGAACAAGAGCGCGTTGAAATGGGGCGACAGCGGCCCGTTGAACCACGCGAGCTCGCGGTGCAGCAGCGCACCTTCGCTCATGCGCCACGGGACGTAGAGCTCGCGCCCGAAGTCGACGATGGCGTCGGGCCACGTGCCCCAGGTCCACGCCAAGAGCGCGACGAACGCGCTCGCGATCGCCGCGAAGTGCGCCCAGCCCGGCAGGCGTCGCTGCGGCTCGTCCGCGCTCATTCGCGCTTCCCGCTGTCCATCAGGTAGCCGGTCTCGCGCAGCTTGCGCTCGAGCTCGGGATCCATCTCGGCGGAAGTCGCCTTGGCGCCGAGCCACGTGCGCAGCGCCTGCGCCGTCTCGAGCGCGCGGTCGAGCTTCTTCAAGGACTCGTCGACGCGCGGATTGCCGCGTCCCTCGCCGATCGGCTGGCGTTCCAGCTTGTCAGCCACGAGATCGAGTCCCACGCTCGGCAGCTCGCGCCCGTCCGGCCGACGCCCGTAGCGGATCACCTTGAGCTCGTTCGTGCGCAGCGCGCGGAACTCGCGCTTGTCGGCGTGCAGCTCGAGCAGTGCCGGCGCTGGCTCGAGCGCGGCGCCGCGCGCGAGCGGCAGGATGTCGCGTCCCGCCATCGTCGGCAGAGTGCGGACGCGCGCAGCGGCCAGCACGCTCGGCATCACGTCGACGATGCGCACTTGATCCGTCACCACGCGCCCCGCGCCGAGCTGGCCCGGCCAGTGCAGCACCAGCGGGATCTTCACCACCTCGTCGAAGAGCGTCTTCTGGTGCCCCTTCGTTCCATGCTCGAAGAACTCCTCGCCGTGGTCCGCGGTGACGATCACGAGCGTGTTGTCGAGCATGCCCTTCGCGCGCAGCGAGCCGAGCACGCGCTTCAGGATCTCGTCCGTGAAGCGGATCTCGCCGTCGTAGAGCGCGAGCAGGTGCTCGAGGTCCCGCGGCGACATGCCGGGATGGACCTCCGCGCGACTCATGAAGTCGCGGCCGTCGAGCGCGCCCGCGTAGCCCGGATCGAACATGCGGTCGTAGGGCGCGGGCGGGATGAAGTCGTAGTGGACGTCCCACAGGTGCAGGAACAGGAAGTACGGGCGATCCGCGGGGCGCTCGCTCGCCCAGCGCTCGACTTCCTCGGCCGTGCGCGGGCCCGTGATGTCGTCGTGGGAGCGGCCCTCGCTCGCGCGCGACTCACGTCGCAGGTCTTCGTCCGAGAGCTCGTCCGGCACGGTCGTCATGCAGCTGCGGTACACGTCGAAGCCGTCGCCGAGACCGAAGGTGGGGTGCAGGTACGGACCGCCGAAGAAGCCGGCCGTGTGGTAGCCCGCGTTCTGCAGCTCCTCGGCGAGCGTGCGGTGCTCCGGCGCGAGTCGCAGGCCATTGTCGAACAGTCCGTGGCTCGAATCGTAGAGCCCCGTGAACAGCGCCGCATGCGCGGGCAATGTCCACGACGACGTGCTCACCGCGCTCTCGAAGCGCACGCCCTCGCTCGCGAGTCGGTCGATCTCCGGGCTGGTCGTGCGCCCGTAGCCGTAGCAGCCGAGGTGGTCGGGCCGCAGGCTGTCGATCGACACGAGCACGATGTTGGGGCGGCGCTCCTCGGACTCGCCGCAGGAGAGGTTCGGGGCCGCGACGAGGGCCGCGAGCGCGAGGGGCACGAGGCGCTGCATCGGTCCCATCCTAATGGTCGCGGGGCGCGGTTCCACGCGCGCCAGCGAACGCCGCGCGCTGTAGACTCTGCGCCCGACCATGCCGCTTCCGCCGCGACCTCGCGGAGTGCCCGCGCGCTCCCTGTTTCCCGAGCCCGGAGAGCCCGCGCAGCCGCCGGCTCCGGTCGAGCCCGCGGCCAGCGCTCCGGCAGCCCCGCGCGGGCCCGCGCAGCTCCTCGAGGGCCTGAATGCCGAGCAACGCGAGGCCGTCGAGCACGGCTCCGGCCCGCTGCTGATCCTCGCTGGAGCAGGCTCGGGCAAGACGCGCGTGATTACGCGCCGCATCGCATGGCTGATGGCGGCCCGCGGTGCACATCCCGGCGACGTGCTCGCGATCACGTTCACCAACAAGGCGGCGGGCGAGATGCGCGAGCGCTGCGCGGCCCTCGGCGTGCCGCCCGGCGCGTGGATCGGGACCTTCCACGCCACCTGCGCGCGCATCCTGCGGCGCGACATCGAGCACCTTGGCGGCTACACGCGCGACTTCACGATCTTCGACACTGACGATCGCGGCAAGCTGATCCGCGACCTGATCAAGAACTCGGGCTACGACACGACCGCCTACAAGCCGGCCGAGGTCGGCGCTTGGATCAGCGGGCGCAAGAATCGCGGCGTGCCCGCGGGCGCGATCGAGGAGGGAAGCTTCGCCGACGAGGTTTTCTTGCGCGTGCACAAGGAGTACGAGGCCGCGCTCGCGCGCAACAACGCGCTCGACTTCGACGACCTGCTCGGCAAGGTGATCGAGCTCTTCGATCGGCACCCCGGCGTGCGCGACATGTACGCCGACCGCTTCCGCCATGTGCTCGTCGACGAGTATCAGGACACCAACGGCGTCCAGTATCGGTTGCTGCGACACCTGACCGTGTTTCGGCCGGACATCGCGGTGTGTGGCGATCCCGACCAGTCGATCTACGGCTGGCGCGGCGCGGACGTGCGCAACATCTTGCGCTTCGAAGCCGATTTTCCCGGCGCACGCGTGGTCAAGCTCGAGCGCAACTACCGCTCGTCGCAGAACATCCTCGACGCAGCGCAGGCGGTGATCCGCAACAACACGCAGCGCAAGGAGAAGGCGCTCTTCTCCGACAAGGGGCCGGGCGAGAAGCTCGCCGTGCTGCAGTGCGCGAGCGAGGACGACGAAGCTCGCGAGATCGCGCTCTCGATCCGCGCTCTCGCGGACTCGGGTCGCCGCCACGACGAGTTCGCGATCTTCTACCGCGCGAACTTCCTGCAGCGCGCGCTCGAGCGCGCCCTGCGGCTCTCTTCGATCCCGTACCAAGTCGTCGCGGGCACCGAGTTCTACCAGCGCCGTGAGATCAAGGACCTGATCGCATACTTGCGCGTGATGGTGAACCCCGCCGACGACGAAGCGTGCGTGCGCTCGCTCGGCGTGCCGACGCGCGGCATCGGCGACAAGACCATCGAGGAACTCCGGCAGTGGGCGCTCGATCGGCGTGTGCCCCTCTCGCGCGCGATTCGCAGCGAAGAGGCGCGCGCTCGCATCCGCGGTCGTGCTCGTGCGGCGCTCGAGGCCTTCGCCGGGGCGCTCGAGCGACTCGCGCTGCACGCCGACGGCCCCGCCGCGATCGCGCTCGAGGCCGTGATCGAGGAGACGCGCTACTGGGACTGGCTCGCGCGTTCCGCCGAGCGCGACGACGTTGACCGCGAAGCCAACGTGCAGGAGTTGCTCGGCCACGCCAGCACCTACGACGAGCAGATGCCGGAGGGCAAGCTGCGCGGTTTCCTGCAGGACATCGCGCTCGTCAGCGATGCGGACGGTCTCGACGATCGGGCGCCCAAGGTAGCGCTCATGACGATGCACGCCGCGAAGGGACTCGAGTTCCCGTTCGTGTACATCGCCGGCGTCGAGGAAGATCTCCTGCCGCACAAGCGCGCGCTCTCCGAGAGCGAGCTCGGCATCGAGGAGGAGCGGCGGCTCTTCTACGTTGGCCTCACGCGCGCGCAGGAACGGTTGGTGCTCACGCATGCCGCGACGCGTCGCCAGTACGACGGCGAGATTTGGTGCCGTCCGTCGCGCTTCCTCGATGAGATCCCGCGCGAGCTGCTCGCCAGCGAGGCCGACGACGCCGGCGCACTCGGCGAGTACGTGTTCGAGCCCGAGGCCTCGCGCGTGCCGGAGCTGGCGGTGGGGGACGCGGTCGAGCACGACTTCTTCGGCCGCGGCAAGGTCGAGCTGCTCGCCGGAACCGGCACGAACGCGCGCGCGACCATCTGGTTCGATCGCCACGGGCGCAAGCAGCTCATGCTCGCCTACGCGAAGCTCAAGCGCCTCGGCGGAGGTCGTCGGTGAGCTCCGCGGAGCTGCGCGCGCGGCTCGAGCGTCTGCTCGAAGAGGCGCGCGCCCAAGGCGCGTTCGAGGATCTGCGACCTGTGCTCGCGGCTGCGCTGGCCGGGCCCGCTGCATCGGCCACCGCCGCGGCCGAGGCCATTCCGATGCGCTATGGCATGGTCGGCGACTCGAAGCCGATGCGCGACGTCGCCCTCCTGCTCGACAAGGTCGTGCAGAGCGAGGTGCCCGTGCTCGTCCTCGGCGAGACCGGCACCGGCAAGGAGCTCGTCGCGCGCGCCCTGCACCAGTACGGCGCGCGCAAAGGCAAGCCGTTCCTCGCGGAGAACTGCGCTGCCGTGCCCGCCGAGCTGCTCGAGAGCGAGCTCTTCGGCCACAAGAAGGGTTCGTTCACGGGCGCCTACACGGATCGCCCCGGGCACTTCGTCGCCGCCGACAAGGGCACGGTGTTCCTCGACGAGATCGGCGACATGCCGCTCGCGATGCAGCCCAAGCTCCTGCGCGTCCTGCAGGAAGGCGAGGTGCGGCCGGTCGGAGCCAACAAGGTCGTCAAGGTCGATGTGCGCATCGTCGCCGCGACCAACAAGGACCTGCGCGCGATGTGCAAGGCCGGCACGTTCCGCGAGGATCTCTACTTCCGTCTCGCGGTCCTGACCGTGCAGCTGCCGCCGCTGCGCGACCGCAAGGGCGACGTCCCACACCTCGTGCGCTTCTTCCTCGATGCGATGGAGAAGGAGATGGGGCGGCGCTGCACGATGACTCCGGAAGCGCTCGAGCTACTTGAGCGTTGGCGCTGGCCGGGCAACGTGCGCGAGCTCGAGAACGAGATCCGCCGCACCGTCGCGCTCTCCGACGGCACGATCCGCCCCGCCGACCTCTCGCCGCAAATCCGCGGCTGATCCCTGCGCACGCTGCAGGGCACAAGAGCGCCGGGCGCCCCCCCTAGGGGACGCCCGGCACCGTTTCGCCGCCTTCACGCTGTGCTCAGGGACACATCGTGAACTGCAAGCCGTTCGAGAGGTTGGTCGTGCCCGGCGCGGGCGGATCGCGGAAGGCAAGCCTCGTTCCCGGCGCTGGTCGCCGGGACGCGGAGACGCCTTGGCGTCTCCGCGAGAGGATCCCCCAAGGCCTCCGCCGCAGGCGAGGCCGCGGCTGAGGTGGTTCCGCACATCCGCGAGCGGTGGGCAGCGACCGAACCAAGAGAACGAGTGCGCAGGTCACCGGGTGCCCTATGGGCACATCGTGAACTGCAAGCCGTTCGAGAGGTTGGTCGTGCCCGGCGCGGGCGGATCTCTAAACCACGCCTGCGCGTTCACCACGACGCCCGGCGCGAAGGGCTGGCCGAGCGAGGTCGGGTTGGCGACGAGGTAGGCGCGGAAGTCCGTGGCGATCACGCCGTTGCAGGCGTTCGCCGTGCCGCCGGTCGAGACGCTCGTCAGGCGCTGCACGGGCGAGCGCACGCACAGCTTGCTCGAGCTGCCCGGAGCCCACGGGGCGTTGTTCGGCCCGAAGATGCCGTAGAACAAGAGACCCGTCTTCTGGCCTTCGACGCCGGTCGCGCGC
>Ga0169931_10007169_pt1 | contig 16619 bp, 12 predicted proteins | sample Kivu_15m_20L_FD_129675 | JGI IMG/M metagenome (GOLD analysis project Ga0169931, IMG submission 129675) | Freshwater microbial communities from Lake Kivu, Western Province, Rwanda to study Microbial Dark Matter (Phase II) - Kivu_15m_20L... | ecosystem: Environmental > Aquatic > Freshwater > Lake...
CCGACCATGAACGTGCCGCGTCGCCCGGACGTCATCCGGGCGGTGGGCCAGACGCTGACCCCGCAGAAGACCGCCCTCTCCGGGCCGAAGGTGATCCGGGTCGAGCAGCCCGAGGTGCTTCCGGCGCCGCGCCCGCGCCCCGCGGGCCTCGGGTTCGGTGGTCCGCGCTTCGGAGGCGGCGGCGCCGGTGCGGGCCCCATGGGCCGCGGCCCCGGCGGCCCCCGCACCACGCCCTCGAGCCGCTCCGGTCGGGCCACCGACCCGCGCGGCCGCGACTTCGGCACGCGCGGCGCGGGAGCGGGCGGATCGAAGACCGACCAGACCGAGCGCGACTCGCGCCTCGCGCACTCGTCCGGCTGGATGAAGTCGCGCCGGCACAAGGCGACCTCGCGCGACGGCTCCGGGGCCCCCGTGCGCCGCGAGCCCGGCACGCCGAGCGTGGTCCACGTGACCGAGCCCATCGCGATCAAGGAGCTCTCCGAGAAGAGCGGCGTGAAGGCCGGCGACATCCTGAAGAAGCTGATGCTCGCCGGCCAGATGGCGACCATCAACAGCACGATCGAGACCGAGATGGCGGTCGAGATCATGATGGAGCACGACATCGAGCTGGTGGTCGAGCAGGCGAAGTCCGCCGCCGAGATCATCGAGGAGCGCTTCTCCGCGCGCGAGCGCGTCGACGAGAAGCCGCGCCCGCCGGTGGTCACGATCCTCGGCCACGTCGACCACGGCAAGACGAGCCTGCTCGACCGGATCCGCAACACGAACGTCGCGTCGGGCGAGGCCGGCGGCATCACGCAGGCGACCAGCGCATTCCAGGTGCCGGTGCGCGCCGGCGAGAAGGAGCGCGTGATCACCTTCATCGACACGCCCGGCCACGAGGCGTTCACGCAGATGCGCGCCCGCGGCGCCCGCGTGACGGACATCGCGGTGCTGGTGGTGGCGGCCGACGACGGCGTCATGCCCCAGACGGTCGAGAGCATCAACCACGCGAAGGCGGCCGGCGTGCCGATCGTCGTGGCCCTGAACAAGATCGACAAGCCCGAGGCCACCGCCAACAACATCCAGCGGATCTTCGGGCAGCTCGCCGAGCACGGCCTGAACCCGGTGGAGTGGGGCGGCGAGACCGAGGTCATGAAGGTCAGCGCGGTCAAGGGCACGGGCATCCAGGAGCTGCTCGAGATGCTCGACTACGTGGCGGACCTGCGCGACCTGAAGGCCGACGCGAAGGGCCTCGCGCAGGGAACGTGCCTCGAGGCGCAGATGGAGGAGGGCCGCGGCACCGTCGCGCGCATCATCGTCCAGGAAGGCCAGCTCAAGAAGGGCGACTTCATCGTCGTCGGGCGCGCCTTCGGCCGCGTTCGCGACATCGTCAACGACCGCGGCCAGCGCGTCGAGCAGGCGGGCCCGTCCACCCCGGTGGCGATCTCGGGTCCCGACGTGCTGCCCGACGCGGGCGACAAGTTCTACTGCGTCAAGAGCCTCAAGGAGGCCGAGGAGGCCGCGCTCGAGCGCCGGCGCATCGAGCGCGAGCGCGAGCTCGCGGCCCCCAAGATCACGCTCGACAACATCTTCGAGCACATGGGCAAGGCCGGCGTCAAGGAGCTGCCGCTCGTCGTCAAGGGCGACGTGCAGGGCTCGGTCGAGACGCTCAAGGCGGTGCTCGGCAAGATCCGCACCGAGGAGGTCGCGGTCAGCGTCAAGCACTGCGCGGTCGGAGGCATCAACGAGAGCGACGTCGCCCTCGCCGAGGCCACCAAGGCCATCATCGTCGGGTTCAACGTCACGTCGAACGCGAAGGCGCGCGCCCTGGCCGAGGCCAAGGGCATCGAGATGCGCCTCTACGAGGTGATCTACGACCTGACGGACGACGTGCTCAAGGCGGCGAGCGGCCTGCTCGAGCCCGAGCTCAAGCTCGAGGTCCTCGGCCACGCCGAGGTCCGCGACGTGTTCCGCATCTCGAAGGTGGGTGCCGTGGCCGGCTGCTACGTCACCGACGGCGTGGTGGAGCGCAACGCGCAGATCCGCGTCACGCGCGGGGGCATCGTCATCGAGAAGGACCGCCGGCTCGAGCAGCTCAAGCGGTTCAAGGACGACGCCAAGGAGGTCCGCTCCGGCAACGAGTGCGGCATGAAGATCGACGGCTACGACGACATCAAGGTCGGCGACGTGCTCGAGTGCTACAAGACCGTCAAGGTCCAGCGCGGGCTCGCCGCCGCCGGCGGGCGCAAGGAGTGACCCACGGGATGCACCGCGAGGGCGGACACGAGCATGCATCGCGCCACGGGGCCGGGCGCGCGCCCGGCCACCGGGGCGCGCAGCTGGCGTCGCTGGTGCAGCGCATCGTGCAGAACGAGATCCTGCGCGGCGTCTCGGACCCGAGGGTCCGCGGGATGGTCACCGTGCTGGGGGTCGACCTCGCCGCCGACCTCGAGGACGCCACGGTGCGGGTCTCGGTGCTGCCCGCCGAGTTCGGCCCGCTCGCGGTGCAGGGGCTCAACCACGGCGCGGCGCACCTGCGCCAGGCCGTGCTCAAGGGCTCCCGCATCCGGCACGCGCCCCGGCTGCGCTTCGCCCTCGACGACTCGCTGAAGCGCGCGGCGGCCCTGGAGTCCGCGATGCGCGAGGCCGCGGCGGACGCCGGGTCCGGAGGGGCCGCCGACGAAGGCGCCCCGGGCGACGACGGCACGACGGAGTGACACGAACGAGGACACCATGACCGCGAAGACAGAAGCCAATCCCGCGAAGCTCGCCGGTTTCCTACGAAAGCACGGCCCGGCCGGCAACGCACTCGAGGCGCCCTGCGAGCCCGAGGGGATCGACCTCGTCGACCTCTTCGTGCAGTCGTTCCTGCTGTGGCAGGCGCCGTCGTCGGACGCCGTCGCCGCGCTCAAGCGGCTCAAGTCGGCGTTCTTCGACTGGAATGACCTGCGCGTCAGCCTCACCTCCGACATCAACGATGTCATCGGGCACCGCTACTGGCGCGCGACCGACCGCATCAACCGGATGCGCGACGCGATGAACGGCATCTACCGACGCGAGCACAAGGTCTCGCTCGACCGCCTCCGCACCCTGATGAAGAAGGATGCGGTCAGCTACATGGAGACGCTGCCGGGAATGATCCCGTACGTCGCCGACCGCGTGCTGCTGGTCGGCGTCGACTTCCATTCGGTGCCGCTCGAGGAGTTCGGCCTCCAGATGCTGGTGCAGTCCGGCGCGATCCCCCAGGGCATGAGCCTCTCGGATGCCGCGAGCTGGATCACCCGGCACGTCAAGGCCGAGGACGCGCGCGCCGCGCACCGCGCGCTCACCGCGGCGGTCGACCACATGTGGGAGACCAACCCGCCGAAGCTGCCGAAGGCCGCGACCAAGCCGTCCGAGCTCGCGCCGCCCAAGCCCGTCGAGGAGGCGCGCGCCGCCGCGAAGGCGCTGGTCGAGGCGCAGCTGGCCGCCGAGCGCGCCGCGCTGATGGCCGAGCGCGCCGCGCGCCGCGAGGAGATGCGGCGCGAGAAGGCCGCGCTCAAGGCGAAGCAGGTCCGCGACGCCGGAAAGCCCTCGGCGAAGAGCGGCGTCGCGGCCAAGCCCGCGGCGAAGCCCGCCGCCGCGGCGAAGCCCGGCGCCGCGCCCAAGCCCGGCGCCAAGCGTCCCGCGCCGCCCGCGAAGTCCGCGGCCCGTCCGGCCGCGAAGCCCGCGAAGGCGGCGCCCGCGAAGAAGCGGAAGTGACCGTGCGCGGGCCCGCGTGCGTGCGTCCCGCCGTCCTCGCGATCGTGCTCGCGTGCGTGCACGCGGCGTTCGCGCAGCCGGCCACGGTCGACGCCCCGCCGGGCATCTCGCCGTCCCGCATCCGGCCCATCGAGCGTCCCCCGATCCCGTTCGAGGCGGCGCTCGCCGCCATCGGGGATCCGGCGCGCGCCGCCGCCGCACGCGCGTCCGGGCCTTCGCCCGGCAGCGCGGCCGAGACCGTCGCGCTTCGCAGGTACGTGCGCGCCCGCCAGCGTGCCGAAGACGGCGACGCGGCCCGGGCCGCCGACGACATCGATGCCGCCCTGAAGCTCGACCCGACCTCGCCCTCGCTCCGCGCGGTGCGCGCGGCGCTCGCGGCCGAACTGGGTGATGCCGGTCGCGCCGTCGCCGAGTGGGAGGCGACGCTCTCGGTGGCCCCCGACGACCCGCGCGCGCAGGTCGCGGTGGGTGCCGCGAGCGTCGAGGCCGGCCAGCTGTCGCGCGGCGTCGCGCTCCTCGGCCGGGCCTGGCGACGCTTCCGCGAAGGCGGATTCACCGAGCTCTCTCCCCCGGCGCGCCTGGCGGTGGGCGGACTGCTCGCGCGCGGCCTCTTCCGGCTCGGCTTCGACGAGGCAGGGCTCGAGGTCGCCGCGGATGCGCTCGGCGCGGTCGCCCCCGGCGAGCGCGACGGCGACCCCGCCAAGATCCAGTCCTCGGCGACGCTCGCGCTCGCGGCGGGGGAGGCCGCGCTCCGCGTCCGCGATCGTGCGGCGGCGCTCGGGATGTTCGCGCTGAGCGCGTCGTTCATCCCCGATGCCCGCACGGTGGCGCTCCTGGCGTTCGCCCAGCTCGGGTCCGGGGACCCGGCCGCGGCGCGCTCGACGCTCGGCATCACGCTCGCCGAGTCGCCGTGGCGCGATCCCGAGTTGACGGCGATCGCCGCGTGGATGCTTCGGGCGCTCGGAGGGGATCGGCCGGCCGCGGATTCGCTGGCGCTCGCCGCCTTCGCCGCGGGACCCGGCCGGTTCGGGCAGCCGGCGGCGCCGCCCGACGTCCGCGCGCGGATCGCGCGGCTGCTCGTCGCCGCCGGGGACGCGGAAGGCGGATTGCAGGCCCTCGACGACGCGGTCGCGGCGGGTGCGCTCGACGCCCCGGCGCTCGAGGCGTGCCTCGAGGGCGCGGGCCCGGAGCCCGCGATGGCGCGCCGCGCGATGCGCATCGTGGAGTCCCGGCCGGACGCCCTCTGGGCGGCGTGCCGCGCCCTCGCGCGGACCGCGCGGGACGCCGCCGCGCTGCGCGAGGGACTGTCGAAGCTGCCGGCTTCGCCCGTGCGCGACGCATTCGCCGCCGGTGCGCGCGCATCGCTGCGCGACGCCGCGCGCTCCTGGACCGATGCGACGCGGGCCTTCGAGTCCGCGGGTGACCCGGTGGCGTCCCGCGCGGGGCTCGAGGCGATGCTTCGCGCGGCGGTCGCGGCCGGCGATCCGGCGCTCGTGGCCAGGACGGAGTCGTTTGCCTCGCCGCGCGAGGATGCCGACGGGTCATGGCACGCGTCCGTCGCGCTCGCCTTCGCCGAGTCCGGGGCAGGGGCCGAGGCGGGGCAGTCGATCGCCCGGGCCGAGCTTCGGGGCGTGGGACCGGGGTCGCCCGCGGCGAGCGCGCTCACGCTCGCACGCGGGTTGGTGGACGGGCACGCGCCGGCCGGCACGCTTCGCGCGCGCGCGGAGGCCGCGCTCGCCTCCGGCGAGTTCGCCGCGGCCGTCTCCGACCTGATGCTCGCCCGCGTGACCGAGCCGTGGGATGCCGCGGCGCTCGGGGCGCTGATGCGCGCGATGCCGTCCTCCGACGGGCTCGCGGCGGCCGCGGACTGGATCGCCGCGGAGCTCGCGCGGACCCCCAACGACCCCGAGGTGTGGCGTGCGTCCGTGGCGTTCGCGATCGCCGCGGGACGCGCCGCGGACGCCTTGGCGCGTTCGGACGCGCGTCGTGCCGCGGACCCCGGCGACACCGTCGCGCTCGACGGCCGCGAGGCGCTCCTGCGCGCGACGGGCCGAGTGGACGAGGCGCTCGCCGCGGCGCGGGGCCGCGTCGAGACGCTGCCGCCCGGCCCAAGGCGCTCGCTCGAGGAAGCGGGCCTTGCGCTCCAGTCCGGCGATCACGACGGGTGCGTCGACGCGCTCGAGCGCTTCGCCGAGAGCGCGTTCCAGCCCCCCGCCGAGCTGCGTGCCGCGGCGCTCGACGTCTGCCGCCGCGTGCCGGCGGGCCACGAGCGCCGCTCGCGCGCGATGCGGCGGGTCGCGCGCGACGGCATCCTCGCCGACCCGGACGGGTCGTTCGAGTTCTACGCGTTCGACGCGCTGGGCGCGGCCACGGAGCCGGCGGCTCCCGTGGGCGGCGCGCTCGCCGCCGTCCGCACGATCGCCGACGAGGCCGCGTCCCACGAGGAGTTGCGGGCGGACCCCGCGCGGTGGCTCGGGGCGGCGGACTTCCTGCTGTCGCAGGGTGCGCCTGCGGCCGCCGCCGAGTTCCTCCGCGCCAGGCTCGACGAACCCCAGGACCTCGACGCCGCGGACATCGCGGCGCTCGCGCGCGCCGCGGTCGCGTGCGACGCGGCCGCCGGGGGACGCGCGCGCGAGGCGCTCGCCCTCGCGGCGCAGCTGCGCGCCCTCGGCGGCTCGGCGTTCGGGCCGGCGCGGCGCCCGGGCGACGAGTTTCGTTCGCTCGCCGAGTTCTTCGACCTCGCATGCGACGCGGCCGGCGCCGAGGCGATGCTCGAGGCGGGCCTGGCGGTCGACCCCGATCACCCGGACCTCATGAACAACCTCGGCTACGAGCGGCTCGTCCGCGGGGACGCCGGTGCGCGCACCGCGGCGCTCCTCGAGCGCGCGCTCGAGGAGCGCCCCGACAGCCCGGCCGTGCTCGACTCGGTGGGCATCCTGCGCATGGCGCAGGGCCGGCTCGCCGACGACGCCGCGGGCGCAGGGGCGCTGACGCTCCTGGCCCGCGCGCGCGAGCTCGCCGGCCGGAACGCCGGCGCGTCGCTGCACGAGCACCTCGGCGACGCCCGATGGAGGTCCGGCGACCCCGACGGCGCGCGCGCGTCGTGGGACGAGGCGGTTCGCGCCGCGGGTGCCGGCCTCGACGACGCGCAGAACGCCGAGCTGGTCCGGCGCCTGATGCGCGCGCGCACGGGGCTGGCGTCCATGGACGCGGTGCGGTATCACGAGCGCCACGACGGCGCGGTCGCCGCGCGCGCGAAGGCGAAGCTCGACGCCGCGGCCCGCGGCGAGGACCCGATGAAGGCCGCGCCCGCGGGCGCGAAGCGATGAGATGAGAGGCTGACGATGGCAGGACACAGTGCGTGGAAGAACATCAAGCACCGCAAGGCCGCGGTCGACGCCAAGCGCGGCAAGATCTGGTCGAAGCTCGCGCGCGCCATCATCGTGGCGGTCAAGGCCGGCGGCCCCGACCCGAAGTTCAACTCGGCGCTGCGGCTCGCGGTCGACGCGGCGAAGGCGTCGAACATGCCCCGCGACACCATCGAGAAGGCGATGAAGAAGGGCGGCGGCGAGACTGAGGAGCAGTACGAGCCGATCAACTACGAGGGCTACGCCCCGGGCGGCGTGGCGGTGATCGTCGAGGCCCTGGTCGCCAACGCCCAGAAGACCGCGCCGCAGGTGCGCGCGATCTTCGACAAGAACGGCGGGAACCTCGGGGTCACGGGGAGCGTCTCGTTCGCCTTCCAGCACCGTGGGCAGCTGCTGGTGCCCGCGTCGGCGACCACCGAGGAGCGCCTGTTCGACGCGGTGCTCGGCGCCGGCGCCGACGACGTGGTCGGCGGCGAGGAGGGCTGGCAGGTGCTCTGCGCCCCCGCGGACCTCTCGAAGGTGCGCGACGCGCTCGAGGCGGCGGGCATCGCGTTCGAGGGGGCCGAACTCACGTACATTCCCGCGACGACGGTCGAACCCGACCCCGACACGGCATCGCGCGTGGCGAAGCTGGTGGCGGCGCTCGAGGAGCATGACGACGTCCAGAAGGTGCACGTGAATGCCGACCTGCCCGAAGCGTGAATCCCGGCCGGCCCGCGCCGCGCTCGCCCTCGCCGCCGCCGTGACCGCGCTGCTCGGCGGGTGCGGGCACTCGCAGCGGTGCGACTTCGACGACCGCCCGCGCGCCGAGGTGTTCCAGGCCGTGGTGCAGGCGTGCCGTGAGCCGCGGTATCCCGACTGGGTGGTCGTGCGCAACGAGGTGCACGTGGACGAGGAGGACGGCTACGTCAGCGTCTACCGCGACCTGCGACGCGACGTCATCGAGGCCGGGCTCGACCCGCGCCGCGAGGAGCGCAAGTGGCGCTTCACCGCCACCGTCTCGCCGGCGCGCCCGACGACCGTGACGCTCGCGTCGCCGGACTGGGCCGTGCCCGGCCACTTCTGGCGTGAGGCCGACCACTTCTTCGGGCAGGTCCGCATGCGTCTCGCCGAGCTCGGTCCCGTGCTCCCCGCACCCGGCGACCCGATGGGCGGCGCCGCGGCCTCGGCCGAGCGCGACCCGCAGGCCCCGGGACACCGTGCCGAGCCCCCGGCCCCTGGCCAGCTGGCCGCGCCGTGAGCTCGATGCAGGAGCGGCCCGACGAGGACGCGCCGCGCGCCGGCATCGTCGAGCGCGCGCGGCGCAACCCGCGCGTCCTCGCGTCGGTCGCCCTCAGTGCCGCGTGGTTCACGCTTCCCGCGCTCTTCAGCGTCGGGCTCTTCGCCTCCCTCGGTCCCGTCAGCGACTGGCTCCGGTCCCACGGCGGCGCCGGCCTCGCCCTCGCCGCGCTCGGCTTCGCGGTGACCGCGGGACTGGGGCTCATGCCGACCTACGCGCAGGCCGTCCTCATGGGGTGGGTCTTCGGCACGGCGGCCGGGCTCGGCGTCTCGGTCGTCGGGTACGTCGGCGGCGCGGTGCTCGGCTGGGCGGTCTGCCGCGCCGTCGCGCGCGACGAGGTCCGTGCCCTCATCGACGCGGAGCCGAGGTGGCGCGTGGTGCGCTCGGCGCTCGTCGACGCGAGCCTGGCGCGGACCGTGGGGCTCGTCGCGCTGCTGCGGTTCCCGCCGACCTCGCCGTTCGCGTTCACCAACATGCTGCTTGCCGCCACGGGCGTGCGATTCGGACCGATGATCGCGGGGTCGCTCCTGGGGATGCTGCCGCGCACCGCGGTCGCCGCGTGGTTCGGGGCGCAGGGCGCGGCCACCGGCGCGCAGGACCTCAAGGACCTGATGCAGAGGCAGGGGCTGCCTGCGGTGATCGTCGGCGTGGTGCTCATCGTCGCGGTGCTGGCGGTGATGCAGCACGTCGGCAAGCGCGCGCTGCGCGCCGCGGGCCTGTCCTGACGGCACCGGGCGCGCGCGGCCGCGAAGTACCCTGCGCCGCATGACCGCCGCCGCACCCGCCTTCTCCGCCATGAACGTCAACGCCGGCACGCCCGCCGGCACGCCCGCGATCGACGCCCTCGCGATCACCACGCTCCGGACGCTCGCGATCGACATGGTGCAGGCGGCCAACAGCGGCCATCCCGGTGCGCCCATGGGTCTCGCGCCCGTCGGGTACGCGCTCTGGCAGGGCGCGATGACCTACGACCCGGCCGCGCCGCAGTGGCCGAACCGCGACCGGTTCGTCCTCTCGAACGGCCACGCGTGCGCGCTGCTCTACGGACTGCTGCACCTGGCGGGGGTCGCGGACGCGTCGCCGGGCGGGTCGCCCACGGGCCGCGCGGCGGTCACGCTCGATGACCTGCGCGCCTTCCGACAGGTCGGTTCGCGCTGCCCCGGGCACCCCGAGTTCGGCGTCACGCCCGGCGTCGAGACCACCACCGGGCCGCTGGCGCAGGGCATCGCGAACGCGGTCGGCATGGCCATCGCCCAGGCGTTCCTGGCTGCGCGCTACAACCGGCCGGGGTTCGAGCTCTTCACCTGGCACACGTGGGCCATCTGCGGCGACGGCTGCCTCATGGAGGGCCTCTCGCACGAGGCCGCGAGCCTCGCCGGCCACCTGCGACTCGGCAACCTGTGCTGGATCTTCGACAACAACTCGATCACCATCGACGGGCCCACCGGCCTCTCGTGCTCGGACTTCGTCGACGCCCGCTTCCACGGCTACGGATGGAACGTGCTCCACGTGAAGGACGCCAACGACGTGGCCGCGCTCGAGGTCGCGTACGCATCTGCGCGCGCGTGCACCTCGAAGCCGACGCTCATCGTCGTCAACAGCCACATCGGGTGGGGCTCCCCCGAGGTGCAGGACAAGGCGAAGGCCCACGGCGAGCCCCTCGGCGTCGAGGAGGCGAGGCGGACCAAGCGCGCCTACGGCTGGCCCGAGGACGCGCAGTTCCTGGTGCCTGACGGCGTGCGCGAGCGGTTCGCGGAGCGGGTCGGTGCGCGCGGCGCGGCCGCGCACGCGGCGTGGAAGGCCACGTGGGACCGCTACCGCGTCGCGCACCCGGACCTCGCGCGCGAACTCGAGTCGATGTGGGCGGGCGCGCTCCCGGCCGGCTGGGACGCCGGCATCCCGTCGTTCCCCGCGGACCCCAAGGGCGACGCGACGCGGGGCTCGGGCGGCAAGGTGCTCAACGCGATCATGGAGCGGGTGCCGTGGATGCTCGGCGGCAGCGCCGACCTCACGCCGAGCAACAAGACGTTCCTCAAGGGCGCGGGCACGTTCACGGCCGAGGGGCAGGGCGGCGCGCGCGACGGCCGCAACATGCACTTCGGCATCCGCGAGCACGCCATGGGCGGCGTGGTGAACGGCATGGCCCTCTCGGGCCTGCGCGCGTTCGGCGCGGGGTTCCTGATCTTCGCCGACTACATGCGCACGCCCATTCGGCTGAGCGCGCTGATGAAGGTCCCCTCGCTCTGGGTGTTCACGCACGACTCGATCGGGGTCGGCGAGGACGGCCCCACGCACCAGCCGGTCGAGCAGCTCGCGGGCCTGCGCGCGGTGCCGAACCTAGCGGTGTGGCGGCCGGCCGACGCGAACGAGGTCGCCGTGGCGTACCGCTGGGCGATGGAGTCGCGCTCCACGCCGAGCGTGATGGCGCTCACGCGCCAGAACGTGCCGACCTTCGACCGCGCGCGCTGCGGCCCCGCGGCCGGTGCGCGGCGTGGCGGCTACGTCCTGCTCGAGTCCGAGGGCGGGGCGCCCGAGGTCCTCCTGATCGCGACCGGCAGCGAGGTGGCGCTCTGCGTCAATGCGCACGCGAAGCTCGTCGCCCGGGGCGTGCGCGCGCGCGTCGTCAGCATGCCGTGCACGATGGTGTTCGACGCCCAGCCACGGGAGTACCGCGACTCGGTGCTGCCGCCCTCGGTGCGCCGGCGCGTGGCGGTCGAGATGGGCAGCGCCCTCGGATGGGGCGAGTACGCGGGCCTCGACGGCATCGTGCTCGCGATGCGGTCGTTCGGCGAGAGCGGCCCGGCCGCCAAGGTGATCGCCCACTTCGGGTTCACGTCCGACGCGGTGGCCGAGGCCGCCGTCCGCACGGCGCGGTGACCGGGCCTCCCGGCGCGCGGGGGTGCCCGCGCGCCCGGGGCGCCGTCAGGCGCGCTCGCGGTACGAGCCGTCCTCGGTGCTCACCACGATCTTCTCGCCGGTCGTGATGAACGGCGGGACGCGGGTCTTGAGCCCGGTCTCGCAGGTGGCTTCCTTCAGCTGGTTGGTCGCGGTGGCGCCCTTGATGCCGGGCGGCGTGTCGGTGATCGTCAGGACCACCGACATCGGCAGCTCGACCGAGATGGGCTTGCCGTCGCACCACAGGACCACGACCTGGTTGTTCGGCAGCACGTAGAGCGGGAGGTCGCCGACGAACTCCTTGGAGAGCTCGACCTGCTCGTAGCTCTCGAGGTCCATGAACACGTGCTTGCTGGCCTGCTCGTACAGGTACTCCATGGGCCGGCGGTCGAGGTCGACCTGCTCGACTTCCTCGCCCGAGCGAAGCCGCTTCTCGATCAGCGCGCCGCTGTTGAGGTCCCGGATCGTGACCTGGACGAACGCCCGGAGGTTGCCGGGGGTCCGGTGCTCCACCTTGGTGATCAGGTAGAGGCGGCTGTCGAGCTTGATGCCCATGTTGGCGCGCAGGTCGGTCGATTTCACTCGGGTAGGTCTCCTGGAGGGGGGAGGGGAGGATAGCCGGGCCTCGTGCAGCCGCAGGGCCAAAGAAATACCCCCAAGTCGGTGAGGACCTGGGGGCGGAGGGAGGGAAAAGGGCTTGTTGGACGCACCCGAGGGTGCGCGAGGGAGGGGACGTGCCGGGTGGCGTGTCCGAGGTCCCTCGTTTCATTCAGGAGTCAGGGGGGGTTGCTTTCGCACCCATCCTTTCTCCTCCATTACAGACGCAATCTAGCCCCGGAACGGATCATGGGAAGAATCACTTTTTCGGAAGGTCGATCCTGGGACGGCACAGACGGTCTTTCAAGTCCGAGAATCAGCGTGATTGGAGGTTCCGGGGCCATGCGAGCGGCTCGTACACTCAATTCCATGCGGCGAATCGCGATCCTGGCGAACCTCCTCCTTCTCGCACTTGCGCCGTCGGCGTCGTTGGCGCAGGCTCCGGCCGCGGGTCCCGGTGGCCAGGCGCCCGTGGCGCCGCCCGTCGTCGTGACCGACGGCATGGACGCCGGGGCCCCCCCGCTGCGCGCGGAGCCGGTGGTGCTCGACGTGGGCTTCATGCTCCCGAAGGTCGGCGGCAAGGGCAGGTTCACGCTGACCAACACCTCGGAGAAGCCGCTCACGATCGCGGCGGTCACCCCGAGCTGCAAGTGCACGGCGACGTCGCAGCTTGCGGGCACGGTGGTCGCCCCCGGGAAGTCGGTCACGCTCGATGCCGAGCTCGAGGGCGTCTCCGTGCCCCAGATCCACCGCGCCGCGATTCGGGTGGCGGTCGACGGATACGCAATGCCGCTCGAACTCCAGATCCGCGGCGAGACCGCGCGTGCCGTCCGCGCCGTCCCCGCCCTCATCAACGCGGTCGAGGGCAAGCCGCGCCAGGGGCGCTACGTCATCGAGAGCCTCGATGGCAAGCCGTTCCGGATCTGCGCGATCTCGGGACGCGTTCCCGACTACATCGGGTTCACGCCCGGCGACGCGCCGAAGGCCAAGTACCTCGTGAAGTATGACCTCGACGCGTGGGTGCCGACGTTCCCCACGTGCCTCGTGGTCGAGACCGACCACCCCGAGTGCCCGGTGTTCGACGTGTGGATCCGCCACGAGACGACCATCCCGCTCCCGGGCTTCCGCATGAAGGAGTACCGCATCAACGCCGGCCGGATCGACGTCGGCGGCTCCGCGGAGCTCGTCGTCGAGATGGACGATTCCGGCGAGGAGATCCTCGCGGCGGAGAGCATGTCGCCCGCGCTGCGCGTCGACCTAGTCTCGCAGGCCGTGGTGGACCGCACGCGCCGGCTGAACCTGCGCATCATGCCGACCGGCCCGCGCACCGGGGTCTTCAACGAGAACTTCAAGCTGTACGGGCGCGAGCGCGAGCAGCCGCTCCTGGTCTACGGCACGGTGCGCCCTGCCGGAAGCACCGATTGCACCGGGTGCCAGGCCGAGCCGGCCCTCGTGGCCCCGGCGGCCCCCGCGCCCAAGGCCGCTCCGTGACCGCTCCCGCCCCGGTGGGGTCCGCCGTGGCGGCGCCGCACCCGACGGCGCTCTCGGGCGCGGACCGCGCCGCGGCAGTCGAGGCCATCGTCGCCCGTGCGGGCGAGCCGACCCGCGCCGCGGCGGGCGCCGGCGTCGAGCGCGCGGCCGCGCGCTGGCAACCCTCCGACGGCGATGCCGCGGCGTTCGCCGGCTTCTGCGCGAAGCACTTCGCGGCCGGCGATGCCGAGCGCTCGGCGCTCCTCGCACGGCTCGAGGAGGCGCTCCGGCAGATCGGCGGTCACCTGTACGAGATGCGCCGCTCGCTGCGACGCTGGAACGACCTCGTCGGCGAGTCCGTCGCGGGCTTCGACGAGGTGGCGGCGGCGTTCGACCCCGCGCCCGACCTCTCCGACCAGCTGTACCGCCAGAAGCTCGCGTTCATCGCGCTCCTCAACTTCGACCGCCCGGACCTCGCGTGCATGCTCCGCGAGGGCGGCTCGTGGGACACCGAGCGCTGGGCCGCCGCCCGCGTCGCGCAGCAGTTCGGGCCGCGCATCCCCGCCGAGCTCGCCGACCACGCGCGCCGCACCGGCCACGAGGCCTCGAACTTCGTCGCGCGGTTCCACGTCCCCGTCGGCACGATGGTCGACGCGAAGGGCAAGCGGTGGTTCGAGCCCGACCGAGCGCTGCTCGCGCACTGGCTGGTGCGCGAGGAGATCAAGGCCGGGTACGGCGACCCCGACGGGCTCGACAAGCAGCGCGCCCTCATGTGGGTGATGGCCCGCCAGATCGACGGGACGATCCCGCGCTCCGTGATGGAGCGCCAGGGCACCGCGGACTGGGATCCGGCCTCGAACGCCGTGGGCGGCGTACCCGTCGAGGCCGCGGCGACGGTGGGCCCCGAGCGCTACCGCCACGTCCTCGCGCACGCCGAGGTCGCGCGCCGCTTCGACCCGCACCATCCGGAGGCGCCGACGGCCATCGCGCGCAAGTTCGACCTCGCGCGCGAGATCCCCGAGGCCGACGTCGAGCGCCTGCTCGTCGACCTGCTCGACCATCCCGTGCGCGCGTCGCTCGCCGCCTTCCTGCGCCGGCGCATCGGCCGCGCGCTCGAGCCGCACGACATCTACTTCGAGGACGTCGCGGACTCGCGTCCCGCCGCCGAGCTGAACGCCGCGGTGCGCGCGCGCTTCGCCGACGAGGCCGCGTTCGAGCGCGCGCTGCCGCAGGTCCTGCGCGGGCTCGGCTTCCCGCCCGACGAGGCCGACTTCCTCGGCACGCGCATCCGCGTCGAGATCGCCAAGGGTTCCGGCCACGCGATGCGGCCGATGCTCGGCGAGTACGGCGCGTGGCTGCGCACCAACCGCCTGAAGGACGAGCTCGGCTGGGACGGGTTCGACACCGCCATGCACGAGCTCGGGCACAACCTCGAGCAGCTCTTCAGCGCGTTCTTCGCGCCGCGGCCCGCCCTCCAGAACGTGCCGAACACGGCGTGCACCGAGGCGTTCGCGTTCCTCTACCAGTCGCTCGCGAAGCGCGTGCTCGGCATCGAGGACGCGGCCGACGCGCAGCGTGCGCAGGACATCGACGCGGTGGCGACGATGCTCGCGGCGCGCCAGATCGCCGGGCCGAGCCTGGTCGAGCTCCGCATGTGGCGCTGGATCTACGCGAACCCGGGCGCGACGCCCGCCGGGCTTCGCGACGCCACGCTGTCGATCGCGGCCGACGTGTGGCAACGCCACTACGAGCAGGACTTCGGCCCTGACCATGCGCGCATCCTCGCCGCGTACCAGCACATGATCGGGCATCCGCTGTACCTGGCGGACTACACGCTTGGCCACGTCATCAGCCACCAGATCCGCGCGCACCTGCGCGGGCGCGACCTGGCCGCCGAGACGAAGCGGATCTGCTCGATCGGGCGCGTGACGCCGGACCTCTGGATGCGGCGCGCCGTGGGAAGCGGCGTCGACGTCGCGCCGCTCGCGGCGGACTGCCTGGCGGCGCTGGAGAGGCTGGGGGCATGAACGCGCCGCGCGCGCTCCGTGGGCGCGCCGCCGCGACGATCGCGGCCGTCGCGGCGCTCGCCGGGTGCGCCACGCCCGCCTACGAGGTCAACTGGAACCGTCTTCGCACGGGCATGTCGCGCGACGACGTGCAGGGGCTCCTCGGACAACCGTCGTCGAGGCACCTCCCGAAGCCGAACGAGGACGGGACGCCGCCTGCGCCGGGGCGGGGCGAGCGCTGGCAGTACGGCGACACGCTCTCGAGCTTCGCGACGGGCGCCGTGTTCCCCGAGGAGGCCGACGAACGGTCCTGGCGCGTGTTCTTCGGAAACGACGGCTGCGTGAGCGGCTTCCGCGCGCCCGAGTGGGCCGAGGGCAAGCAGGCGAAGGACCCGTGACGGTCACCCCTCGCCGGGGCGACGGCCGAGGCCACTGAGCGCCCACGCGGCGGCGACGCCCGCGGGCACGAGCATCGTGAGCAGCGCGAGGGTGGGTGCGTCGGGCGCGATCGGCATCGTCCACGCCGGGGCCGCGGCGGCCGCGGGTGCCGGCATGGCCACGGTCGTCGGTGCCGCCGCCGGCCCGGACGGAGTCGCTTCCGGGATGACCGCGATCGGGCGCGCGGCCGGAGGCGGCGCGGGCGCGTCGGCCGGCGCATCCGCCGCGGGCTCGCCGGCGGCTTCAGGCATCACGGGCTCCTCGGCCGGGGCGGGCACGGGCGCGGCGCCGGTGCGAATCCCGTCCACGGCCGTCGGCCGGATGCGCGGCAACGTCACGCTGCCCGGCGCGCCGTCCCGGTTGCGCTGGTCGGGCGCCTGCGCGGGTGCCTGGTCGGGCGGTGCGGTCGTGGGCGCGCCCGGCACGTCGCGAGGCGGCGGTGCCGGGCTCCGCGGCGCGGGCGGCGACTGTCCCCACGCCCCGTGGGCGACCGTCATGGCCAGGATCACCGCGGCGGCAACCATGCCCGGCAGGGTACCGCGCGCGTCCCGCATGCCCGAAAAGCACGCGCGGGACGCCGGTCAGGGCGTCCCGCGCGGGAATCACGGTCTCGTGCCGGCTCAGACGGCCGCGGCCATCTTCTCGGCCTTCTTGCGCGCGTCGTCGAGCGTGCCGACGTACATGAACGCGCTCTCGGGCAGTGAGTCGCCCTCGCCGTTGCAGATGCGCTCGAAGCTGTCGATGGTGTCCTCGAGGCTGGTGGTGACGCCGGGCAGGCCGGTGAACACCTCGCCGACGTAGAACGGCTGGCTGAGGAAGCGCTCGAGCTTGCGCGCGCGCGCCACG
>Ga0169931_10007171_pt1 | contig 16617 bp, 8 predicted proteins | sample Kivu_15m_20L_FD_129675 | JGI IMG/M metagenome (GOLD analysis project Ga0169931, IMG submission 129675) | Freshwater microbial communities from Lake Kivu, Western Province, Rwanda to study Microbial Dark Matter (Phase II) - Kivu_15m_20L... | ecosystem: Environmental > Aquatic > Freshwater > Lake ...
CCCATTTTCTTCCTTCCCGGCCGAAGGCCGGGAAGAAAGAAAATAAAAGAGGCGGAGCCGTCGGTAGCTGCGCAGTCATGCTCCCATCGGGGCAAGCCCGGATGGTGAGCTTTCGGGCGGCGATCTCCTTGGTAGCCGCGCAGTCATGCTCCCACCGGGGCAAGCCCGGATGGTGAGCTTTCGGGCGGCGATCTCCTTGGTAGCCTCGCAGTCATGCTCCCATCAGGGCAAGCCCGGATGGTGAGCGGGCGCGGGCAAGCTCGGATCGCGAGCCGCTCGGCCACCACTGGCCTTGTGCCAGTGGAGCCATGACTGAGTGGCTCCAGGAAAGCAGCACGCTCCCCATTTAGTCAACTTGCGACTCGCCTTGGCGGAGGACTGCTTGGCCTTGAATCCTTGGGGACTCTGCAACCATGCCAGCTTGACGCGGCGGTAGCGCTCGTGGCTCACCTCGGACCCGTAGAGACCTACGGTAGTGCATCTTCCCTTCAATGCGGATATAGGCCTGGCCGGTGCCTTGGTGGTGGGAAGAGGACGATTCTCTTTTCATTCAAGCGGACTCCTCTTTTGGGTTCCGTGCAGTTCTCCACAGTAGCTGTGTAGTACTACACTTTTTCCAAGGAAATCAACGCTCGAAGGAACGTCCTTCGGTGGCTGTTTGACAGCGTAAATCGTTGGGTTTTTTGCTAGTGCCCCCACTAGGGCTCGAACCTAGGACCCACGGATTAAGAGTCCGTTGCTCTACCAACTGAGCTATAGGGGCATTATCACGCGCGTTCGACGCACGTCGTTGGTTTCGGAGGATCACCCCCCGTACCGACGCTTTTTATATCGAACGAGCTTTCCTTCGCCAAGCTCTCCTTGAAAATTCATCCCGCGTCGGCAAAAGACGAGCTTTTGCTGCCGATCAGGCAGGACGGTTCGAGTGCGGCTTCGATGTCAGGTCCATGGTGAATTGTCCACTGATCCCCTACAATAGGGCCTGGAATCCGGCTTATGCAGGTCGCTCCGTAGGGATCCAAGGAAAATGAAGATGCGCTCTTTAGGAACGTTTGCACCGCCGAGCGGTGCCTCCCAGGACACGCGGAGTCGCGGGGACTCTTTCTGCAGCCAGCACATCGCGCACATCGGCAGATGTTTCGCCGGCATGTTTCTCGCTATCAGCTTTTTGCAGCCTGCGGTCCGAGGCCAAAATTTTGGCATGGGGCCGATCGATACTCGGGGACGTTTCATCGAAGCACCACGTGCGGTGCTCCAGCTGATCGCTGACGCGAGACAGGCGATTGAAAACAAGCGATCCTCCGACGCGGTCCTCTTGCTCGGGGAATTACTCGCTCGCGAACCAGTGCTCCAAGAAGAATCGGACCTGATCGGGCAAGATTTTTTCCTCGATGCCGCCGCAGGGGATGATTTGGTACAGCAAAGTATGCTCGCGGAGGCGGAGCGATTGATTGGCGAGCTCGACCGTGAGAGTCTTTCGGTTTACGAGCTCCGCTACGGTCCAAAAGCACAGCAGATGCTTGAGCGGGCCAGCAACAATCAGGATCGTGAACTGCTCCGCGATGTTTCTCGCCGCTATCTCAACACACGAGCCGGGCAGCAAGCAACGCTGCTTCTTGCGGATTTGGAATTGAGCGAAGGGCGGCCGACTGCAGCTCTGGGAATCTATCGGCGACTCGCTTCGATCGCCAGCGCTCGAACGACATTTGGTGACCCCTTGATTGCCCGGTTGGCAGGGGCAGAGTTCCTTGCGGGGCGTGATTCGGCGGCCGAAGAGCATCTCCGCGCGGCGGCACAGGATGGGCTGCAGGTTTCCATCAGTGGAGTCCCGCAGATAGAGGGCATCGAAGAGGGAAAGGAGCTCGCGTGGCTTCGAACCCATTTCGGCGCCACCGCAGCTTCCCGCGTCGCGCCAGCAGACGCACTCCGAGTTCCGCTCGGAGGTGCCAGCTCCACAGGGGCAGGGGGCGGCGAACTCCCGTTGAGCCTCCTGCGCTGGGAAGTTCCCACGACGGCCGATACCAAGCAATCAACAGAGCTCCGGTCGTTTTCCGAACGCGGGGCCAGGAACGTTATTCCTGCTCCTTCATGGCAACCGATTTTTGCGCGGGACCAGCTCTTCATGCGAACCACCCAGCGAATGATTGCGATTGATTTCGCGACCGGAATTCGCTTGTGGGAATATCCATGGACCTCCACCCCCGAAGAGCAAGTCGAAGGGACGGAACTCGAGATCATGGAGGGGCAGGGGGCGAGCAATGAGTTGTTTGTGCAGCGCGTTTGGAACGACCTCCCCTATGGACGGCTTACCAGCGATGGGACGCGGCTTTTTCTGCTCAATCACCTCACAGGCGTCGAGCATATGCCGCTCGGGCAAATGCGGATGATGGGAATTCGGACAACAGAGTCCAAACACAATGCGCTGGTGGCGCTCGATATTCAGACCGAGGGAAAGCTGCTCTGGGTTCGCGGCAAGGGTGCAAATGAACCGAGCGAATTGAGCTTGGCGGATGCTTTTTTTCTCAGTCCACCGCTGCCCGTGGAGGGTGCCCTGTATGTCCTTGCGGAGATTGCCGGAGACACCTTTCTGCTTTCGCTCGACCCGAGCAGTGGCAGCGAGCTGTGGCGGCAGCAGCTGGTGGGAAATGAATCGACCACGATCGAAACCGACCCGATACGGCGGATTGCCGGAGCATTCCCGGCGTTCCGCGACGGCATACTTGTCTGCCCAACGGGCAGCGGCGCGGTTTTGGCAATCGATCTGAACAGCCGCTCGCTGCTCTGGGGAAATCCGTTCCCACGCAATGATTCGAGCATGCTCAACCGTGGTGGTCGTTTTCAGCAGCAACCTACTTCCCTGCAGCAGGATTACTTGAATCGCTGGTTTTCAGGAACACCTGTGATCTCCTCCAGTGGTGCCGTCCTCGTAACTCCGGTTGAAACCGATCGACTCTACGGTTACGACTTGCTGACCGGCCAGCCGCTGTGGCCGGCAATCCTTCGACAAAACTATCTTTATTTGGCTGGGATTCGCGGCAACCGCTTCTTTCTTGTCGGGGCCAATCAAATGATGGGCTTTGACCTTGCCAGCGGTCGACCGGCATGGAGTGCGCCACTGATTCTTGAGGGGAACGAGCGGATTGCTGGAACGGGAGTTTTTGGAGAGGATTGCTATCTTCTACCAACCAATCAGCAAGCGATTCTGCAGGTTGATTTGCAAACCGGTAAGATCATCGAGCGACGCCAGACGGAGTACCCGCAGGGGAATCTCTTGGCGGTGCGTGACAGCATTGTCAGCCAAAGTGCGACGATGCTAGCGGTTGCCTACCAGCAAGAATCGCTCCGACCGGTCGTCCAGGAAATGCTCGCGCAAACGCCCGATTCGCCATGGGCACTGGTCCGCCAAGGAGAGCTACTGCTGCAGGAAGGAAAGCGTGAGGAGGCGATTGCGTCTTTGCTTCGCGCACGCGAGCAAGCACCCGATGATGAAGACGTGCGTGTGCGGCTTGTCACTGCGGTACTGCAGTCGATTCGCAGCGGCGACCGCCCGAGTGCCGTCAGCGCTGCACTGCTCGATGAATTGATCGAATTACCTTCTCAAAGGATCGAATTACTCCGTTTGCGAGTTGAGGAAGCGCTCGCCGAAGGGCAGGGACTCGCTGCCGCACGGCACTTGGCTGAATTATCTCGATTGATTCTCCGGAGCGACCAAGACCGAAGAACGTCCGAGCCGACAATGATCACAATCGGTCCTTCGTTGCAGGTCAGTTTCGATGCCTGGATCGGTGCGCGGATGGATCTGGCATGGCAGCGGATGAGTCCCGCGGATCAGGAGCAGTGGACCGTGCTGCTGGAGAACGAGGTTCCTTCGATCCTGGGCTCGGCACCACGGACCCAGCGTCGTTTTCTTCATCAGTTCGGCGACTTCGCCCCGACGGACCGCATTCGCAAAGGACTTTTTGATACCGCCGTCGAGGATGCGCTTTGGGTCGCTGCCGAGCGATCGGGACTCGAGGCACTGGAGAGCGCCTCATCACCACCGGACCGCGAGCGAATGGACGCTTGGCGCGCGGCACTCGTGAAACTCTATCTGCGGACCAATTTCTTGGCGGAAGCTGCTGCTTACGCAGCGGAATTGGATCCCGGCTCAGCCTGGCGCCAGGACCCTTTGGTTGCCAGTGCAATCGCCGCTGCTCCGGCTCCCCATGCCTGGCCCGCGGGAATTGGGCTCCGAGCGGGGCAGCTGACGACACCGGCAGGGGTTCAAGTGGCGATGCCCCCAGGGATGCGGAGGCCGGATCGTAATCCTGTCGATGTGATTGCCCGGCGCGGTCGCCAGATGGAGCTTTGGCAACCCATGGGATCGCGAAGCGGAAGGTTCGAGATTCGCAGCCCGATGGGGCAACCGTTGCCCCTCCGCACCGAATCGATCCAGGCCAACAATGAACTGGTCCAGGCCTCCCTAGATGGCGGTCTGATGGTGATGCTCACCCCTACCGAAATGATTGCCCTGGATCTCTTTGCCCCGGGGGGCCAGCAGGGTTTTTCGGAGATTCTTTGGCGGCGTCCATGGCGGGATCGAATTGGTTCGGGAGCCATCAATTCGCGGAGCGAACATACTTTTTTCCGTGACCGCACTCAGTATTACCGCGTCTCGAGCGAACGTGCCGGGGATAGTGCCAGCGGTGTGGTATGGATTGGCCCGATCGTCGGCAACCAGGGCTATTTTCTCCAAGCGAGCGAAGTGATCGCATATGATGTGAGCACTGGGGAAGATGTCTGGAGATCGTCGGGACACTCCAAAGAGACATTCATCGTCGCCGACCGCGACTCGGTCGCGGTTCTCGGAGGGGACAATACGCTGCAAATTCTCCGCGCCTCCGATGGTGTGTTGAGGGAACAGCGGCCTTGGGAACCCAGTGAAATCGTCCACTTATCGGCCGGTCCGCATCTTCTGACGTCACGGAAAGAAGCTGCTGCTCAGTCGCCAGAGTCGAGCGAGAGTGTCATTCGTTTGGTCAGCCCGCTCACGAATCAGCAGCTGCTGACTTTCCGAGTTCCAGCGGCACCGCAGCAAGGTGAGGCCGATGCCTGCGCGAAAATCATCGATGGTCGGTATTTGGTCTTGATGACTGCAGCCGGTCGGCTGATCGTCTGGGACCTCTTGGTTGGGGAGTCGATTTGCGAAGAGGATGTCGAGTTCACTGGAACGATTTCTTCGCTGTATGCGATCTTGTGGGAAAATGGCATCGTCGTCTGTTTGACACGAGCCAAAGATCGCGCGCTCCCCGATGGTTCGACGGCGACGATGCAGTATGTCCATGGAGTGGAACATGTAGATATCGATGGCCCGATCATCATGGTCGACCGCCGCGAGAAGAAGATTGCATGGACCAAGAACCTGGAGGATGCTTGGGGAGTCACCATCAATCAACCTGGCAGCAATCCGCTGCTGCTGCTGTCTCGTGGAAAACGAACTTTCACCAACCCGGGCAAACCGCTCCACACGCTCGACGTGCTCGCGATTGACACGCGGGATGGGAGTGAAGCGATACGCGTTGATGCGATGCAGATTGAGAGTAACAACTCTGTCCTCCAAACCGACATTCAGGTCCGTCCGCAGGAAAATTTCGTCGATGTGGCGATCGAGCGATACATCTTTATCTTCGATTTTGGTCCCGACGTCTTGCCTGCCCAAGAGCGTATCTTCAGCGCCGATCGGGTGCGCGAACTCCACGCCCGCTCGGCGGCCGAAGGGATTCGTCCCAGCAATAACCCGCCCCCGCTGGTACCCTGATTTCCAGGCAGGAGCCTGATCGGTGTTTGTGGAGCATCTCGCAGGGGCGAGCAAACACAAGAGGCCCTGTCGTCGAGGGATCGTTCTGGCGAGGCCAAAACTCGAGGGGACAGCTGCAATCGAACCCTGCCGCAGGGGCTGGGCCGAGGCAACCCTGGGGCGGACGCCGGGAGACGGCGGGGAACGAAAAACCGGCGAAAACGTCGAATCTCGCAGGGAATTGGAAGATTTCAAGAGCCCCCGCCGCTCCGGGGCCCAGAATTGTTGCTATCTTACAGCAAAGAGGGAAAAAGCAGGGAGTTTATCACCATGAGAAGGGGTTCGGATGATTGCCGGAACTGAGTCGCACGAATTACGGGCCGAAGATGCTCAGCGACTGTCGCATGCACGAGCGAGTATTCTGGAGCAGCTGGGCCAAATGATCGTTGGCCAGCGGGAGGTGATTGACCAGTTGCTGATCTGCTTATTCAGCCGTGGGCACTGCTTGCTGGAGGGGGTGCCGGGGCTCGCCAAGACGCTCATGATCAGCACGCTGGCGAAAACACTGGATCTCTCCTTCAGCCGCATTCAGTTCACCCCCGACCTGATGCCTGCGGACATCACCGGGACGGAGATCATCGAGGAAGACCGGGCGACGGGGCACCGGGAAATGCGTTTTCTTGAAGGTCCACTGTTTGCGAATGTGGTGCTGGCCGATGAGATCAACCGCACGCCTCCGAAAACGCAAGCGGCGCTTCTCGAAGCGATGCAAGAACGGACGGTGACCGTTGGGCGGACGCGGCATCAATTGAGCGATCCGTTCTTTGTGCTCGCCACGCAGAACCCAATCGAGCAGGAGGGGACTTATCCGCTTCCCGAGGCCCAGCAAGATCGGTTTATGTTCAAAGTGTTTGTCAAATATCCCTCGTTCGATGAGGAGTTCGAAGTCGCCAAGCGAACAACGGGGACAAGCGTCTCGCAGATTCGTGCGGTTCTCGGAGGAGAGGAAATCCTGCGTCTGCAGCAATTAGTCCGCCAGGTTCCGGTCAGCGATCATGCCGTACGCTATGCGTTAGCGCTAGTGCGTCAGACGCGAGTCGGCAGCGAAGGGATTCCCGACTTTGTTTCGGAACTGGTCGGTTGGGGTGCGGGACCCCGCGCGGTGCAGTATCTGATTTTGGGAGCCAAAGCCCGCGCGCTGCTCGAAGGGCGTTTTCATGTCGCGATCGAGGATTTACAAGCTCTCGCTCGCCCTGTTCTTCGCCACCGCATGGTCGTCAACTTTGCCGCGGAAAGCGAAGGTATTTCGAGCGACGACGTAATCGATCGCATCATTGCTGTAACACCGACGTCTGAAGATGAGTTAACACGCGATGCCCGTTTCCAAAAAATCTTCGCCTCCTGAAAATGCTTCGCGGCATCTCCCGCAGGAAGCAACAGCGCGCATCCGTCGGCTGGAACTCGTCGCCCGACGAACGGTCGAAGGAGTCATGTCCGGGATGCATCGCAGCCCTTATTTTGGGCAATCTGTGGAGTTTCTGCAGCACCGACAGTACACCGTTGGTGATGATCTTCGCCATATCGACTGGAAGGTCTGGGGACGGCAAGATCGGCTTCACATCAAACAGTACGAAGAGGAAACGACTCTTCGCCTCCATCTTCTCGTCGACAGCTCCGCCAGTATGAATTACGGCGAAGGGGAAGCAAACAAGTATCTCTATGCGGCATCGCTCGCCGCATGTTTGGCCTATTTAGCGGTTCGCCAGCAAGATTCGATTGGTCTGTACACATTTGCCGCTCGAGTCGTGCAGGCGCTGCCGGCGCGGATGGGACGCCTTCAGCTTTCACGCCTCCTGGCCGTTCTCGATGGCACGACCGAGGATCGGGAAACCGACCTCAGCAAAGTCGTCCGTGAAGTCGCGCCGACAATCCCCCGTCGTGGCGTGGTTGCCATCGCGTCGGATTTGCTCGGAACCACAAACCTGCTCGATGCACTGCAGATGCTGCGACAGCGTGGACATGATGTGATCATGATCCATGTGCTCCATCGCGATGAACTGGAATTCCCTTTCACCGGTGCCACGCGTTTTGAGGGTCTTGAGGGAGCCGAGTTTTTGAACTGCAACCCACGCGCGCTGCGGGACGGTTATCTCGAAGCGGTTCAGCAATTTCTGGAACAGACGCGACGACTGTGCGGGCGTCTCTCGATCGAATACTTTCAAGCGGTCACAGACCAACCCCTCGACGCAACTTTGGCCAAGTTTCTCACTTTGCGGAGCGGCCTTCCGCGGCTGCGGAGCTGAGGCGAGTATTTTTTCCTTTGATCGATGTTTCGCGATAAATGCGTGACTCCGCTGACTATGACCCCCGCTGAGTATGACCCCCGCTGAGTATTGATGGAGCGATTGATTCTAGAACCGTGATGTCATTCCTGTTTCCACTGCTTGCAGCCGGCTTTCTATTCGTGATCGTGCCCCCCTTGGTGCACCTGATCAACATGCTGCGCCATCGACGGCAGGCATGGGGGGCGATGGAGTTTTTGCTGGCCAGTTATCGCAAGCAGAAGAAGTGGATCATCCTACGGCAACTGCTGCTGCTGTTGTCGCGGATGGCGATTGCTGCAGCACTGATCGCAATGCTCGCGGGCTGGACCGGAGGAGAGCGCTGGCTCGATGCGATCGGAGGTCAGACGACACACCATGTGGTCATTTTGGATGATAGTTACTCAATGGGAGACCGCAGTGGTTCAGCGACTGCATACAGCCGCGCCCTTGCGGCGCTCGATGGCCTGGCGCGTCGACTGTCAACGGCCGAAGGTCGCCATCTACTGACCGTCCTCCGCAGCAGCCGTTCGGGACTGCTCCTTCGCGGCGGCAGCGATGCAGGGGATGCCGCTGCTGACATTAGCGCCGCCGATTTGCGGAGCGGACTCCGAAGCGTCGAGCAATTGATGGCGACCTCGCCAACCTCCTTGACGGACGATCCGACCGCCGCCTTGCAAATGGCGGCCGATTTAACCAGCGCTTCGCAAGGACAACGACATGTGCTTTATCTGATGAGCGATTTCCGCCAGCGGAACTGGGAATCGCCGGAGAAAATGAAGGAGTCGCTCGAAGCATTCGCGCGGGCCGGTGGAGAGATTCGCTTTATCGATTGTGCCATCGCACCGGCACCGAATTATGGCGTCACTCTTCTTCGCCCGATGCCCGACGTGTGGGTGGCTGGCGTACCCGTGGTGATCGAAGTCGGCGTGAAAAACTACGCTTCCTCCCCCGTGCGTAACCTCAACCTTTCAGCCCGGATCATACGCTACGGCAGCGACGTGGTGCGGCCCGATCCGACGCTCCGTTTTTCTGGCAGCGTGGAAAGCCTCCCGGCGATCGTGTTTGAGCAGATCCCCCCTGGAGCCGAAGTGAAAAAGCAATTCCAGGTGTACATCGCCGAAAGTGGGACCCATGCCCTCGAGGTACAGCTGCCGGAAGATGCACTGGAGATCGATAACCGCCGGACCACAACCATCCCCTTGAATGATCCATCCAAGGTCTTGCTTGTCGATGGCGATGTCGAAGGTCGGGGAGCCTATTACTTGTCGACCGTGCTGGACCCTGGAGGGCAGGTTCGAACAGGAGCCATACCGGAGATCCGATCACCTGCGTTCTTGCGTTCGGCTCGGCTCGAAGAACTCTCCAGCTATCGAGCGATCTACCTGATCGACCTCCCGGAAATTGATGCGCAAACCGCAGTCCATTTGCGGAGCTACGTCGCCGGCGGAGGAGGCCTGATGTGGATGGTTGGATCGGAAGCCTTGGCGACACGCTATAACGAGGTTTTGTATGGTGCAGGGAGCGAGCCCTTGTTGCCGGGGCGCCTCGCGGAGGTGGTTCCTTTGAGCCAAAGTGGTGCGACGGGTGCACCCGACATGGTGCTGGGGGAAAAACATCCGCTCACGGCTCCCCTAGCTGCGATTGGGGATGCGGTTTTTTCGCTCGTGCAGATGAAGCAAAGCCATGCGCTGGAGCTTGAGCCGGAAAAGACGGGCCCCATCCAAAAACTTGTCATGCGGCGCGATGGAGAACCTCTGATCCTGCAGCATGCCTTAGGCTCGGGACGAATCGTGACGGTACTTTTTGGATTGGGTTCGGCATGGACCAATTGGAATACGGATCCAACGTTTGTCGTCTTTATGCTCCGAGCGAACGCGTTTCTTTGGTCTTCAAATGATCGGATGACGAGCCAAGACGTTGATCAAGCGGTCACGATTTCACTCCCGAGCGACCAGTATGCGCAGGGTGTGACCTATCTGTCGGCCGTCGACAACCCACCGAGAATTCCCGTCGAACAGCCCGCGGCCACGCCCGCAGATGCAACCCCCGTTTTCCAGCTCAGTCCGATCCTCTCCACGCTTGACGGTCGCAGCGATGTTCCGGCTCTGCTCCATCCGGGGATCTCCGAGTACTGGCTCACACGTCTCGATGGTCGCGCCGAAGTCCGCCCGATCGCAACGACGATCGTACCCAGTGAAGGGGAACTGGCACGTGCCCCCCAGGGAGATATTCGCCGAATCCTCCAGCCGACCGCCATCGCTTTCTATTCGACCGACGAAGTGATCGCGAACGATCAAGTTTCAGGGGGCGGCCTCATGGGTCTGTTCCTGCTGGCTCTGCTGGCGCTGCTGCTTGGTATCGAGCAGATTTTGGCTTACCTGACCAGTTATCATCCGCCCCTCACTGAGGTCCGCGCATGAACGATCAGGAAGCCTCGGCACGGAGTGAGCAACTGGTCTATTCGCTCGGGCGAGCCGATTGGCTAGGCGGGTGGTGGTCATGGGCACTGGCCTGTTTTCTGGTCGCACTGGTTTTTTATCTCTCGCTGAAGCTATACCGGCGGGATACGGTTGAAACCGATCGACCGACACGCTGGACACTGATGCTCCTGCGGATTGCGGTGCTTTCAGGTCTTGTGCTGTTTTTTCTCAATCTCGAACGTCGTGCACAGCAGCGCGTGCAGCGGCCCAGCGAAGTCGCCATCCTGATCGACACCAGCCAGAGCATGTCGCTTCCGCAGGAGGATTTGCGTGGCGGACGTTCGCGGATCGAAGCAGCTCGGGAAATCATCGCGCAAAGCCCTCTCGTTGAGGATTTAGCGAAATCCCACCGCGTCTCTGTCTACACCTTCGACAGCACAGGAGAGCTCCGCGAAGTCGTTGTCTCTGCACTGCAGGATCATCAAGAGACCGCCGCGGAAGGCCCCTCCCCTGGCACCGCGCTCTCAGGCGAGAACCATGCATCGCTGCTCGCCATGATCGGTGCTGCGGTGCTGGTCGTGGCCCTTATCGGCATGCTGCTCGCTGCGGCCATGCAGTGGTTTTTTCGGTCGGCTCGGGCAAGCGCGGTTTTGTTCGCAGCAACGATCGCAATGCTTGGAGGCGGACTACTGCTTGGTATTCAGTGGACCACGAAGTCCACAGTCTCGCTCGCAGCACTGCTTGGCTTGGAAGTCGCATCTCCGGGTGCACCGCTAAAGGAAGCAGCAGAGAACCCGCCACCCGAGAACGCTCCGATCCTTTCGACGCGGCAACGCCTGGATGCGGTCCGCTGGGACGATATGCTCGTCGCCTCTGGTGAGGAATCTCGTTTGGGAGATGCGTTGCGGGCGACGCTCGCGCGGCACGACCCATCGACGTTGGGGGCAGTTCTGCTGCTGACCGATGGACAGAGCAATGCAGGGGTCTCCCCGCTTGTGGTCAGTCCGCTCGCAGCGCGCGATGGGATCGCGATTTACCCCCTCGGCTTTGGTTCGGACAAACGCCCAGTGAATGCGCGAATCGTCGATCTTGACGTCCCCTCGCGCGTCTACCCAGGTGACAAGTTTTCAATCCAAGCAGTGCTGCAGGGGAGCGGCAACGATCCACTGACAGTACAAGTTCAATTGATTGACGCGGAGGAACCCGCGACTGCGGCCTCCCCAAGCCCGTCAACCTCTGGCGAAAACGCCACGGTGGAAGGGGGCGAAATCATCGACAGCCGTGAAGTCGTTATTTCTCCGGATGGGACCTTGGAGAATGTCCAGTTCGAGATCAAGCCCTCGATCGTCGGTCGCCGTCGCCTCACGGTGCGTCTTGTACCTCCTGCCGAGGACCAGAACGAAACTGACAACGTGCGTCAAGCGCGATATGAGGTCGTCAGCCGGCGGCTTCGCGTTCTCTTGCTGGCCGGAGGTCCGCTCCGCGAGTACCTCTTTGTGCGGAACCTCTTCTTTCGCGATCCTTCGATTGAGCTCGATGTCCTTCTCCAGACCGGCCAGCGAGGAATCAGCCAGGATGCCGAACGAATTCTCACCAGCTTTCCTGCCACTGCCGCAGAGCTCTACGAGTACGATGCAATCGTGGCCTTTGACCCCGATTGGCTGCAACTGGATGCCGTCCAAATCGACCTGCTCGACAAGTGGATCAGCCAGCAAGCCGGCGGGTTGATGCTGGTCAGTGGGCCGGTCCATCTTCCGCAGTGGTCGGCGCAGCGCACCGAGCCTCGAGTCGGCATGCTGCGGAACCTCTTCCCGGTGGTCCTGCCAACGCGTGGCCCGTTATTGACTAGCGGCCGCGTCGGTGGGGAATCGATCCTTGAACTCAAATTGTCACTCGATGCTGCCCGCGCTGCTTTCCTCCAGCTCACCGACGATCCCCAAAGCTCGCGCCAAGCCTGGCAGGACTTTTCCGGAGTTTACGACTATCTGGGGGTCTACGAAGCCAAACCGGGAGCAAAAACTTATGGCACACTCGTGGAACCCTCGGCGATGATTGACGGCAAGGAGCCGGTTTATTTGGCTTCGCAGTTCTACGGTGCGGGGCGAGTCTTCTATCAGGGAAGTGGCGAGATGTGGCGAATTCGTGGCGTGAGCGACACTTTTTTCGATGCCTACTATACCAAACTGATTCGCTGGATTTCCGAGGGGCGTTTGCTGCGCGATAGCAATCGCGGCCTCTTGCTGGTGGATCGACCTCGCGCTTTGGTGGGGGACACCATTGTTGTGCGGGCGATCCTGACCGATCCCCAATTCGAACCGCTCCGCGTGCCCCAAGTACAAGCTCAGTTACTCACTCCCAGCGGCCGCATCGAAGCAATCCGCCTCACACCGCTCGAGGGTGAACCGCGGGAAGGAACCTATGCGGGGAGAGTTTTGGCACGCGAGTCGGGAACGTTTGAAGTCCGCCTGACTTTGGGAGACGCGCTCGACGAACAAGTGCTGCGGCAGTCATTCCAAGTAGGCTTGCCGACCCTGGAACTCGAGCGGCCCCAGCGGAATGACGAAGTCCTGATGGCGCTCGCTGCGACGACCGGGGGGCTGTATGTTCCCTTGGGAGGAACCGCGCAATCGTCAGAGGATGAGAGCGTGTCCGCGAAGCTCCGCGCGATCCCTGATGCGATCGTTCCGCAGCCACAAGTGACAATCCTGCCGGGAACTCCCGACCGCGACTTCCAGCAACGACGCAACGCAACTTTCATGTGGCTCCTTTGTTCCATGCTCACCATGGAATGGATGATACGCCGTTTTCACCGCCTAGCATGATCCAAACTGACGATGGCAGCGCAATCTCCCTCAACGCTTGACCCTCGCATCGGCCGCGTGCTTGCCGATCTCCGTCGGCGCATTCGTCGTTATGTGACGATTGAGTCGATTCTGGCTGTGATCGCTGTGCTGCTGTCGGGATTTTGGATCGGCCTGCTCCTTGATCGCGTTCCCCCATTGTTCGGCGCGCTCGAAATGCCCCGTTCGGCTCGCGCCGTTGTCCTCGGAATTGTCGTGGTGACGGTTGCAGTCGCCCTTTACCGCCTGCTCGTCTCGCGACTTTTCCGTACTCTTCCCGACAAGAGCATGGCGCTATTGCTGGAACGTCACCATCCTCAATTCAGTGGCCGTCTCATGACCGCCGTCGAATTGTCGCATCCGCAGAGGTCGACAGAGACACATTCTTCGGCACTCCTTGAAAAAGTTGCGGCCGAGGCCGCTGAACTTGTCGCGGACGTCGATCCGCGAAAAGTCTTCCGCACCATTCCGCTGAGGAACAAAGGAGCGGCTATCGTCCCCATGACCCTCGCCTTGATCGCGCTTGCTGTCGCCAGCCCGGCAACGGTGAAACAGGGTCTCCAGCGTTTACTTCTAATCAGCGATGACCCGTGGCCACGACGTGCGGATTTGCGGATGGTTGGGGTGGAAGTGCCGATCGTCGGGGCACTGGAACCAAGTGGATCGTCGTCGGTTCGCCTGGTCCCGTTTCAGGACAACCAAGTCCGAGTCGCCAAGGGGGGCGCTGTGACGCTTCGCATTGAAGCACGTGACGAAGGGGCCGAGGTTCCCGAGGTTTGCACAGTCTATTACCGTTCTGCAGGAGGCGTTCGTGGACAGGTCAATATGCGGCGAAGCGGACGGGTCCGCGACGGTTATCAATCTTTTGTCCTCGATGGTCCTCCCCTCGCTGGGATCGCCGACGATCTCGTGATTCATATTCAGGGACTCGATGACCGGCTGGACGATTTCCAAATTTTCGCCGTCGATGCGCCCAGCATCACCAGTCTGCAGATCGAAGCGACTTATCCCCCATACCTGCGGACCGAGGGTCTCGCCACGGCAGACCTGGTCACACCCTATCAGCCTGGTTTGCGGATCCGTGAGGGTTCATCGATCCTCCTGCGAGGCACGACCGGAGCGCCACTGGCTCGAGTGGAAGCCGCGATTTCCGATGGCGACGGCGCGCCTGCGTTGGTCCCCGTCGATGTTCCCAGTCAAGGCCAGGACTTCTCGCTCCGTGTCACGGATCTTCGTCAGGGTGCCTCGATCGTTATGGTCCCCTTCGACCAGAACGAGATTTCCGCTCCCAGCCCCTCGCGGTACTTTCTCGGTGTGGTTGCTGATGCCCCGCCCGAGGTCCAGTTTCGGCTCCGCGGTATCGGCCCCTCTGTCACCGCGAAAGTTCGCATCCCCATCGAAGGGATCGCCACCGACGATTATGGGGTTTCCCAGATGCAGGTCCAGCTTGCCCCCGTCCAAGACGCGCTCCAGCCCGTGCATTCAGAGTCGGTCGCCGTCGGCCGTGACGGCAATTTTGAGACCACCATTGACATCCGCGACCTGACCGATGCCGGACGCTTCGCAGCCCCACAGCCGGGTGATCAATGGCTCGTCTATGGCGAGGCAAGCGATGCTTACGATCTTGGACCTCCACACGTCACGCGCACCAATCTGATCCGTGTCGAAATTGTCACTCCCGACAACCTGCTGGCAGCGCTGGAACGTCGCGAATTAGCACTCCGGATGCGACTGGAACAATTGATCTCCGAAACCAAAAACCTCCGCGATGGCCTCGACCGTCTGCGGCGTGAAGGATGGAGCGGTCAAGAACCGGCAGGGAGCCCAAGTGTCTCCTTCGCGGCCCCGAGGATTTTTCAGGAATCGACTCCCCAGCCAGACGAGCTGAGTGACACGTCCGAGGCTGAACCTGAGGCAGACCGAGCCCTGCAGGTGCTGAGGCTGAGGATTCAGCAAGCGGACCTCCAAACCGCGAAAACCGGCGACGAATTGACGGGGATTGTCGCCGCGATTGATGACATCATCCTCGAAATGCAAAACAACCGCGTCGATACGCCGGATCGCATCGAGCGACTTTCCGCAGGGGTGCGAAACCCCCTAGGAAATGTCGTTTCGGGGTCCCTTTTCCAACTCCGGTCCCAGATCTTTGCCATCAATAAGCAAGCCGGTGATTCCGCCAGCGCCCCAGAGCTCGCGGCCACAGCCGTGCAGACATCCGAGCGTGTGATCTTGGAACTGACTGAAATCCTCGAGCAAATGCTGGACCTCGAGAGCTACAATGAAGTACTCGATATGGTTCGCGGCCTGATTGAACAACAGGAGTCCTTGATCGAAGCGACCGAAGACCGCCAGCAGAAATCTCTGCAAGACTTGTTTCGAGAAGATCGACCCTAGAGCGCCGAACCGATTGGATTGCGAGGAACCGTAGCGATGTGCAAACGATCGATCCGTGGATTCAAAGTATTTCTCGCAGCGCTGCTCGCGATCGGCGCTTGCTCGCGCTCGACAGCGGCGCAGGAGCCAGCGTCGACTCCAGCGAGCATGCAAGCAAATTTGGCGGACCAGCAGAAATTGCTGGCGGAAAGATATCGCACCGTCGAAGAACTGCTGCTCCGCCTAGCCGACGTGGAAGCTGCAGAAAACCCCGAACGGGCGACGCTCCTTCGCCGCGCGGCGAAACAAGCGCGAGAACAATTCATCCTTGATCGCTTACAAAATGCTGCTGGCTCGCTCACCAAAGAACAGTATCAGGATGCGCTCGACAATCAGAATGACGCCCGCGAGCAGCTGGTCAATCTACTTAAACTCCTGCAAAGCGAGGATCGATCGCAGCGAATTCGCCAAGAGAAAGAACAGCTCAATCAGTGGATCAAAGATCTGAAACGGATGGAGCGGAGTGAACGCGCGACACGAGCCCGAACTGAAAATGGTGCGGAGCTCCGTGAAGTGCTCGATGAACAACGTCAAATCAGCAAGAAAGCTCAAGACGTCGAGAAGGAATTGCAGACTGACAACGACAGCGAAAATCAGTCACCCGATCAGCCCCCCGATCAGCCCCAGGAATCTGCTGAGAAACCTCGCAATGGAGACCAAGAGTCGAGTGATGAACAGGCTCGCGAGAAGAACTCCTCCGAGCCCCCTTCGTCAGAGTCAAATCCCTCGGAATCTCAGCCCTCGGAATCTCAGCCCTCGGAATCTCAGCCCTCGGAATCTCAGCCCTCGGAATCTCAGCCCTCGGAATCTCAGCCCTCGGAATC
>Ga0169931_10007172_pt1 | contig 16617 bp, 10 predicted proteins | sample Kivu_15m_20L_FD_129675 | JGI IMG/M metagenome (GOLD analysis project Ga0169931, IMG submission 129675) | Freshwater microbial communities from Lake Kivu, Western Province, Rwanda to study Microbial Dark Matter (Phase II) - Kivu_15m_20L... | ecosystem: Environmental > Aquatic > Freshwater > Lake...
AATTCGTACGCGAATCACACGTGAATCTGCTCTCGCGGAGCGGATCATCGAGCTCACACCTCTCAAATAGAGAAACTGACCTTGATAGATCCGACACGTATGTACAGCTTGAACGGATCGAAACTGATCGAAATTCCAGATTTCAACGTTCCCCAGTGATCCCACTTACCCCATTTATGGGCTATGGAATTTCGCACTCGGCTGTCAATAGACACTGAGGCGTCAGCGTCAAAGCTTGCATACGGAGATTTATCACTCAGTGTTGCGTCTATCGAGTAAGAGAAGCAACCCTGCCACTGAACACCACCAATGTTTCCGGAGGTATCGCATTGTTTGGAACTGTATGACACATATTTCGTGAAGTGTCCGCCGGTATCAAACTTGATGTCTCCCATTGAGAAAGTACGTCCCTGCAGAACTACGGAGCCATTCGCAGTGATCTCAAATGACTTCAATTTCGCACATGCTTCATATTTGAATGGGTTCAGAGACTTGTGACTCTGACAGTTACCCGCCGAAACCGACACATTTGCTTTCCATTTATCAGAAACATTCAAAGAGCCGTCGACATGCATGTACATGCCTACCTGTCCCGCAGTTGTGCCATACATACTTAAGACGCCATTGAAATTGAGGAATCCAAGTTGAACCGACGTTGTCCCTACGTAACTGGCCTTTCTCGGCGCTTGCTCGAGACTAAATGTTGTGCGTCCAAGGTTGAAGCCCTCTACCGAGTAACTCGGATAGGACGCAGAAAAACTTGATGTTGGATACGGCATGCCGTTGTATTCCTCAATCTTGAAACTTCCTTGAAGTTCCAATTTTGAACCAGCAAAATCCATGTCAGCGGACGCATTAACAAACTGAGACTTTGTGTCTAGCGCAGCATCCACATCAAAATTCGCGGTAACGCCGGCAACAGTCAAATTTCCTCGACCTTCAAGATGGGCACCAGTCAAAGGCGAAAGATCACCCTTCAAATAGATGGCGTTTTTCGTGTCAGAAGATGTGAAACGCATGTTTCCATCAATTGCACCAAATGGAAGGCTTGCGATACGACCAACCGAAAAGTCGCCCATCATCTTGAAATCGCCAAGAGTGATGCGTACATCCGTTGCGTCGAATCGCCAATCACCACGGAATGCTGGCATTGGCAACTTCTCAAGAATGCTGTCTGACTTTTCATCTGACGGCGGACGAGCAAATGTCATCATTGCTGGTGTGCAGGGGAAACCTGTCGCCATGTATCCGTTCACCGTTGCATCAATAATGTCGGGAACGATCACTTGACCTTGCACCGCAATGCACTCATTGCGATATGACAAACGGGCGGGCCGTTTTTCTGTTCCAATCGCCCAGCCCCCCTCGGCTTCAAGAATCATCGACGCATCAACTGCCCAATACGGTTTGGCTGACGCAGCAGCACTAGCAGTTGCAGCCGCCGCATCTCCAGTTGTTGGTGCCGCTGGTTGGGCCGCATACCACCAAATAGATAGATCGCCCGATGCTTTCTCCATGCCTGGGATATTGAGATCTGTTTTGAACTTAAAGAGAATGCTGTTGAGACGACTTCCCAAGAAATCTGCCTCAATCTGTTCAACGCGCAACGATGTGCCTAAGAATTCAAACGTCCCTGTACCTGTCAACGTGGTGTAGAAGTTCTTGACCATCGACGTACTGGTGGTTGCCGACAATGCAGGCGTCCATCGCACGCCGATGCTGATCGAGAGATCTTTCACTTTCAATTCGCCAATGGTGTAGGTCTGTGGAGAAGCAAGTATCAGTTGCGCTTGCATTCCGTCCAGATACAAACCTTCTGGGCTCACCGGAGCCGAAATCGAGCCGGATATCGACAAGTTTGCGTCAAAGAGTGCGACCTTTGCTGCAATCGCCAATTTGGTCGTACCAACGGTGTCGTCCAATGTGAGGACTAGATCAACACTTTCGAAACGGAATGAATCTTCAACAGCACCGAGATTCAAACTGACAACGGTTCCCGTACCAATGTATTTGAATACTGGCGTCAGACTCACAGGGCCAGTGAATGTCATTTCTTTATCGAACACGTTGCCATGGATAATCAACGCATTTTGTTTGTACGTAGCTCCACCGAATGAACATCCTGTCGGTGCGAGAACATATTCAAATGTCTTCGCAGTCAGACCTGTCACTTTGATGTTGACAGCTTTCGTGGATGAATCTGGTGTACCAATTGAGATCACAGCACACCGTGTTTGATCTTCTGGATATGCGGTTAGACGGGTGCTAATTCCGTCGGGAACATTCAGACGAGATCTCATGTCTTTGGGCAATGTGGCATCAGCAGTGATTGTTCCATTTGCATTAACAACATTGGTCAACGTCACGCCAGCAGCAGACGTTGCGTCTGAGAGCCATGTGGGTACATCACTGAAACTGGTCACTGATGCACTTGCTCGGACAACATCACTTGCCGGATGCGCTGTGACTCGTACCGTCTTACGAACTTCTGAGGAGTCAGTGTGTGCGATGTACTGGAACACGAACTGAGTTTCCTTGTCCACATCAGGTAATTGCACGTGTGTGCGCACATGACGCGGATGGGCTATCTCTACTGCGGGGGAAATCCCCCGCTTGCAACCTGCGAATTCCCTTACATCCTGTGCAGTAGTGCAACGTTGCTTCCACGTATGTCGAAGAGCCTTACCGTTATGTTCACCGTCGTGAGCAGATAAAAGAACAGAATTGCCTTTCGTATTCGCGATCGTTACGAGAGACGTTGGTGAAGCTTGCGCTTCAGCTGTAATGCGTTCATGTACTTGAAAGTGGACTTTCGAAACCGCGTGCAGAGAGCGGAAATCAACCTCGTAACTCGTGCCATCAGTACGGGCTTTCTTGGAAACATTAAATGTCAACTTTGCGACTTTTGACTTTTGTTCTGGTTTTAAAGGTGCAGAGTACGTACACGTTAGAAACGATCCGTTCTGGCCACATGACCAGTTTTTTCCTGAGAACTCAGCAAATTTGAAGACTTTCGGCAACTGTGCGTGAACGGTAAATGAATCATGGGGAATTCCGTTTGCCAGATTGTGGAGACGAAGTGAAATCTCCGCCTTTCCACCGGCATCCGGATCAATTAAATGGTGCACATCGATTTTTAACGAGTTCGACCGATGCAGCGCCTTTACGCTCATTCCAATTTTGTGCACTCCACCAGTGGAATTATTAGTGACCTTCACATCATGAAATCCCATGATATCCTGTGGCTTATTCACCACGAACGTCACATCAATTGACGTCACGTGTTTTCCCGGAGCAACATCTTCGTTTGCTTCAATCTCACATGAAATGGCGCTCTTGTCGAACGAGCAATCAGAATTTGGGGTATTCGAGACAACTGATTTGACATCTACTTGGCGCACTTTTTGTCGTATTGATACTGATGTCCCTTTTGCTAATGCTTGATGGCCTTCATTGACAACAACTATTCGATATGTCACTTGTTCGTTGACGTGCACTTCATGGAGACCACTTTCCCAGCGTTCCCACTTTCCACTTTGCGCCAGACGGTGACGAACGTGAGGAACAAGAAGCGGGTGCGCAACATCATTCACACTGACTGGAATCACTTGTGTATTTGTGGTCTTTTCCGCAGACGTGCGTGCCATCAATGTGATCGCTTCCGTAACTGGAGCTTCAACTTCTAAGGCACGTACCAACAGTCGCACCTCAACACGTGACTCACTATTCAATGTTTTTGAATAGCGACAACGCGCGATATCTCTTGAGTCAACATCGCCGCATTTCCACTGAGCATCGTTTGTGGATACCGAAAGACCTTTCGGTAACACGACATCAATTGCAACATCAGTCGCGCTTTCATATCCGGTGTTTGTCACCGTCACATCAAGTGGGCGCGTTTGACCAGGAATCAAATGACCACCACGAGGAAGAGTCCCGTTAAGAGTCAACGTTTCATTGGAGTCGGGTTGTGTACCGTATGGAACCTTCTCCTCAACTTGCACCATTTGTGCAGCTCGAGCGGGAGAGGTGAATACGACGGGCGCTAACACAGCAAGCGCAACAATGGAAAAGGCAACACGCCGAGTAACAGTCACGGGCTAATAATAAACAGCCTCGGAGGTTCAACCCTCCTTCAGGTGACCGACTGGACCTCTTTTTCCTTTGATCATGTAGTTGTTAAGAACAACTTCTGCGCCGAGTTGCCGCCTTGACCTTGAGGCACAACTTGGATATCAACGGTGAGTTCACCCGCAGACCACGCCTTGCCGCGATCGGTAAAACATTTACCAATGTTCCACTTGATCATGAGTGTTGGTTTGCTGGTTGTGTTTATTGGCGTGTCGGAACTCATTGCGGTATCAATCAACGCCTGAGAATCACAATTACCTGGACCAATTGAAGGAGCCATCGGGGTGCCAGGAGTAGGACCGGAACCGATGTCATTCGGAATGTCGGCTGTGTACTTGTAACCACCAAGGTCAAAGAACCCACTTCCCTCGCCTTCAATACCCAGGCGCTGCGGGCGATAAATCTTCAAGTACAGATCGTTTGATTGCGAAATAGAAATTCTCGGTGCGTTCACCGCCGGCCCTTCGTTGGACGGACGTGTGTCGCTGTAATTGATGTCAGTGAAATTTTGACCATCTGTGCTGTACGACAGGATCAATGGATGAGTCACAAAAACAAATCCTGGTGTCGACGTGAACTCATGTTGAGAACCATCAACCAACGTCACACGCATAGAGAACGTGTCCTGGCCTGATGGAAGGTCTGATGCGGAGAATGTATAGGCGCTACCAAACGGATACCCGCTTCCCTGACTTGCACAAATACGACCGGCGCCAATAAACCACTGGTAGTCACCCGTGGAACAAGTTGTCCCAAGTTCTACATATTCAGACGGCGCGTACGGAACGCCAATGCCTTTCAGTTCCGTCTTTGTTACTGCTTGGCCACACACTTGCGTGATCGGGGAGAAGACCATAGTCATGGTTTTCGTTATTTGCGCAGCAATTGTCGATTCAGTGGCAAGAAATGAACCGATTCCGTACGCATTTATCGAGCCTGCAAAACCACTTTGAGTTGCTTTGAAATTGGTGAAGATGCGAAAACTAACTGGCGCACACACGCTGTTCCCATTGTCGGTTGCCGCGACTGGCTGTGGTGCATTTGTATCACCACTGTCAATGAGATTGTCACCATCATCGTTCACATCAAATGCGTTTGGTATGCCGTCCTTATCGAGGTCTCCCCCAATGGTGTTGCTCGGTGAGTTTGGATCACTGGGTGCAAAGGCAGTGACACCGGCACTTTTCACCATGCTGTTTGAGCCGGTTGCACCGTAGTTACCCACCCCAAGCGGTCGACCATTCACGCCCGCTACTGCTTCTTTAGAGACAGCCTTCACCTTTGCGTTTGCGGTACCCCATCCCTGTTTTGATGTCGCACTAACACGTTTTATGGAGATAGCACCAAGATTAAGTTTGGAAGACTTCGTCTTGATCTGCGTAAACAACTTCGTCGCTTTGTTCGACTTAGCCGAACCACTCCAACTTAAGACAACTGGTCCAAAATAATCACCACGCGCGTCACCCGAAGCTGTCTTGCTATTTACAAGTTGCAACGTGGCACCATTCAACGTATTGGTGTTAATGGTTTTCAGAGTGATCTTCTGTGAATTCTTCGTGATGGGCGCACTAGCTAATTGCCGACCCGTTGCACTCATCAGAATGACCGTGAGGTTGTTTGCCTTGTTAAATGTGGCGGTGAGTTAAATGTGGCGGTGACTGTGTAGGACTTACCCGCTTGCTTAGACACGCTTGCCGACACAGAGTGGGCAGACACAATTGGCAGTAGGACAGCAAGTGAAGCGAGTCCCACAACGACTTTTTTGGTACACGAGACATAACTATTCCTTCCGTAATGACGTGAAGCAAGACTAATCGAAATCTAGATTACCTAATTACGGAGATCTATTCCGACGCGCGCACAAATCGTCGGCGAATCAACAAAATGACTCCACCAATAGTGCCAATACCGAGTGCCAACCAGAACGCGCTGATATCAGATCCTGTTTGGGGCAAGGCTCCGCGGATTAGGTCGTTCTTGGTTCGGTCTTTCGAAAGACTTTCTGATGATGCCTCGGTTCCACTTGTAATTGTTGTCGTCGAGCCCGGAACGGTGCTTCCCCCCTGTTCAAGCTCTGACGGCGGATTACTATTAAGTGAACTATCAACAGATAGTGCGGTCCATGTGATCCCATCGGTGGAAGTAGCAACGCGATTTCCTGATCCTGAACTCGCGACAGCTACAAACCGGTTGTTGCCGAAAGCGATACCTTCCCAAGTATTGGCGGGGATCCCATTCCCTAAGGTCCAATTAACACCGTTAGTTGAATATGCGACTCGTACGTTGCTCCCCGAATCGGCAACTGCAATGAACTTCCCATCCCCGTACAACATGAATTCCCAGCCATTTACGAGGTTGCTGTTATTCGCGCCTGCGGTAAATGAAGTTCCATTTGTTGATGTTGCAGACATAGAACCGTTGTTGTCGTAGTCGTTGTATTCCAACCACACAAATGTGTCTACTCCGTTGAGCACTGCAAATGCTTTTGCGTGAATATGGACAATAGGAGTTGATCCTGACGTCCACGTAATTCCATTTGTAGAACTCCACACTCGTCCCAAGTGGGAAGACGATACAAAGCGAGATCCATTCGGGTTACATGCAAGTTGCTGATGATCCCAACCGTGTGCCGGTGGTGTCACAGTCCAAGATGAAGAAGGTGAAGTGCTATACATCACAAAAGGTGCGCCAGTCTCCGCGGTGGCAACATACGTTCCATTACACCCGACTACTGAATCCCAGTAACCCACAGGTGCGGTCACAGCTGTCCAATTGATCCCGTCAGGAGACGTCATCACTGCATCAGTGCCCACAGCAACAAAGAGATTGTTGTGAAACGTCACTGCGTTCCATGCTGAATCTGATGCTGATTGACGCGGCGTCCACGTGAGACCGTCCGATGATGTCATCACTCGAGTGCTTGTTCCCGATGACGCCACTGCGACAAAGACACCATTTCCGAAAGCAACTCCGCGCCAGTCAAGATCCGCGGGATATCCATCGGCGAGCAACACATTCGGAGTACCAATTCCAAAAAACGCAATGCCTACTGCAATGACACGCCACATAGTGCGCCATGCTGTCGCCATCGAACGAGAGAACATAGCCTCACCACGCATTTACGACTCCACCTCACAACAGACAACGACTGTTACCTGTGCCACCCTAGCCTTGGCAACGGCGTTCCCGTGTCTCCCCAAACTCAAAACACCGACGTTTGGTGTCTTTCACCTTGAATTCTCTGAACCAGTTGATGTCGATGGGTGCCACTTCGGGGACAACACAGGGATAGGTCTCCGTATAAGGACACGGGTTATCAGTTACAGCGGCGACTACATGAGAGACGTACCAGCCAAGACCCAATGTCCCTTCAAGCGTGGTGTGAATACCGTCGGAACGAAACCATGACTCCTGCGTGCCGGCAAAATAGTTCCAGTCGGCGATGATCACATCCGCAAACTCCGGATTTTTCGCAATCGTCTGTTTCAACATGATGTTGTAGTCGGCATACATTGAGCGATCACCTTGAGAACCACGAGCCGGGAAGAACAAAGACTCCTTAAAAGTAAGTATCACTAACTTGCTTTTGCGAATTTGTGCGGCGCGTGCAAACGTTGCTAACTCTTCACGGAGTTCAAAGTCTCGACTGTGATAACCAGCCATCAAGACAATCACATCGAATTGCTCTGTGTATTTTTCCAACGCATCGACTGTACTCTCTGGCATACGCTCTTCGCGACCCATGCATCCCCAAAACACGATGCGTCGACACGGTTCAGCATCAAGGATGTATTTAAATCCTGATAATGATGCCTGACCGTCATCAAACCATCTCAATGCCGCAAGTGTCGAGTCACCCATTAACAACACTTGCGGTCGTTTACGTTGAATAGGAGTATTGGGATCAACGGTTGTACTCGATACTGGTACCTGCGTTGTGTCGGATGGTGAAATAGTAGTGGCCGATGTAGACGAGGCATCAGTATCTTCGAAACGTTCGGGAGCAGCCAATACTGGACCGTCGGCAATTTTCGGAGCGACCACCACAAAGGCAAGTCCACCAATTAATGACACAACAACTATTGATGCACCAGCAGTGAGAGTTCGCTTCGGTGTTTTAGCGAGATACACACTGTGACGAATTGGCTGCTCCACCAAGTCATATGTCACCATCGACAATGCGAAACTCATTGCTATCAAGATCGCTGTCTCGAGACCCGACAGCAATCCAAACTGCGCCTCAAACAGAACGAGTACAGGCCAGTGCCACAAATAAAAGGAATAACTTCGTGCCCCGATGTACTGCAATGGCGACAAAGACAACGCGCGTGCTGGACCAATAGTGGATCCAACTGATGCGATCACTGCCGCCGCACCAAGCACAGGTAGCAACGCTGCGTAACCAGGAAACTCAGTGTTGGCATCAAACTGCCACGCTGACCATGCAATCGCACCGAGGCCTATCCAACCCAATGCGCCACGTATGTATTGCGATATAAACGTAATTTGATTGAAAAGAACCGCAAGACCAGCTCCAATCAACAACTCCCACGCGCGCGTGTGCGGCAAGTAATAACCAGCACCAGGGTTATTAGGGGTTACGGTGATTGAAGCGACAAGCGAGAAGCCTCCACCCAACACAATTACCGTCAGCAACAAATTGCGAAACATCTCGCGTGTGTACTTCGCAAGTGCGAAAACAATGAGAGGCCACACGATATAAAACTGTTCCTCAACAGCAAGCGACCAGTAATGCTGCAACGGAGAAGGCAGCGTGACATCCGAAAGATATTCACCAGTAGTGAAATACAAGACAAAGTTGGCGCAAAAACCCAAAGCACCCAGTGCAACAGCTGCAAGATCTTCCATGCGTTGCTCTTCCAACATAAAGATGGAAGCAATAACCGTAACAACAACTACCAGCAACGACATTGGAACAATGCGTCTCACTCGTCGTGCCCAGAACTGCGACAGACTGACCGTGTCAGAATCTTCCACTTCTCGCAGCAACAGCGAAGTAATGAGAAAGCCAGAAATCACAAAGAAAACATCGACGCCGATGAATCCACCTGACAGTTCGGTGATGCCCGCGTGGTACGCGACAACAAGTAGCACCGCTACTGCACGGAGGCCCTCAATGTCCCCTCTTCGAGTCTCACCTACGCGCATCACAACGGTATGGAAGGCTATGTCACCAGTAGGCGGTTTTTAGGTCGCCATAACTCTTGTCACCTTTCAGGCGACGCTTAATGGATTTCTTGATTTGGCGCAAGCCATAACGAAAACCCACACGCTTTCGTGCAGCCTTTGAAACCGCGGAGATACTTTCCATCGCGTCTCGAATGACGCGTACCGCTGCCGTCTCGGTCGACGAAAGAATACGAGGTGTGAGATTGCGGTCGTATTCCAACACCTCGAAGTTAAACATTTCATAGTCCGAGCGATACACCTGCATGATGCGCTCTGCGGATTGTTGTGAACATACTTCGCGAATCGGAATTCGCAATCCTTCGTTCATGCGAGTGGCGACAACCTCTTTGCCAGACCGTTCACTCAACAACGCTGCAATTGAATCCATCTGGCCCGCTTTGTTGACATGGATGATTCGGTCGTACTGCACACGATCAGGCTTCAATAGGTGCGTATGGGGCCAAAAGTGATGATTCGACATAAATGCGTCTGGATGTTCGATCAACATCTGGGTGTACAAATCAAATGAAGCACTGACATTGATGAGATCGCCCTCCATGACATCGGGGCACAGTGCACGTGCCTGATCAATTCGCGCTGGAACGCGCAAAAAGATTCGGTTCTCCCAGGCGGAATATGCGCGAGCAACGGGATCGCGCAGAGCACAGACTCTCAACCACTCGTGACTTGTGAGGGCTTCTTCGATTTCATCGGTTTCCAATTGATCGATGAGGGTCAACCCGTGAATCAATGGTTCATGTATCAATTGCTTACGAGAAAGAGCCGCCACAACTAAATAGTCTCCGGTCTCTGGTGAATAGGTTCCCTCGGCCTGTGCGAGCATGTACTTCAACGATGTGCATGCCGACTTTGGCACGGGTGTGTACAACACTTTCAGCCTTTTCGCGATCAGTGCGCCCGGTGCTCGATCTAACAATTCCTGTCGCCGCGCGTCCGTATTCATCAAATTCAGGCTAGTCGCCGAGATTGAACGTAACTGGGCTCATGAATCGATCGACATACGTGGCTTATACCGCGTACACACCGTCCACAATCAGAGCAATTCCCAGCGCGATAGTTGCAACCATAAGTAATCGACAAAGCCATGAAACAGCCATCGAGTTTTTGACAGTCCACGCTGGTGAAACAGACATAGTCACCGCCATTACGACTGCAATTGTGACTGACCACGTCCAACCTTGACCACCGCCACCAACAGCAATCGCCAACATCATTGTTTCTGGTCGCAAGATCCCGAATAGCAAAAACTCAGCACTTGAGCCGAGCGAATCAGGTCGCGAGCACAATTGCATACCAAATGCAACGAGAGCTGTAACGACTGCAGCAGCTCCCGCAGCAACAACAGCGGTCGCAGCACTGACATTCACTGCGCGCAATATCGGTCCGCCAACAACAGCCAAGCCGATCAAAACGCCTGAGCCAACAACACTCATCCGTATGCCCGAACATGACGTGCCTCGTTGCAGTAACCGACCCGGATTAAGAAGTGCGATTGCACTAAACACAACCAGCAATGCATTTTCTGGCACGGGTGTGCGACGTGGAGCATTTGGTGCATCAAGATCGATATTGCGCGCGGCGACCATTGCGGAAATCGCGTGCTGCTGGTCATCCATTTGAGTAATACCGAATTGTGCCCACGCGCCACGAGCAGACGACGGATTCGGTAACTGAGCAGCATCTTTCTCATCAATCTGACGATCGACCAACAATTCGGCGACGCAATACAGCCGTTCATGTAGCCACGGTTGCTGATGACGAATCGTGGGTTGGCTTGCAGCAACAATTCGCCAAGCACCAATTGCTTCTCCGAGTGTTCCCAACCCGGCGCCAAGTGTCTGGCGACCACGCGTATAACGATTCAACCCATCATTTGTTCGTTGAGATTCATAACGAACCTGAATTCCCGCGATACCAAACTGTTTCCGAACAAACTCAATTGTGTGACCGTCCGTCAGAAACTGCGGTGCCGTCTCCGCTAGCACAGCCATCCCGTATGCACCCCAATGGTCCGAGACATCTGGAACATACCCTTCTCGCAAAGCGCGTTCCGTTGCCAAATAGCGAATGATCGCCGCGATCTCTGTATCAAACTCTTGCGTGTCAATAATTGCTCTTGCCTGTGCGAGAAGAAACAGTGTTTGTCCAGTCGCAAAAGGCGAATACGACTCAGGTTTTCCAATTCCAGTTTCGAGATCGACTTCATTCAGAACGCTTCCATCGGATTGCACCTGTGCGGCAACAAAACGGGCCATCTTCAACAACGTGTCATCAAGGAGTACATCTCCCGTGCGAATGCGCCGTTCGGCTAACGCAATGCCTGTTAATGCCGTACCTCCGGTAGCAGATGAAGAGCTCTTCATTGCAATCGTCTCGCGATCACCAATCCGAACAACACGATAGTTCTCTTCAATTGCCGACCATCCTTGATCTGCCACGCGACCGGCCACGTCGCCAACTTCCGTATCAACAAAACGAGCTGTTTGTTCGAGGGACAACAACACACCCGCGTGGCGTACCCAGTTGTATCCACCAAGATCTTCATCACGTTCAACGTTGTAGCGATACAACCACACACCACTCTCGTCGAGATTGCGTTCTAACCACTGAACACCTTCGCCGATTGATATATCTATTTGCTCGTTAGTGACGTCTCCACAGTGTTCAGGTAAGGCAACCGCACCTCGTGCCAAAGCAAATAGGCCCACGCATGCTGCTATCCACGCAACTATGACGCGCCACAAACGAGAATGCATCACTACAGATTAGGGTAACTAACAATGCGCATAAGCAAGCGAACAGTTTTTGTTGGCACTATTGCCGTCCTTCTACTCGGTATTTACCCAGTAATAATCGAGCGTGACAGTTATCCACACTCACACTTACCGATGTTTTCAGTGCGACGAACTGAGACCGCACGAATTGACACTGTGATTGGCGTATCAACTGACGGTGAGATCACCCGATTGAGCCCTCGACTCATTGCTGATACCGATGAAGTGATCATGGCAAAAGATGCTGTCGTGAATGCAATCAACTCTCAGCAGACCGATGAATTATGCGTTGAAATCGCGAACCGCGTCGAGAGGGACAAGACGGACATAAGCAGTATTCGAGTTGTTACAGAGACGTACAACGCGGTCAAGTGGTTCCAGAACATCAAGACTCCGATTTCAGTCAACATCTACGCCGAATGTGGTATTTCACGATGATCGTTGCTTCATTAGGTAACCGAGTGTCAGGGACCTCCCCAGCACAGCGACTCGCGTTGCTTCGAATTGTTGTTGGTGCGTATGCACTTCTTTTCACTCTTGTGAGATTTCCGCATTTGTGGAATGCGGCTGGTTATCCAACTCGTCGATGGGACCCTGTAGGAATCCTCTCCCCATTATCGACCTCGCCATCTGCTCTTGTTGTGCGTTCACTGCTGCTAGTTATGGTTCCTGTTGGCTGTGGTTACGTTCTCGGCTGGCGATATCGAATAACTGGCCCCGCTTTTGCTCTTCTCTTTCTCGTCATCACAACTTTTCGTTTCTCTTGGGGGTCGGTCCTTCACACCGAACACCTTGTTGTGGTCCATGTGGTGATCATTGGATTCTCGTCTGCTCACCATGCGTGGGCAATAAATACGCCAAAGTCGAACACCCGCATGAATCCCGATTCGTATCACTGGGCAATTGAGACGTGCGCTATCGCAACAGTTATTGGTTACACGGTGTCGGGAATTGCAAAACTTCGATACGGAGGTTGGGACTGGCTATCCGGGGACGTACTCCGAAATCAAATCGCTTTCGACAATCTTCGAAAAATTTTACTGGGTGACATTCACTCGCCGATCGCGGGATGGACGATCAACAATGATGCGCCGCTAAAAGTTATTGCACCGCTCACGGTGCTCTTTGAGCTCCTCGCCCCGCTCGCCCTGTTGCACGCTGTAGTGCGAAAAGTATGGATAATCGGCATTTGGTTATTTCATGTTGGGGTACTTGCGCTAATGGCGATCGTGTTTCCCTATCAGATCACAGCCGTTGCGTATCTTCCATTGATGCTTATGACGCCATTTTTGCAACAGCGTCGTCAACATAATGAACCATCGCGTGATCCTGTACCAACTTGGCAGCAGCATTAGCAGTGGACATCCAGTTGACGCCACTGTACGTACTGTTCACTAAACCAAACACGTTGTGCCCAAAGCCAGCAATACGTACGCCAAGCCAAACCGCATGAACTTCATCCTGCAGATCTTTCTTATTCTTGGTCACAAACATCATTTGATCTAATGATTGCTGAAATAGCGCTTCGATTGCAGTACGAAGTCGGCGATGGTGCCGAGCAACCAATGTTGCTTCGATGCGAAATAATCGAACATCCTCACTTGCTGAGACGGTACTTAGTTCACGAATACGAGACGCCGACGTCTCATTACGTTGTTGATCATCGCCGGACACAAACATCATGTCATTGCGTACGATCGAGTCTCTAAAAACAAACTCGGTGGCATAGGTCATGAGGTCTTCTTTTGAGTCGAAGTACGAATACGAACTGCTAAAAGCCTTGTTTGCATATCGAGCAATACGATTCGCAGTAGCTTTTTCAAATCCGATACGCATAATGACTTTTGTTGCGGCGGAGATGAGATCACCAAGCGTTTGATCGTCAGATGTTGGGATGCTGAGCGGAATAGGACGAATCTCAGTGGGCATCGGTCGATTTACCCGAAGTGATTCATCTTGTAGGTACTTGTGCCACAGGGCAAACGCATTCACATAGTCACGTTGAGCACCAGGCAGTAAGGGCCCAACAAACAGACCGCCCAGTACATACACAACATAAGAAAGGGCGACGTCTGTGGGAAGATTCGGCAGACCTTCCAAGTAACTCTGTAATTCACGATCTAGATCAATCTCCACCGCCTCAAGGAGATATTCAAAGCGTCGTGCAACCGATAAACATTCAATAAGAGCGGCGCTTTCTGATGAAGGCCGACGCATCTGGCCTGTGAGCCACAAAAGAGCTTGCTCGTCTCCATCTGTCGCCAACTGCTGCGTGTATCGCAAAACAAGTTGTAAGTGTTCGCGAAGGTGATGGTCCCACGCATCAACACACAAATCTATGGAGTCGTCATACCGCCTGTACAAGGGACTCTTAGACGTTCGCGCCTCTTTGGCAACCTGAACCATCGACAAACCATCAACGCCCACTGCTGCCAATTGACGAATCGCAACATCACGGAGTTGTCGAGAGATTCTCTCGGTTTCTTCTGCCCGTGTCTTTTTCGATTTCGATTGCGACACGGTCGTCCCCAATTAATGATTCAACGTGGATGTCTTCTTTATTTTGAATTCGGCGTGGCAAATGACAAGAGGGCTCGCCATAGATCAGCGAATTCCTCATTGGACACTTGTCGTGATGAATCCAGATCATTGATAGTAAAGCCAATAACCACAGATTGAAAAAGAAGAGACAATGCGCGTGGCTCAACAGGTGCTGGAGACTGCAGTTTCTGGAGCGCTTCTGTGATGACCTGCTCAAATGCCTCATTAATGCGCATCTGAGCCTCTGCCAAACGAACCTGTAATTCCGGCAATTCACGAGCAGTCGCCATCACCGACAGTCGCTTCCATCTCACCGCACTCGCCTCGGGGCGATTGGGGAGTGGCAAGAACTCAAGAAGCTCCGCAATCGACAGTGACGGAGACTCAGCGATCGCTTGGTGAACGCGTTCAATCTCATCCGTCATAATTGATTCAAATTGGTCAGCAAGTGCGGCAGCGACAAGTCCATTTCGACCACCAAAGTGCCTGTAAATAAGTGGTACTGCTGCTTTTGCTTTCACTGATACCTCAAGAACGCGAAACCCGAGGACACCGCGTTCGTCAATCTCAGACTTTGCAGCCTCAAGAATCCGCTCGGCCGCTGGCTTCGACGACTGCCCATTTCGGGTTCCAACTACCGCTGATTCATTGGCTGTCGTCGACATTGTTGTCTCCCTCACGCTTTTACAAACACAATTTACGAATACTTGGTATCCGTAAGATAACAAATCTACTAACCCCTCGTGTCATCAGTCTCGGGCTGTTCGCTCTGTCAGTTTCTGGCCGGAATCATGGGTAAAACACATCATGGGCCAAGATGCAAGGGCAACCACATGACACACCCACCTGGCACTCACATCGTCTGGTTCAAGCGCGATCTTCGCGTCCACGACCACGAACCGCTCGCTCGTGCTGCACTCGCCGGCCCCATCATCCCCTTATACATATGTGAGCCGGATGTGGTCTGGAACAGCCAAGACCATGATCTGCGACATTGGGCCTTTGTCCGAGAGTCTCTGCAAAATCTTGATCACAGTCTTACGGCGTTGGGTGCTCCACTTGTGATTCGACAAGGTGACGCGGTGCAAGTCTTTGAAGAATTACGCGTTGCATACAACGTCACTCACGTGTGGGCTCACCAAGAGACTGGAAACATCGCAACTTTTGCACGCGACCGAAATGTGATTGCGTGGGCGCGCAGTCAGGGAGTCAATTTCATCGAAGTTCCACAGACGGGCATTGTTCGACGACTTACATCACGAGATGACTGGGGACGAATTCGTGCGCAACGATTATCACAATCACTCGTGTCACGTCCTCAACACATCACACCCGTACCTAATGTACATAGCAGCGCAATGCCTCCTGCCGCAGATCCCATCGCCGCACACCGTCAACGTGGTGGTGAAACACATGCAAGACAGTTATTAAAGGAATTCATGAACAATCGAGTTGAAGGGTATGAGACGCGACTCTCGAGCCCAATCGCCGCATGGGATGGATGTTCTCGTTTATCACCGCATCTTGCGTATGGATGTATTAGCTCTCGCGAAGTCATCAAGGAAATTCAACAACAAAAAAGGGATGCATCTTCTTCGCGCCAGTTTTCTTTAGATGCGTTTGAACAACGACTCGCATGGCGCGATCATTTCATACAGAAACTGGAGAGCAACCCGGACATTGAAAAGCGCAGTTACTTCGATGCATTCGACACAATGCGGTCTCAAATCGACGATCACAAACTTGCTGCGTGGACTACAGGAAAGACCGGATATCCATTTGTTGATGCCTGCTTACGCTCACTGGCCGCAACTGGTTGGATCAACTTCCGCATGCGTGCAATGTTGGTGTCGTTTGCGGCAAACGATTTGTGGTTGCCATGGCAATCATTTGCTTCTCAATTAGCACAATGGTTTGTTGACTACGAGCCCGGAATCCACTGGCCACAAATTCAGATGCA
>Ga0169931_10007173_pt1 | contig 16611 bp, 31 predicted proteins | sample Kivu_15m_20L_FD_129675 | JGI IMG/M metagenome (GOLD analysis project Ga0169931, IMG submission 129675) | Freshwater microbial communities from Lake Kivu, Western Province, Rwanda to study Microbial Dark Matter (Phase II) - Kivu_15m_20L... | ecosystem: Environmental > Aquatic > Freshwater > Lake...
CCCCAGCTCAACCAGGCCCGTCTGGCAGGGAGCCGGTCATGGGCTCTGCAAAACGCTCCCCAGTTTTCCCGCTGCGCAGGGAGTGAGGTCCGCGTTCTTTGCACCGCAGCCATGCCCCCGCTCTCCCCCGCCATCGCAGCCCTGATCGAAGCCTGGGAAGAGACTCAAGTCTCTGGCCAATGGATCGAGCCCGAGCCCGAACCCATCGATTCCGATACCTGGTGGCTCATCCAGCTGGAAGCGCCCCAGGAGTTTGAGCCGCCCCTCTGCTGGGCCGTTTTGGGGCGGCTCGCCGGCGGTCCCTACGGCCGCCGGTTCAAACCCTCCGCTCCACCCGCTCGCTCCCCCTCGGGGTGCCGCTGCGGCGGCCTTCCTCAGTCTGAGGCCCTCCTGTCCCTGTCGTCGGACCTCTGCTTCGGGAAGTCCCTTCACCGCGCCCCATGGCGCAGAAGATCATGGCTTCTCGTTCAGCTTCTGCTTCTCCGTTCTGCCGGCCAGAAGAAGATCCGTTCCTGCTGCTCGAATCCACCCTCCGTGCCATCGAGGTGGTGCTGATGCTGCGGCGTGATCTGCCGCTGCGCCGCACCTGGATCGAGCAGCCCTATGGAGAGGAGGAAATCACCCTGCTGGAGGAGGAGGTGCTGCCGGCGATCCAGCAGTGCCTGGCCCGGGTGGATGCCCTCGATGAGCGGCTGCTGGCCCAGCAGGAGCTGCTGCAGCGCTGCACGCTCGAATCCCAGCGGCACGCCCTGGCCCTGCCGGGGGCCCAATCCAGGCTTTCTTCCCCTGTTGCCCCGCTGGAGTTCAAGGCCGGTCGTGGAGCACCGCCGAGGAGAGCACGTCCCCGATGGTTCGCCCAAGGGCCAGCAGCCTGACGGGCTGGCAGTGCCGCAGCGTCAAGGCCAAGGCGAGCGCCCTGCGGGCGGCCATCGATGCCCTGGGATCCCTGGGACCCGGTGTCTCCCTGCAGGCCCTGCGGGCCTTGCGGTCCCTCGACGCCCTGGGGCCCCTGGATCGAGCCACCATCCACCCAGCTGCTGCTGGCGGCGCATCGCCTTGCTCATCACAAGCACCTTGCTGCCGCCGTAGGCATTCACTGAATCGATCAGCTCATCAAGCCGATCGAAATCGAGCGGTGCTCCGGCAGCACCTGCGCCAGCGCTGTTGTCGATCGCCATGGCGTCACCGGACAGCAAGCGCTTTCTCAGCCCGTCAAACGCATGGAGCGCACCTTCATCTCGATCTGGCTGGCCCGGGCCTCAGGGCCCATCAGGTCCACGATCGAGCGGTCCACATCCACGTCACCGCCGAACAGGTGCACCGCTTCTGCGCGCTGGTCCACCACGCCGTAGCTCTGGGTGTAGCCCTCATTCACCGCGCGGAAGCCCACCGAGGGCAGTTCCTGCTCGGCCGAATAAAAGAGGCCGCTACCGGCGATGTTCATGAACGGCAGCCGGGCGAGCAATTCGCCCTCAAAAAACGTCTTGAGCACGGCCAGGTGCTCGAGCAAGTTCTCGTATTTGGCTGCCTCGATCAGGGTGAGGCCCATGGCACAGGGGGCGCAGCCCCAAGGAGGTCAGGGGCTATTGCCGAGGGCTCACACCAACCTCACCTGAACGGAGTTCAGCCGTAGTGGCTCCACAGCCGCAACACCTTGACGCTCCGTTCCTGCTCAAGCACCTGATAGACGAGCCGGTGCTGAATGTTGATCCGTCTTGAGCAAGCGCCGCTCAGGTCGCCAACAAGCGCTTCATAGGGGGGCGGCTGCCGGTATGGGTCCTCCGCCAGCAGATCCAGGAGCTGCTGGGCCTTGGCTCGGAGGGCAGGTGAGGCGGAGGCGAGCTTGCGGGCGTCCTTCTGCGCCTGCTTGGTGAACAGAACCTTCCAGCTCACCAGCCTGGTTCACTGCTCAGTTCGGAGACGTCTGTGGCCATGCCCTCAAGGATCGACTCACGCATCCCAGGGATTGACACCAGATGCAGGGTCTCCTGAATCGCGCGCCAATCGTCTTCTGAAAGCAGCACCGCATTGCCGCGTTTGCCAGTGATCTGCACGGCTTCATGGGACTGGCCCACTTCATCGATGAGGGCGTAGAGCCGTCTACGGGCTTCTGTTGCCGGGACACTCGTCACAGTCACCTTCCTTAGCCGTACGTAAAAGCGTACCGCCATTGGGGTTGGCTGTCTGCCCAGCTCAGCTCCTCGCCAAGGCTGCACAGCCAGGCCTTCAGGGCCTTCTCCACCGCCTGCTGGATCTGGAAGCCCCAATTGGCTTCATCAACGGCTGGATCCTGCAGCAGGGCCTGAGCCTCAGGGCTGACCATGCAGCACGCGACCTTCTTGGTAAGCCCGAGCGATCACATGGCTGAGCCAGTGCTTTCTCTCGGCCACCTGGCTTTGTCAATAGGGCAGCAGGTCGACTGGGATGCGGTGGTGAGACAACCGCCGCCAGAGCTTGCCAAGCGTGTCAAAGCGGTTGTGCTGTCTCAACCAGCTGTCGCTGGCCGTGATCAGCAGGTCCACGTCGGAATCAGAGCGGGCTTCCCCACGGGCATGCGAGCCGAACAGCCGCACCTCAGCACCCGGGATTTCATCCTGGATCTCGGCAGCCATCGTCTGCAGTTGGAGTTCGCTGATCGCGGCAGCAGGAGCTCTGGTCATGGGGTTACCTCGGACTTCAGGATGCCGCGGACCGTCTGAAAAGCACAAGCAGCAGCCACCCCTCCACCCACTCCCGCCTGGTCGGGGTTGCGGGCTGGCTGCTCTGCATCGAACCGATAGGTGCGTTCACAGCATCGCGCCGATCGGTGCGCTTACAACCAAGGGCGGTAGCGGCTGCGCTGGCGTCGTGCCGCCGTTCGTGCAGCAGCCGTGCCGAACTGTGGGCTGCTGCCGTCCTTGCGGCGACGCACCCACACACCCCTGCGGATCAAGCGGCTATCCGCCGCATTGGCCTGACGGGCTGAGACCAGAGTTCCGTAGCCCGCTTTGCGGCGAGCTCGGGCTCTATTGCGGGCTTGGCTGGCTGTGGCCGCCGGCACCTCCGCGGCGGTGGAGCAGCAGCCTCAGAACACCAGGTCATGACGACCGACCAGTGTCCTTGCTGAGCCCACGTCTCGGTGCGAACTGCTTTTTGCCATAACGCTTCTGCACCGCAGGCAGCAGCGACTGCTGCACCTGCCACAAAAAGGCATCCACATGCTCCCGCCGTTCAGGAGAGGAGGCGATGTGCTCCGAGAAGGCACCTGCGTGGCACAGATCCACCAGCAGTCCCACCTCGTCTTCGCTGAGGCACAGCAGGTGGTTGGTGCCGACTGATGAAACCCGCATCGTTCTTGTGTCCCGAGACCTCAGTTGCCCTGCGGTGGCGCAGAGATGGCAGTAGACACCTTGAGACCATCAAAGAGTTGCCCCAGCACCGTTGCCATCCCTGGCGGCAGTGCTGCGCCAGCTACGGATTGGGAGGCGAGTACCAGCAGGGCAGACGCCTCGACAAGTGCCGCAGCTTCTGCGTCACTCAACACGACCAGATGCTCACCCTCGGAGTGCGTGATCCGCATGCCGTTGCGCTGGACACCGAACACACGGTAAGGCCAGTCGATAATTTTGCAGGGGCAATCCAGTCCCCTGAGGGGGGATAAAAGGCGAATGAGCCTCTCCATAAACCGCCTAAAGCCCGCCAATCGTTCGGCCATCAGCGCGGCAAAGGGCAAAGCAGGGGGCCAGGCAGTCGGCAGGTGCGCCAGCTCCCATTGGTGGTCGACACCTCTACGCCGATGCGTGCAGCTGGGTGGTTGCTTGCAGCGATCGGCTCAACCCAGGCAATGGCATCAGCGATCGCGTCATCAAGGCTGCTGTATTGGGCGTCGAGCTCCTGGTGCGGCTCACAGACGCCATCGATCAGGCGATAGCACCGTTCGGCGGACTGGCGCATTGACATCTGCATCCGCATCCTCCCTGGCCCATCACCATGGCCAACTACTTGGCGTCAGTGGTGGTGTTGAAGTGGGCGAGGTAGAGATGAAATTCGTGGGCTCCCATTGTCTACGGCGAGCACCCGATCACTCATTCCCTGCGATTTCTTGTTGCTGGCAGCGGCTGCAGATCCCATGGATTTCAAAGGTGTGGAACAGCGGCCTGAAACCCAGCAGCAAAACCGCACCCAGCCCCAGGCTGCCACTGCTAATCGGGCAAAGGGGGAGAGCCTGGATAAGACCGCACTGCACACAGGTGAGATGGTGTTCATCTCGATCCACCGGCGCATAGACGGCCTCGCCGCTGGGGAGCTTGCGGCAGCGCACTAATCCGGCTTGCTGCAGTTGTTTGAGAGCCCTGTAAACAGTTGCCAGGCCGATGCTGTGCCGCGTTGCTCTCAAGCGTTGGTGCAGTTCCTGGGCGCTGAGCTCGCCGTCGGGCAGCCGGCGCCGGTGAGGATGCGTAGCGTTGGCGGATGAAGCAGCTGCCCGGTAAAGCAAGGCCGAAATGGCTGGTGGCGGTTGGTCAGGGCATCGCTGTGGTCGTATTTGTCGCCATGACCGCCAGCATTCTTCCGGTGTTGCTGATCGCGAGCCTTCTGGCGGCCCTGTTGCTGATTCCTGTGATGCGCCAGCTCCGCAAAGAGGTGGAGCGGACTGCGGTGACCCTCAACACGCCCTCTAGGAAGGAAATGGTCGACATCACGCCGCTGCACCAGCGATTGCGGCAGGATTTTTTGAAGTTCATCCGCCGCCGCTCATAGGCGCAAGATCCTGCTTACCCGCCGTTCCCGCTCTCCCCTCCTGAGCCGCGTCGCCAGCAGCTTGAGGCGGACTGGCTGCGTTTGAGCAAAGGCGCTCGTTGTCATTCGGTCGTCGGTCCTGCCGGGCCACAGACCAAGACGGGACGCGACAGCATGTAACGAAATCGTTACTTGGCTCTCATGACTGTCGGGGAAGTCTTTCTGGAGTCCCTCTCCAGCGGCGTGATCACGGAACGAGAGATCTCTTGGGTTGCCTCCCAGCAGGGGGCTTTTGCTCGGCACGAGGAAGCCCTGGCGATTCGGTTGGGTCGCTTGGTCGACGAAGGGCAGATCAACCTTGGCTGCCGCCTGCCAAGTCGTCTTGCCCGGCACAAGGTTGTGTTGAACGAATGGATCGAACCGCTGGGCCGGCGGCGCGGCAGAGAGACCGTTTGCGCCTGAGACCGCAGGAGCTCCCATGACTCAAGACCAAACACTGCACTACTGGCAGAGCATGCGCATTGCCATGGAGGCTGCCGGCGAGACCTCCAGCGCCATCTACAAGCGCGCCCTTGCGATCAGTCAGGGGCTGCCCGATCCTCTTGATCTACCTGAGCAATGAGCTGACCTGGTTGCAGAACGGCCGCCGCGTCGTGACCAACAGCGTCACCGTGGTGGCGCCCTGCGCAGGCTGGATCTGGCTGGGCGACCTCACCCTGCTCAACTCAGCCGGCGGCGCTGATGTGGATCCCTATGCCCAGCACACCAAGTTCAGCGTGCTGGAGTTCGGCGCCAGCTACGGCGGCTCCGGCGGTATCGGTGTCCTGGTGCAGCCGCTGATCGGCGAGCGGGTTTTTGGCACGCTCAAGCCGAATCGGTTGAGCTGAGTAACCGTGCCGCGCCGTTTGCTCCCGCTGACAAGCGCGGCACATCGGCTTGCGCTTAGGGACAGTGGGCTCGGGCCGCTCTGCAGAGAAGAACCCTGAGCGCCCCAAACCCTTTCAATGACAACGACAAACAATTACCGCGCCGCGAGGCGCAACGCACGTAGCGAGCGGTCCAGGCCCGATCCCGCCCTGGTGCATGGCGACCAAGCGTGGATGCAACCAGATCAGGACTACCGGCAGCTGGAGGCCAGTTACCACCACTCGGCCGAATACGCCGCGATGGTGCAGCGCTACCCGGTGCTCAAACATGCCATTGAGGCCTGCCAGCAGGCTGAATTGGTGGGCGACCAGCAGAGCCTGCTGCTGTCGTCGCTCGATGGTCCTGGGCTGCACTGGCAACGCAGCCATGGAGAGCCATGACGCCATAGAGGTCTGGTGCACCGTTCGGTGCACTGGTCAGCTCGGCAACAGGGGGTGGCAGCGCGGCCTTGGGAGACCACCACACCACGCGTAGCCACTGTCGGTTTCATGCCCGCGGCATCCTCCCAACGCTGTCCTGGTTGGTACACATCCAGCAGCAGAAGGGTAGGGGGTGTGAGGTGCTCCATTAAGCCCAGTGCCTCATCCACTGAGGGGCAGATCGCTACCAGCTCCAAACCAAATTGCTCGCAGAGCAATCCACCGATGGCTTGTCCGCAGATCTGATGATCCGCCACAACCAAACAGGTTGGAGGAGCGACAGATGCAACGGCATCAAGGGGCAGCACCAGCAACCTTGTCGAGACACACCTCAGGCATACCCACAACTGGGAGCCTTGGATTGGGCAGCCGCGAATGGGATCTATTCAGCAGCACGAGGGCTGCACAACACTGAGATCTGTTCCCAGGCAGCATCACCATGACTCCTTCCTCAGCAGCAAGGTTGCCGGTCTTCCGCAGTCCACGACGGATCAGTATCACGGTGCCGCACCACGCGTTCTCCGCCCTGCAACAACGCAGCGACGTTGAGGGCCGCTCACTGAATCCCATGGCTTGACACAGGCAAGCAAACCCTCCGCTGAGGCGAGGAGCGATTGTTGGCTGCAGGCCTTCAACCTCGCCCAGCTTGAGGCGCTCTGCGTGATTGCTTGCAAGCTGGAAGACGGATGGGGGCGGATCCTCACTGATTGGCAACAGGAGGTCGGCCTGCCCGGGCAATCCGCAGGCAGCGGGGCCAACGGGGACTTGAGCGGATCACCTCTCTACTTTTTCGCATGGAAAGAGCTGGGATCACAACAGCTGTGGCTGAAGCTGAGTTGCTGAAGCTTCCAGGCCCGACAACACCGGATCGGCGACGCCAGCAGGAAAGGCAGGTGGCAATTGTGAGCGCACAACGCTCGCCACTGCTGGAGTCTGGGCGATCAACTCGCCCAGGAGTGCTTGTGCATCACCGAGCCCAAGCCGTTTGGCGGTGAGCAGCATCCGCCGGGCTGTGATCTCCAGAGGCTTGGTGTAGCGGCCTTTTTCACCAGGCCAGGCCATGGCCATCCGGAGCTTCTGTTGTGGCCATTGGCCACTGCGGCGACCGATCACCGGCCAGGCCGAGAGCACGTCGTAGAGCGGCGTGAGCTGAAAGCGCCCGCCGGGGTTGAGGAAGAGGCTGAAGTTCTTGGCGTGGCCATCAATGGCGCGCAGCATCCAGAACAGCACCTGTGCCTTGAAGAAGGTTTCCAGGTCGCTGCGTTCTGACGATTGGGCCAGCAACGCGGCGATGGTCGCCATTCCGGGTCCACCATTGTTTTCGTATTTGTTGGTGGCCGGTGTGGAGGTTGCCTGGCAGCAGTCTTCCGTGGGCAACCGCAACCAATGGCTGCCGCTGACATCGGGCTTGCGATCAAAACGCTCAACGATCAGGCAGCGTTGCTCGTCAAAACTGGCGATCTCGCTGGACGCCACCGACAAGCCGAAGGCATGCAGGATCCTGCTGCAGAGCCACTCGTTCTCCACCGAGTTGCCGAAGTCGATCTGCCCCTCGCCGATTACACCCATCGGCAGCTTGAACAGGTGGGTGGTGGGTGTACTTCCCAGGGGCAGACACCACTGGCCGTTGTGCCATAGGAAGGCCGTCTTTTCCTGCGCACCAGCCACCGAAAGCCGCAGCTCATCGACGTCAGTGCCCAGGAATCCTGGCGCTGGTGCGGCCGTGACGGTGCGCAGGCGCTGGCCGATCTCCTGGTCGCTCAGAGTTCTGGCCTCGATGCGATCGATGCCACTGGGCTCCTGCTCTGGCGGCCAGCAGGTCGAAGGCACTGGTGCTGGCGGCCTGAAACCGGTCCTGCGCTCGGCGGCGGATGGCGTCACTGTCGGGCAGGAGGTTGTCGAACCAGCTCTCAACGGCGGCCCCTCTGAGGGTGGTGGCCCCGAGGCCAGCAGGTAGCGACAGCGACAACGGCCGGAACTGGCTGGAGCGGAGCCAGGCACCGCTGTAGCTGAACTCCTGGGGGCCCCGGGCTGGTAGCGACCAGGTGCCCACCCGCACGCCGTTCATCCACACCGCCAGGGAGCGCGCACACGTGGGCCTTCCTCTCACCACTCGGATGGCTCGCTGGTGCTCTGTCGCGTTCGCACCACCAGCTCGAGGTCGAGGGCCGCCAGGATGGAGAGCAGCCGCTCCACAGTGAGGCGCCCGGGCTGCAACTCGAGCTGGGACAGCCTGGCCTGGCTCGTGCCACCGGCTTTGAGGGCTAGATCCTGCTGGCTCAGGCCCTGCTGCTGCCGCACACTCCTGAGCAACGTCCCTAGCTGGACAGGAGCGCGGATCACCTGCTCGCTTGCGGCCATGCCTCACTCAGAATCTCAATAAACGCGCAATAACAGGATTATCAATAAAAGGTAGGTATTGGGATTCCGGCTGGCTAGGGGCATGGGCAATGGCAGGTCTTGCTGGGCTCGTCCTGGCCATGCACGGTGCAACGCCGTGCCGCCCCGGTTTCGCAGCGGTGAGTGGTGGGCCGAGCTGGTGCGCCATGGCCTGCTCGATGCGCCCATCGGATCTCACCAGAGGGTTTGGCAGGGGAAGGTGGACAGCTGGGGATCGGCGGTGAGCAGCACCAGGCGATCCAGTTCGGCCTGGGCGGCCAGCATGCGATCAAAGGGATCGCGGTGGGGCTGGCTGTAGCCGCCCGCCCGCAGACCATGGGCCAGGGAGATCGGCAGCGCTCCAAAGCCATCGGCTTGCAGCAACCCGGGCAGATCAGCAATGGCGCCGTTGAGTTCGGGCAGCTTGCCCTGGTGGTGCCTGAGGCTGAGTTCCCAGATAGAAGCCGCACTCACCAGCACTGGCGTGACGGGGTCGCCGAGCAGCTCGCGCACGGCGGTGGAGAGGCGATCGGGATCAAACCACCACCAGAGCAGAGCGTGGCTGTCCAGCAGGTAGGCGCTCCCACGGCTCACGGCTGCGGCGCCCCCGGCAACAGGGGGCCGGACTCCCAGCACTCCAGTTCACTGGGGTCCATCGGTTCGAGCAGCACGTTGGGCTGGCTGAGGGGGCCCTGGTTGCGCAACCGGCCCGGGATGCGCTGGGGAACGGGCGGCGCCAGGGGCATCAGCCGCGCCCAGGGCTTGCCGGCCTTGGCGAGCACGATGGTTTCGCCCGCATGGGCCTCATCGATCAGGCGCGACAGATGGGTTTTGGCCTGGTGCACGTTCACCATTCGCATGGGATCCCCCTGTATGACGCCCTCAGCCGTTGACTGAATTAGTTTAGGCATGGACTAAGTCCTTCAGAAGTCGTCGAACAAAAGGCGCCCCGTGGGGGGCGCCTTGGCACCGGTTGCGGCGGTGACCTCCTCACACAAGGTCTGCCGGTCGGGTGTCTGTGGGTTCACGCATCGCCTGTCTGGGGCCTCGCAGGAAAGGACTAGGGATCACGTTTGGGAGAAGAAATGCTCGGGGCTTGACCTTCTCAGTTGTGATCCCGGCCCGGGTACTGCAGCCCGGGGGGGCAACACAGGGGAAACAAAGCTGGCGTCTTGCTCTCTGCGGTTGCGAGATGGCATTCGCACCTCCGTTGCGTGCACCGGCTCGGGTGATCCCTGGCCTCCCCTCAAGTTCAAAGTACGCCGCTTTTCAGGCGGTGGTGGCGTTTGGGAGGTCCTGTTCCCGTACCCCCGCGACCCCAGTCAGCGAAGGGATTTTCAGGCCTCTCCATCGCTGTTGCCATCCAGGTAGGCGTGCCATCGGGGATGGAGGCTGAACGGCGCCCACGGCGGAAATCCCAGGGCCGGGTGATGCCGCCTCGCACTTGCCAGACGCCAAAGCGCCGCCGGCCTGCCCGGAACTCGGCATCCAGGTAGTCCTTGGCGTTGCAGCCGCTCAGGTACTGGCGGTAGGCAAAGGCCTGGCCGTCTTCCACCAGCGCAAGGTTGATGTTCACGCTGCTGAACACCTCAGCCACCGTGCGTCCGTAGCGATCGGTGGTTTTGACGTCGAGGACGACCTCGCGGCCGATGGGCAGGCGCTGCTGCAAATACAGGCGTGCCTGCTGGCCATAGGGGCTCTGGGCTACCTCCGGGGCATCAATGCAGGCCAGCCGCACCGTGATCGCCCGGCCGCCCTGGCGCACCCGGATGGTGTCGCCATCGCCGATCGAGAGCACGATGGCGCTGATCCCTTGCCCGGCTGAATCCCCTGGCCAAACCACGGCCGTCAGCGCTGCCACACCCAGCAGAAACGTCCGTGCCATCGCCGGAGTTTGCCCTGGCTGGAGCCTCGATTGTGGAGCTGCAGGACACCGGTTTGAGTTGGAGCGTGGAACAGACCCAAGGGCGATCCGCCCTGATCCCTGGATCAGGACACAATGGCCGTGTCGGCAACGATCAGGCCCCACTCCAGCAGCAAGGCGGTCACCATCGCAATGGCGCCCACGGTCCAGGCCGAGCGCATCAAGCGGCTGAGCATTAGAAAACGCATTGGAATCATGAGTCTATTCAAGTTGGTTTTGGCAGCGGTGCCGGGCTCAGTGCCTGATCCCTGACGGCAGTGCTGCACCTCTGATGCGAGCGCTGGAGATGCTGGTCCAGCAGGCGCCGCCGCTGCCGCCGCTCAGCGCTGAGCGGCGGCAGGGTGTCGAGGAAGGCAGCGGGATGACCGCCGAGCTGCTGGGTGATCGAGGGGCGAGGCTGCTGTTGCTGCCAGCGCTCACGGATGAGCTGACGGATCAAGGAGCTTTTGTCCCGGCCGGTTGCGGCCCGCAGGGCTTGACCCTGTACGACGAATGAACTGATTGCAATACGGGTTGATGGGGCTTCGGCAATGGCTGTGAATGCTGCATGGGCCCAGGAGGCCGTCCGCCAGGCCCTGGCCGCTGATCGGCGAGCGGGTGTTTGGCACGCTCAAGCCGAGTCGGTTGAGCTGAGCGGTGGCAACGGTTCGCCATCAACGTCTGAGGTTCCCTGGTTTGGCTCCATAGCTGGCGCAGCCTCACAGGCTTTCCACCAGGTGTTCTCAGCTGGCCTGCAGGCCTCCGCAAAGATGTTCCCCAATGGGAGCATCGGATTCCGCAGGCAGGCGGCAAAGTGGGCTTGACTCCGATCAGCACTGACCACCATGCCCCTCAGTCAGCGCGACCTTCCCTATCCCCACTGGGAGTTCAGCGATCCCGGTAGCGGTGATCTGCTGCGCGTGGTTCCCGAGCGCGGCGGCTTGATCAGCGGCTGGCGCTGCGGCGACCGGGAGATGGTGTACCTCGATCTCGAGCGCTTTCTCGATCCCGCCCAGTCGGTGCGAGGCGGTTTCCCGGTGCTGTTCCCGATTACCGGCGGGCTGCCGGACAACCAATTGCCCCTGCCCCAGGGCACCTTCACCATCGGCCAGCACGGCTTTGCGCGCCAGTTGCCCTGGCGGATGGAACCCCTCGCCGATGGCCGCGGCGTGGCCCTGGAGTTGAGCGACACCGAGGAGACGCTCCAGGCCTATCCCTTCCAGTTCTTGCTGCGCATGGAGGTGCGGCTGGCTCCTGGTGCGCTGGAGATCGACACCACGGTGAGCAACCGCAGCGCTGCACCGATGCCATTCAGCTTCGGGCTTCACCCCTATTTCAACCTCTCCAGCCTGGAGGGGGTGCGCTTTGAGGGGCTACCAACCGAATGCCTGAATCACCTCACGATGGCTCCCGCGTCCACCGCCGAGCAGATGCAACAACTGGCCCAGGGCATCGATCTGCTGGTGCGTCCCACCGGTGCGGTGCGCCTGGTGGATGAGGCGGACGGCGCCACCCTCGAACTGCAGCTCAGCCATCCCTTCGATCTGGTGGTGCTCTGGACCGAACCACCTCGGCCGATGGTGTGCATCGAACCCTGGAGCGGTCCCCGCCAATCGCTGCTGAGTGGCGACCGCAAGATCGAGTTGGCACCGGGCGCCAGCACCGAGCTCCACACCCACTACGCGCTGACCCGCGGCTGATTCACTCCGTTCCGCCAGGCTGCCTGCCTTCGTCTCGTCGCCGCTCCCCGTCAATGCCAACGAGGGGGTCGATCAAACGGTCGACTGCGCCTATGACCAGTCGATAGATGGTGGGTGCCATCGGCCTCCCATTGCCGAGTGCGTTGCAGCAGCCTGAACGGCCCTCAGCTGATCGAGGGAGATGGTTGGCAATCGAGGCTGTCGGTGCGCAGGCCCGTCACCTCTTGGTCGACCTGCGCCAGGCGCTCCAGCACCAAGATCAGATCCACAGATGTGAGTTCGCCATCGGCGCCCCATTTGAGGCAGGTACGGCCTAGGCAGTTCTTGAAGTCCGACATGGCGGACCTTCCGGTTTTGTTGTATTGAGTCTCCTCGCTCTTGACCATCAGCGATGCCCCCAAACGGGGGCAATCGTTGATCCGGGTGGGTCAAAACCAGGCCAGCTGGGCCTGCTCGCGCGTGTTCACGCGCGCCTCGGGCGTGCGGCGCTGGAACTCCATCCGGATCGAGCGCTCCTGTTCGCCATCGGCCGCAACCGCCCGGATCGGATAGAGCTGCTCGCCATCGCGGAAGGGCACGTGCACCCGGAAGGTGCCATCGGCCTTAAGGGGGATCTGCTCCTCGCCGATGAACAGGCTGGCGCTCGGTTCGGTGGCGCCGTAGACGATCAGCTCGGCATCGGCCACCAGCCAGAAGGAGCGCTGGCGTAGCAGGCCGCTGCCCGATTCGCTGCGGCCGCTGGCCCACACGCCAGCGCCCGAGGCGTTGAGCAGATCGCCCTGATCCTGGAGGAAGTCGTGCTCATGCAGCACCTCCGAACCGATGCGGCGGCTGCGAGCACTGCCGGCGCTGGCAAGCTGATACAGCCTTTCGTGCTCCACCCCGCCGCTGTGGCCCATCGGCTGGCTGACCGGTCCAATCGGACCCTCCAGCGAAAACGGCACAAAGAGATCCGCCACCACGGGACTGGGCCCCTCGGCCGGCACCCGCGCCACCGACGACACCGCCAGAGGCAGCCAGCCGCCGCCGCCGAGTCGGTAGCCGAGCTCCACGCGGTAATCGCGATCGCTCAGTGGTACCGGCAAATACCACTCCGTGGCATTCGCTGGAACCACTAGCTCCTGCAGAGCATGGGGATGGGAGGCCCCGTGCTGCAGACCCGTGACATCGGCCACCCGCAGGCAGAGCTGCTGGCCGCCAGCGGCGACGGCACGGGCACGATCATCGGCGCTGATGCTCCAGAACACGTAGGCCCACTGGGGGGCGCGGGGCAGGAAGGTCACCTGGCTCGGAGCCTCTGAGACAGACACTGCGCTGCCGGCCTTGGCGGGTTCGTTGTGGGCGCTCGCTTCCGGTTGGGCCTGGGCCAGTACCTCCACCAGCTCCTCCTTGGCGAGGCGGGTGTAACTCTGAACGCCGAGGCCGCGGGCCAGCTCGCGCAGCTGGGCCACCGTCTTGGCGAACAGGGAGGAGCTGGAGGACGGAGAGGTCATGACGCAACGGCTTCAAATTCCTTAAGAATCGCAGGATCGCGGCTCCCAGGGCTCGCTCTGTCAGCAGATGGGAATCCCGCCGGGATCGCCCCACTCCCCGCCAATGCTGGTCAATTCATTGTTTCGGCATGCGTTTTGAGGCCTCTGGCGCCGCGAAGGCTGGCCTCCCTGCCAGGCGATTCGGCCGGGAAGGCGTGACATCTGGTGAGTGGGCGCAAACAAAACAAGCGGCTGGACGCGGCCGCGCAGTCTGCCTCAGCCGCGGCATGGGTGCCCATGTAAAAACCAAGGTGCTGCCGGTGCCGTTCAAGGGTCGTCAGCTGCCGGATGTACGCCTCAGCGACCACAGCCCCTTCTGGGATGAGGGCTACAACGCCGTGATGGTGACCGACACCTCATTCATGCGCAATCCGCATTGCCACCAACCCTCGGACACGATCGAGACGCTCAATTTGCCGTTTCTGCAGGCGGTGATCGATGGGTTAGATGCGGCGATTTCAGGTTGTTGAACAGAAACTAAAGGGTTCCTAGAGCCGCCACAGGGTGGCCAGTGGCACCGCCCAGAGCCCATGCCCCATCGGCAATGTTTCATTGCCATCGTAAAGAACCAAGCCAGCAATGAACTGTTCCCCAGAGAGCTCGGCCAATTTGCGCAAGCCAGCAAAATCGCGCGGATGCACAGATGCTTTGGCCTTAATCTCCACGCCGATCACTTGGCCGGCACCGCTTTCGATCACCACATCGACCTCTTGCTGATTCTTGTCGCGATAGCTGAGTAGCTGCAGATCGCGCTCACTCCAGCTGGCCAGCTTGAGCAGTTCGCTCACCACATAACAGTCCAGCAGAGGGCCAAAGGCGGTGCGATCTCGCTTGAGAGCAACGGCGTCTGCTCCCCTCAAATGGGATAGCAGGCCTGAATCCAGAAAATGAAGCTTGGGCGATTTCACGATCCGCGCCAGGCGGTTGCTGCCCCAAGGCTGGATCCGCCTGATCAGGAACAACTGCTCAAGCACACCTACATATTTGGCGGCAGTCTTGTGATCCAGCAGCAGTTGGCCGGCAAGCGGATTCAAATTGGTCAGTTGACCTGCCATCTGCGCTAACGCCCGCAGCAGCCGTGGCATCTGCTCCAGCTTCTCAATGCTGGCGATATCGCGCACATCACGGCTGAGCAGGGCGGCGGCGTACTGACGCAGCCAGGCTTCACGCCGGCGAACTGTGCTGCGGGCGACGGCCTCGGGGTAGCCGCCACGCAGCACCCGCTCCACCAGCGCATCCCCGGTTTCGCTGGCTCGGTTTCCGCTGGCAAGTCTTGGGATGTCTACAGAGAAGACACACTCCAGCCATTGGCCTGCAGCACCGTCCAGCTCGCAACCCGCCAGCGGCAACAGCGTCAGCACTTCCATGCGTCCGGCAAGGGAGTCGGCCACCGACGGCAACAGGCGGAGATCGGCGGAACCGGTGAGCAGAAATCGGCCCGGCCTGCGGTCGTTGTCAACCGACTGCTTGATTGCCAGTAGAAGCTCGGGAGCCCGCTGCACCTCATCGATCACAGCCCGATCCAGGCTGCGCACCAGCCCGGTGGGATCCTCGTGGGCTGAGGCCAGGGTGGCCGCATCATCGAGGCTCAGCTTCCGGAACCCTCGATCGCCATACGTGGCGGCCAACGTGCTTTTGCCTGCCTGCCGGGGGCCGTTCAGCAGCACCACGGGCGTGTCCGCCAGCGCTTCCTGAATGAGCGGGGCCAACCGCCGTTCTACTAAGCCCATCGCCACGTGGTCACCAACAGACCAGACTGGAGCAGGCTAGCGTCCAAATTGGAATTGGACCCAGTCCAAATTGGAATAAAGTGCCGTCCAGATTGGAGCGAAGGATCTATGAGGAGGCATTGCTCTCATGCACTGGAAACGTGGTGACGGCCTCTGCTTTGCCCCCAGAGCGCACGCCTGACACAGCTCAGCGCGATTGCCTGAAGCCAACGCCAAACGAAACTATGGTGCCCCAAGGCATCAGCACTTGCTCCCGCCCGATGGCCGCCCCAGCTCGACCGTGCAGCTCGGCGCATGACACAAAGACGATTTATGCACGCCCTTTCCTTGGACTTCGGCGGGGTCCGCAAAGCCATCGGGGCCCGGGACAGTGACGCCTCTGGCCTGACTCATGCTCAGGTATCAGAGGAGCTGCATCGACATGGGCCGGCCTGGCGGCTCACCGTCCTCGAGGGCCTTTCACTCCGGCAGGCCGCCTCACGGCTGGAGATCAGCTGCATGTCCGTGCAGCGGGCCCAGAAGAAGGCCATCGCAGCCCTGCGCCAGCAGCTCGCTGGAGGGGGCTGATGCCCCTTCTCTCAGCTCTGCTCGAACACCAGAATGGAGAGCGGCCACCAGCCGCTGCCGCCCTCGTCGTACGCCAGTTCCACCAGCGAATCGGTGACGCTGAATTCGGTCGCCAGGTTGAGCAGGGTGGCGCCGGTCTCTCGGCTGATCCGATCGCGCCAGCAGCGTGCTCCAATCACCGGCAGGGGTGTCGTGGTGTCAGTCATAGTTCAGGGGCTCACCATCACCCGGTTGCCAGCGCCGCTGCTGCTCACGGCTGCGAACTGACGGCGCTGGGCTGACCAGCAGATCGATCGCCAGCCGGTACTGACTGGGGTGCTGCGCAAGGTCCAGCTGATGCCATCGGCGCTGGTCATGATCCGGTTGCCGCTGCCGCTGGTACTCACCGCCACCAACTGTGTCCTGCCCGCCAGGCTGCCGTACTGCGTGCCCGTGATAAGGGGACCAGTTTTCGCTTTCGCCTGACATGTCTGAGGCGAAGATGAGATTCAGGCCTCGCTCAGCAGGCTCAGCGCCTCCATCACCTGGAGGCGGATGCCGCCCAACCGGGTCCAGGCCCGCACCGCATCTGCTCTGCTCCGGTAGGGGCGCCAGTCGTCCTCGGCGATACGGCGCTGGAAATGGGCCGCCACACGCTGCGCAACGGCAATATCGCTTCGCCTGGCCAATCGCAGCGTTGTCCCCTCGATCACCACTTCAGCAGGCATGGCGTCGGGGAGAGATCAGGAACTGGCCAGG
>Ga0169931_10007174_pt1 | contig 16608 bp, 11 predicted proteins | sample Kivu_15m_20L_FD_129675 | JGI IMG/M metagenome (GOLD analysis project Ga0169931, IMG submission 129675) | Freshwater microbial communities from Lake Kivu, Western Province, Rwanda to study Microbial Dark Matter (Phase II) - Kivu_15m_20L... | ecosystem: Environmental > Aquatic > Freshwater > Lake...
CGTGGGTGCTCGAGGGCGACGACGGCGCGGTCCACGCGCTCGGCCTGCTCGCCTTCGGCGACGCGCCCCGGCCGGGCGCGCGCGAGGCGGTTGCGCGGCTGGCCGCGATGGGCGTGCGCAGCGTGATGGTGTCGGGCGACAACCGCGGCGCGGCCGAGGCGGTCGCGCGCGCGGTCGGTATCGACGATGTGATGGCCGAGGTGCTGCCCGCCGACAAGGCCGCGGCCGTCGCCGAACTGCGCCGGCGCGGCGGCACGGTCGCGATGGTCGGCGACGGCGTGAACGACGCGCCCGCCCTCGCCGCGGCCGACGTGGGCATCGCGATGGGCACGGGCACCGACATCGCGATGGACAGCGCCGGCATCACGCTGATGCGCGCCGACCCGGTCCTGGTTCCCGAGGCGATCGAGATCTCGGCCCGCACGTTCGCCAAGATCCGCCAGAACCTCTTCTGGGCGTTCGCCTACAACGCGGTCGGCATCCCGCTGGCCGCCGCCGGCCTGCTGTCGCCGGTGCTCGCCGGAGCGGCGATGGCGATGAGCTCGGTCAGCGTGGTGGTCAACGCGCTGCTGCTGAACCGCTGGCGCCCGCCCGGAACGCCTCGCGCCGCCGGGACGCTCGGCGAGCCGCGGCCGCTGTCCGCGCCCCTCGAATCCGGAGGCCGACCCGCATGACGTCCCAGACCCCGCACTTTCCCGCGAGCCCGCCGACGACTCCCGCCGCCGAAGGCCGCACGATGAACATCGGCGAAGCCGCGGCCGCGACCGGCCTGTCGGCGAAGATGATCCGGCACTACGAGCAGCTCGGGCTGATCGGCGCGCCACGACGCACCGCCGCGGGCTACCGACGCTACGACGAGCGCGCGCTGCGCACGCTGCGTTTCGTGCGTCACGCGCGCGACCTCGGCTTCGGGCTCGAGTCGATCGGCCGGCTGGTGTCGCTGTGGCAGGACCCGCAGCGCAGCAGTGCCGAGGTGAAGCGGATCGCACTCGAGCACGTCGCCGAACTCGAGCGGCGCATCGCGCTGCTCACGCGGATGCGCGACGCGATCGGCGCAACCGCACTGCGGTGCCACGGCGACGATCGCGCCGAGTGTCCGATCCTCGAGGACCTCGCCCGCGGCTGAGCCGCGTCGCCACGATCGCCGTCCGCGAACGCGACGCGCCGTTCGTCGCGCGCCCGCGGTGACCGCGTATCGGTTGCGGGCATGCAACCTCGCGCCGTGGGGCTTGAGGCACAGTGGGCCGGTACGGAACTTGCGAGTTCGACCGCGGGGGCGGCGCACAATCGCAACACCCGCCGCCGCTCATCGGTGTCATCGCCACGCGTGTCCCGGTCGTTGGTCCGGGAACGCGGGCGGCATCAAGATGGTCCTGGCGCCAGCGTGCCCTGGAGGTGTTCATGGAAGCCGGTCTCAAGCAGGTCCTCTCCGCCTTCGACGAAGGCACCGCCCGACTGGCCGCGCGCAGCGTCGCCCTGCCCGCGCAGGGCAACGGGCCGAGCCTGCTCGGCCGGTACAAGGCCCGCTACGAAGCGCGCCTCGAGGAGGAGTACTCGCTGCAGGAGTACCTCGAGCTGTGCAAGCGCGACCGCAGCGCCTATGCGAGCGCCGCCGAGCGCATGCTGATGGCGATCGGTGAACCCGAACTGCTCGACACCCGGTCCGATCCGCGCACCTCCCGGATCTTCTCGAACAAGGTGATCCGGGTCTACCCGGCCTTTCGCGACTTCTACGGCATGGAGGAGACGATCGAGCAGATCGTCTCGTTCTTCAAGCACTCGGCACAGGCGCTGGAGGAACGCAAGCAGATCCTCTACCTGCTCGGCCCCCCGGGGGGCGGCAAGTCGTCGCTCGCCGAGAAGCTGAAGCAGCTGATGGAGGCGATGCCCCTCTACGCGCTCAAGGGCTCGCCGGTCAACGAGTCGCCGCTCGGCCTGTTCTCGCCGCTCGAGGACGGCCCGGCGATCGAGGCCGAGTACGGTGTCCCGCGGCGCTACCTGAATCCGATCATGTCGCCGTGGGCGGTCAAGCGGCTCGCCGAGTACGGCGGCGACGTCACCCGATTCCGGGTGGTCAAGCTGCGCCCGTCGATCCTGCAGCAGGTCGCGATCGCCAAGACCGAGCCGGGCGACGAGAACAACCAGGACATCTCATCGCTGGTCGGCAAGCTCGACATCCGCCAGCTCGAGCGCTTCTCGCAGGACGACCCCGACGCCTACAGCTACTCCGGCGGCCTGTGCCTCGCCAATCAGGGTCTGCTCGAGTTCGTCGAGATGTTCAAGGCGCCGATCAAGGTGCTGCACCCGCTGCTGACCGCGACCCAGGAGGGCAACTACAAGGGCACCGAGGGATTCGGCGCGATCCCCTTCGACGGGGTGATCCTCGCCCACTCGAACGAGAGCGAGTGGCAGGCCTTCCGCAACAACAAGAACAACGAGGCGTTCCTCGACCGGATCTACATCGTCAAGGTCCCGTACTGCCTGCGCGTGACCGAGGAGGTCAGGATCTACGACAAGCTGCTCGAGTCGAGTTCGCTGTCGCAGGCCCCGTGCGCGCCGGGCACGCTGAAGATGATGGCGCAGTTCTCGATCCTCACGCGGCTGAAGGAGCCGGAGAACTCGAGCCTGTTCTCCAAGATGAGGATCTACGACGGCGAGAACCTCAAGGACGTCGACCCCAAGGCCAAGTCGCTGCAGGAGTACCGGGACTTCGCCGGCGTCGACGAGGGCATGAGCGGCCTGTCGACCCGCTTCGCGTACAAGGTGCTTTCCAAGGTCTTCAACTTCGACCACAGCGAGGTCGCCGCCAATCCGGTCCACCTGCTGTACGTGCTCGAGCAGCAGATCGAGCGCGAGCAGTTCGCCCCCGAGGTCGAGAAGAAGTACCTGGCCTTCATCAAGGAGCATCTCTCGCACCCGTACGCCGAGTTCATCGGCAAGGAGATCCAGACCGCGTACCTGGAGTCCTACAGCGAGTACGGCCAGAACATCTTCGACCGGTACGTGACCTTCGCGGACTTCTGGATCCAGGACCAGGAGTTCCGCGATCCGAACACCGGCGAGATGCTCGACCGGAACCAGCTGAACGACGAGCTGGAGAAGATCGAGAAGCCCGCGGGCATCGCGAATCCCAAGGATTTCCGCCACGAGATCGTCAACTTCGTGCTGCGCGCCCGGGCGAACAACAGCGGCCGCAACCCGCCGTGGACGTCGTACGAGAAGCTGCGCGGGGTGATCGAGAAGAAGATGTTCTCCACCACCGAAGATCTGCTGCCGGTGATCTCGTTCAACGCGAAGGCCTCGGCCGAAGAACATCGCAAGCACCAGAACTTCGTCGACCGCATGGTCGAGAAGGGCTATACCGCCAAGCAGGTGCGGCTGCTCGTGGAGTGGTACCTGCGCGTGCGCAAGTCGTCCTGAGCGCGGCGCACGCGTCGACGGGCTCCGCATGTCCGACATCATCGACCGGCGCGGCAACGGGCGCCGCAAGAGCGCCGGCAACCAGCAGCGTTTCCTGAAGCGCTACAAGGCGCAGGTCCGCGAGGCGGTCGCGCGCGCGGTCGCGCAGCGCAAGATCGCCGACACCGACCGGGGCGGCAACGTGACCATCCCGGCGCGCGACCTCGGCGAGCCGTCCTTCTCGCTCGGACCCGGGGGGGTGCGTACCCGCGTGCTGCCGGGCAACAAGGAGTTCGTCACCGGCGACAAGCTTCCCCGACCGCAGGGCGGCGGCGGCGGTTCGGGCTCCGGCAAGGCCGGCGATTCCGGCGAGAGCGAGGACGCGTTCACGTTCGCGCTGTCGCGCGAGGAGTTCCTCGAATTCTTCTTCGAGGACATGGCGCTGCCGGACCTGGTGAAGACGCAGCTCGCGCAGATCCCGCAGGTGAAGCTTCGCCGCGGCGGCTACCGCTCCGACGGCACGCCGTCGAACCTGTCGATCGTGCGCACGATGCGCGAGTCGCTCGCCCGCCGCATCGCGCTGGCCGCCCCCTACCGCGCGCAGCTGCACGAGGTCGACGAGGCGATCGCCGCCGAGCGCCGCAAGCTCGCGGCGACCACACCGGTCGCGCCGCCGGTCGCCGAAGACGGGTCGCCGCCGACGGATACCCGGCGGCTGGACGCGCTGCTCGCCGAGCGCGACCGCCTGCTCGCCCGGATCGCCCGCGTGCCGTTCATCGACGAGTTCGACCTGCGCTACAACAACCGGGTGCCCCAGCCGCGGCCGATCTCCCAGGCGGTGATGTTCTGCGTGATGGACGTCTCCGGCTCGATGGACGAGAACCGCAAGGACCTGGCCAAGCGGTTCTTCATCCTGCTGCACCTGTTCCTCACGCGGCACTACGAGCGCATCGAGATCGTCTTCGTGCGCCACCACACGACCGCCGCGGTGGTCGACGAAGACGGCTTCTTCCACTCGCGCGAGTCCGGCGGCACGCTGGTCTCCAGCGCGCTCGAGCTCACGGCGCAGACGATCCGCGAACGCTTTCCGCTCGACCAGTGGAACGTGTACGTCGCGCAGGCCTCGGACGGCGACAACTGGGAGAGCGACTGTCCGAAGTGCCACCGGCTCCTGGTCGAGGAACTGCTGCCCCGCGTCCAGTACTTCTGCTACGTCGAGATCGACGCCGCGCAGCCGCAGTCGCTGTGGGAACAGTACGAGGCCGCCCGCGCCGGCGTTCGCAATCTCGCGCTCGGCCGCATCATGACCCGGGCCGACGTGTACCCGGTGCTGCGCGAGCTGTTCGCGCGCAAGCAGAGGCTCGCCGCATGAGTGCCGAGGAGCGCCACGGCCCCGCCGGGCCGTCGCCCGAGGCGGCGCGGGTCGTCGAGCCGGAGCCGCCCGGCGTGGCCCTGCCGCCGACGCCGCCGGGCCCGGCCGCCCCGGGGTCGCGCGCACCCGACGCCGGGCACCGGGCCGAGCGGATGCTGCCCGGGGGCTCCGAGTGGACGTTCGACCTGATCGCGCGCTACGACCGGGAGATCGCCCGGATCGCCGCGCACTACGGACTCGACACCTATCCGAACCAGATCGAGGTGATCACCGCCGAGCAGATGATGGACGCGTACGCGTCGCACGGCATGCCGGTGGGCTACACCCACTGGTCCTACGGCAAGCACTACCTCGCGACCGAGCAGACCTACAAGCGTGGTCAGATGGGCCTGGCCTACGAGATCGTGATCAACTCCAATCCGTGCATCGCGTACCTGATGGAGGAGAACACGATGCCGATGCAGGCGCTGGTGATCGCGCACGCCTGCTACGGCCACAACTCGTTCTTCAAGGGCAACTACCTGTTCAGGACCTGGACCCACGCCGATTCGATCATCGACTATCTCGTGTTCGCCAAGCGGTTCGTCGCCGAGTGCGAGCAGCGCTACGGCGAGCTCGAGGTCGAGCGGGTACTGGACGCCTGCCATGCGCTCGCCAATCACGGGGTCGACCGCTACAAGCGCCCGAACAAGCGCTCGCTCGCCCAGGAACAGGCGCGGCTCAAGGAGCGCGAGGCGTACCTTCAGCAGCAGGTGAACGACCTGTGGCGTACGCTGCCGCGCAGACCTGGCGAGGAAACCGAGGAGGCGCGTCCGCGCACCTTTCCGGCCGAGCCGCAGGAGAACCTGCTGTACTTCGTCGAGAAACACGCGCCGCTGCTCGCCCCCTGGCAGCGCGAACTGGTCAGGATCGTCCGCAAGGTCGCCCAGTACTTCTATCCGCAGCGCCAGACGCAGGTGATGAACGAGGGCTGGGCCACGTTCTGGCACTACACGATCCTGCAGACGCTGTACGACGAGGGGCGGGTCTCGGACGCGTTCATGCTCGAGGTGCTGACCTCGCACACGAACGTGCTGACCCAGCCCGGCTTCGACAGCCAGCGCTACGGCGGGATCAATCCGTACGCACTGGGCTTCGCGATGTTTCGCGACATCCGCCGGATCTGCGAGACGCCGACCGACGAGGACCGGGCCTGGTTCCCGGACATCGCGGGCAGCGACTGGCGCAGGACGCTCGACTTCGCGATGCGCAACTTCAAGGACGAGAGCTTCATCGCACAGTTCCTGTCGCCCCGGCTGATCCGCGAGTTCCGGCTGTTCTGCCTGGTCGACGACGACGCCGAGACCACCCGCCGGATCGGGGCGATCCACGACGAGTCCGGCTACCGGCGGGTGCGCGAGCTGCTGTCGCGGCAGTACGCGCTCGGCGAGCGCGAGCCGGACATCCAGGTGGTCTCGGTCGATCTCGAGGGTGACCGGTCGCTGACGCTGCGCCACTTCCGTCGCGACCGGCGCCCGCTCGCGCCGGAGTGCGAGACCGTGGTCAAGCACCTCGCCCAGTTGTGGGGCTTCACGGTGAAGCTCGAAACCCAGGCCGAGGACGGGCGGATCATCCCGGTGCACGAGTGCCGGATGGAGCCCCGCCAGCGCCGGGTCGCGGGCTCGGCGGTGACCAGCGCGCTGCGCGGCGTGGGCCGCTGATTCCGGCATCCAAGGCCCTGGTCGTCGCGCGGTCTCGGACGACTGGCCGCGAGTGCGGCACGACTATTGCGTGGCCGACGGCGGCACCGCGCCCGATCCGTGCGGTCACCCTCGTCGGAGCCCCGATGTTCGTGGGATGTCTCGCCCCCTGCGGGTTCGTGCGTTCGGCGCGTTCGCGTCGGGCAGCGCTCGTCACGGCCGCGGGTCTGCTGCTCGCGTGCGCGCCCGCCGTCGGGTCGGACCCCGGACGCGCCGACGCCGCAGCGCCGGTCGCAACCGCGCCCGCCGAGGGCGGGCCGGTGGCCGCCGCGGCCTCATCGCCGGCGGCTCGGGCAGCCGTGGCCACCGGCGCGCCGGCCGCGGACCTCGGCGAACCGGCGATCTCGCGAGCGGCCGAGGCGGGCCTGCAGCGGATGCGCGTCCAGGCGCCACCGTCCGCGGCCGACGCCGCCGCGACCGGCGCGGCGCCGGAGCCGTCGGCCGCCGAAGCGGGCGCCGATCCGTCGCGACGCCTGCCCGCGATCCAGCGCGCCACCGCGAACGACGAGCCGCTCGGGCCGCGGCGCGTATCGCTGCCCGCCGGCGACGGAATCGGGCTCGCCGGGCAGGCCTGGGCGATGCCGATCGGGCATGCGAGCGTGCTGATCCGGGTCAACGGCTTCACCGTGCTGGTCGATCCGAACTTCCTGCGCCGCGGCGAGCGCGCGCGGGTGTTCGCGGGGTTCGGCTGGGCGCGACGCGACGACCCGGCGCTCGACGTCCAGTCACTGCCGCGGATCGACCTGGTCCTGCTGACCCGCCTGTCCGAGGACCACTTCGACCGGACCGTGCGACGGCACCTGCCGCGCAACACGCCGATCGTCGCGCCGGCCGCGGTACGCGCCGAGCTGGTCGCGATGGGGTTCTCGTCGGTGCACGGACTGGCGGCGACCCGGGTGATGCGCTTCGACAAGGGCGAGGCGTGGATGCGAATCGCCGCAACGCCGACGCGCCCGACCGGTCCGCCGATCGTCCGCGCGATGCTGGCCGAATCGACCGGCAGCCTGCTGCAGTTCGGCCGCGGCGACGATCCCCCGGACCTGCAGGTGTGGCTGAGCGGCGGCACCCGGTTCGACGAGCGCCTGGCCGACGCGCTCGCCCCGACGGTGTCGGGCGTGGACCTGGCGCTGGTGCAGGTCGCGGCGCCGTCGGTGCTGCCGCTGGCGCGCCGCGCGATGCACGAGATCGACGCGACGCGTCTGGCGGAGCGACTCAAGCCCCGTCGGGCCGTCCTGCTGCCGCTGGATGATCACGGCGGCGGATCGCGGGCTCCTCGTGCCTTTGCGCAGATCGCGTCCGCATCCACGGTGGGCGCAGCGGCGTTGCCCGTGTACGTGCCGCGCGGCACGGTCGTCCACCTCGAGCGGCCGCAGCGGCTGGCCGCGGCGGGCGCGCTGCGCTGATCAGCCGGCGACGCCGTCGGTCGACGTCGGTACGACCATCGCGGTCGAGGATGCGGTGGCGAGCAGGCTGCCGCCTGCGTCGCGCAGCGTGCCCTCGAGGAACGCCACGCGCCGCCCCATCCGCTGGACCCTGCCCTCGGACACGACCCGTCCCGGGCCGACGCGCTGCAGAAAGCTGACCTTGAGCTCGAGGCTCGCGATGCCGACGTCGTGGCCGCGGTGAGCGAACGCGGCGTGCGCCATCGCGAAGTCCATCCAGGCCGTGACGAAACCGCCCTGCACGATCGTGCCGCCGGTGTGGCAGAACCGCGGCAGCGCATCGAACTCGGCGCGCACCAGGCCGGCCGACGCGTCGACCGCGACGATCCTCACGAACCCCATCGACCCGAGCAGCTCGGGCGAGGGCAGCGGCAGCGACTCCGGGGTCATCGCCCGGCCGCCGCGCTCATCGGGTGGTAGCTCCGGCGCGGCGGCCAGCGGATCCGCACGCGCCGGGGCGGCACGCGCACCGCGCACCGCTCGGGCGCGCCGCGGCGCGCGCGGGCCCGGAACGAGCGCCGCGCGCGGCGTCGACCCCGGGCGCGCGGTCCCACGGACCGGTCTGCCCGGGGCCGAAACGGCCGGCGGTCAGCTGCCGACCGCGTCGCCGACGCACTTCTTCACGAAGCTGTTCTTCGCGGCGCCCGCGAGCTTCTTGTCGCCCGCCTGGGCCTCGCAGGCCGCCTTCGCGTCGCCCTCGCACTTCTTCATGAAGCTGGTCTTCGCGGCACCGGCGAGCTTCTTGTCGCCGGCCTGCACGGTGCACGACGCGCCGGACGCGTGCGCGGCGCCGGCGAACAGCAGCGCTGCGGTCAGCGCGACGGATCGGATCATCATGGCTCTCCCCTGGTGCGGCACGCGGTCGACGCGACGGGCCGCGCGCGCGTGCCCGGGCCCGCGCCGGCCGACGCGGAGTCTACCCCTGGCCGGATCGCGCCACCAGCGCCATCCGCTTCACCCGCGCCTCGGCGCTCGACCTGCGCACCCGCCGGGCGGCTGCCGCACCCACCGTGCGGCCCGCTCGGGCTCAGCGCGCGCGCAGCGCGGCGAGCGCCGCCGCGGCGACGAGCGCGAACCACGCGCCGCTCCAGACCTCGAAGGGCAGCCCGAGCAGCGTCGCCTGCGCCGCGTCAGCGCAGGTCGCCCCAACCCGGAACAGTGCGGGCACCCAGGCGTCGAGCTGCATCGCCATCAGCGTGCGATCCGCCCAGGTGAACGCGCACGACAGCTGGCGCGACGCCACCGTGTGCTGGTGCCACGCAGCCCAGGCCCCGCCGACCGCCAGCGCGAGCAGCACCGCGGCCGCCGGCAGACCGACCCCGCGCGGCCACCGGCGCGCGAGCGCGGCTGCGCCGAGTGCGACCGCCGCGAGCGCGATCACCACGATGCGCTGGATCACGCACCATGCGCAGGGCTCCATGCCGAAGCCGTGCTGGGCGACCAGCGCGGCGGCGAGCGCGAGCAGGCTGCCGAGCCCGATCGCGGCGAGCAGCGGCGCACGCCACGAACGCACGGCCGCGGGCACGGGTCCGGGAGGGTCGACACGACGCACGACGCGATGATACCGGGCCGCTCGTCGCGCCCCGCCGCCGCGGCCGCCGACCGGTCATCGCGCCCGGGCATCCGGCCCATCCGGGCGCGCGGCGACCGGCGGCGGCCCCCTGGCGCACCGGATGAGCCACTGCGGGCGTAGCATCCTTCTCGAACAACCGACGAGCCCCCGATGAAACGCGAACCCGACCAGGCACTGCGCCCCGATCCCGCCCGGCTGCCCCCGCAGGAGGTCAGCACCGAGGTCCTGCTCGAGAAGTACGCGAAGGACGGCGAGCGCAGCGCCGAGGAGATCTTCGCCCGCACGGCGCGCGCGCTCGGCCGCGATCCCGCCCAGGTGCGCCGATTCGAGCAGGCGCTCGCCGGCGGCCTCGTGCCCGGCGGGCGGATCGCATCTGCCGCGGGCACCGCGCTGCAGGCCACGCTGATCAACTGCTTCGTGCAACCGATCGGCGACTTCATGGCCGGCGAGCACGACGGCGAGCCCGGCATCATGCGCGCGCTCGAACAGGCGGCCGAGACCATGCGCCGCGGCGGCGGCGTCGGCTACGACTTCTCCCCCATCCGGCCCAACGGCGCGCGGGTGCGCGGCACCGACTCCCGGGCGTCCGGCCCGGTCAGCTACATGCGCGTCTTCGACGCGATGTGCAAGACCGTGGAGAGCGCAGGGGCGCGGCGCGGCGCCCAGATGGGCGTGCTGCGTTGCGACCACCCGGATATCGAAGCCTTCGTCACGGCCAAGCGCACGCCCGGAGAGCTCACACAGTTCAACGTCAGCGTTGCGGTGACCGACGCGCTGATGCACGCGGTCGAGGCAGATGCCCCGTTCGAGCTGGTGCACGCGGCCGAGCCCGCGCCGGGGCTGGCCGGCACCCATCGCCGCGCCGACGGTCTATGGGTCTACCGTACGGTGCCGGCCCGCGAGCTGTGGGGCGCCATCATGCGCTCGGCCCACGCGTACGCGGAGCCGGGCGTGCTGTTCATCGACACGATCAACGCGCGCAACAACCTCTCCTACTGCGAGACCATCGCGGCGAGCAATCCGTGCGGCGAGGAGTTGCTTCCGCCCTACGGCTGCTGCGATCTCGGCTCGGTGGATCTCACCCGGGTCGTGCTGAGCCCGTTCCGCGCCGATGCCGAGGTCGACTGGGCGCACCTGCGTTCGCTGGTCCACGCGGGCGTCGAGCTGCTCGACCGGGTCCTGGACGTCACGTTGTGGCCGCTGCCGCAACAGGACGCGGAGTCCCGGGCCAAGCGCCGCATCGGGCTCGGCTTTCTCGGTCTGGGCGATGCGCTGATCATGCTCGGACTGCGCTACGACCGCCCCGAGGGCCGCGCGATGGCGGCCCGCATCGCGGAGTTCATGTGCCACGAGGCGTACCGGGCCTCGGTCGCGCTCGCGCGCGAGCTCGGCCCGTTCCCGCTGTTCGACGCCGCCCGGTATCTGGCCGCGCCGCGGTTCGCGTCCACGCTGCCCGACGCACTGAAGGCGCAGATCGCAGCGCACGGCGTGCGCAACTCGCACCTGATGGCGATCGCACCCACGGGCACGATCACCCTCGCGTTCGCAGACAACGCGTCCAACGGAATCGAACCGGCGTTCTCGTGGGCCTACACGCGGATGAAGCGGATGGCGGACGGTTCGCGAAAGCCCTATCGGGTGTTCGATCACGCGTTCCGACGCTGGCGCGCGACCCAGCCGGACACCGCAGCCCTCGACGCGGCGTTCGACGCCGGCAGCCTGCAGCTGCCCGAGGCGTTCGTCTCGGCGCTGCAGATGTCCGCGCAGGCCCACCTTCAGATGGTCGCGGCGGTCGCGCCGTTCGTGGACTCGGCGATCTCCAAGACCGTGAACGTCCCCGAGGACACACCGCTGGAGGACACCGCGTCGCTGTACCGCGAGGCCTGGCAGCTCGGGCTCAAGGGCATCACCATCTACCGGCCGAACCCGGTCACCGGATCGGTGCTGTCGCTGGATGCGCCGAAACCTGCGGTCGACGGCGCGGCGCTGCAGCTCGCCCCCGACGACCTGCAGCAGTCGGATGCCGACCGCCGGATCGCACTGAAGGCGATCCCCGCCCCCGCGCTCGCATCGCTGCGCTGGCCGGACCGACCGCGGCTCCCGGGCGGCAACCCCGCGTGGACGCTGATGGTCGAGCACCCGGACGGCGACTTCGCAGTGGTCGTCGGTCATGTCGAACAGGACGGTCGCAATCACCCCTTCGAGGTCTGGGTGAGCGGCAACGAGCAGCCCCGAGGCCTGGCCGCGATCGCCAAGACGCTGTCGATGGACATGCGCTGCAACGATCCTGCCTGGGTCGCCAAGAAACTCGACTCGCTCGCGGCCGCGGGTGGGCAGGATGGCTTCCAGCTCGAGCTCGAGCCCGGCCGCACCGAACCGGTGCCCTCGCTGGTCGCAGGCTTCGCGCGGATCGTCCGACACCGGTGCGAATCGCTCGGACTGTTCTCGCAGCCCGCTGCAGCCACCCCGATGCTGGACGCGCTGATCTCGCGCAAGGAACCCAAGACCGGGACCGACGGCACGATGTCCTGGTCGGTCGACGTATCCAATCCGGCAACCGGCGACGACATCCACATCATCGTCAAGGAGCTGACCCTGCCCGACGGGCGGCGTCGGCCGTACTCGGTGTGGCTCGCCGGCAGCTACCCGCGCGTGTTCGACGGGCTTACGCGGCTGCTGTCGATCGACATGCGAATCGTCGACACCGCGTGGATCGGCCGCAAGCTGGTCAAGCTCGTCAAGTTCGCCGAGCCTCGCGGCGACTTCTGGGCGCCGGTCCCCGGCGAGTCCCGCAGCCGGGTCTGGCCCTCGACGATCGCCTACATCGCGCAGCTGCTGCTGCATCGGTACCAGATGCTCGGCATCCTCGATGCCAACGGCGAACCGACCGAGCCGATGCGCGCATTCGACACGGCGACCGACGCGGACGCGGTCCGAACCGGCATCACACGCCCGGCTCGGATCACCGGTCGGGAATGCCCGGAGTGCCGCAACCCCACCCTGGCCAAAGTCGACGGCTGCGATCGTTGCTCCAGCTGCGGGTGGATCGGCACCTGTGGCTAGGCGGCGGGCGCGGGCGGCGGTGCGCCCCTCGCCTGCGGCGGGCACACGCCCGCTCTCGCCCCCGGCGTAGCCACCGTCCCGGTCGCTGCGCTGCGCGCTCGGGCCGCCGTGTAGACTGAAGCGGCGCGGACGCCTCCGCGGACTCCCACCCTTCGAACCCCCCTCATGCCTGCTGAACCGGCCCGAGCTCGGGCGGCCACCCGGCGCCGCGCCACCGGCGCACGCTGTCGCACCCACCGTGGGGGCCCGCCGTGACCATCGCTCGGGCCCAGCCGCGGACCGATGCGATGCCCGGGGCCGCGCCGATGGATCTGCACACGCAGGTGCTGGCCAACGGCCTGTCGGTGGCCTCGGTCCGCCTGCCCGGATTCCGGACCGCGGCGGTCGGCGCGTTCGTCCGGGTCGGCTCGCGCGACGAGCCGGCCGGCCAGAACGGCATTTCGCATTTCCTCGAGCACATGGCGTTCAAGGGCACCGAGACCCGCGACGCCCGTCGCATCTCGCTCGAGATCGAGCGGGTCGGCGCATCGATGAACGCCTACACCGCGAAGGATCACACCGCCTATCACACGGTGCTGCTCGCCGAACATCTGCCGGTCGCAATCGACGTGCTCGCCGACGTGATCCGCCGCTCGACCTTCCCGCCCGAGGAGATCGAGCGCGAGCGGCAGGTGATCCTGCAGGAGCTCGGAGACGCATCCGACGATCCGGAGTCGATCGCCCAGGACGAGTTCGACCTGAAGGCGTTTCCGAAGCAGCCGTTCGGGCGCCCGATCCTCGGCAACCCGCGATTCGTGCGCAGCGTGACCCGGGACGACTTCCGCCGGTACATGACGACCCACTACGGCGCCGGCAACCTGGTGCTGGTCGGCGTCGGTCGGCTGGAGCACGACCGCTTCGCGGAGCTGGTCGAGCGGCACTTCGGCGACATGCCCGCCGGGGGACGGGCCGACCGCGAGGCCGCCCGGTACGTGGGCGGCTACCGCGTGGTCGACGACGACTACGAGCAGACCTCGATCGTGCTCGGCTGGCCGGTCCCGGGCCGTACCGATCCGCGCTTCGGCGTCTACGAGATGCTCGGCGAACTGCTCGGGGGCGGGATGTCCTCGCCGCTGTTCCAGTCGGTGCGCGAACAGCGCGGCCTCGCGTACCAGATCGACGCCTGGAGCGAGGGGCACGACGACTGCGGCACCCTGCAGGTGACCGCGGGCGTGGCGCCGCGCAACCTGCGCGTGTTCTTCGACGTGGTCTGCGACGAGCTCGGCCGCCTCGCCCACCGGATCGCCCCCGAAGACCTGGAACGCACGCGCAACCAGCAGGCGACGATGATCGCGCGCAGCCTGGAGCGCCCGATGGAGCTCGCCGAGACCGTCGCGCGCGATCTGCTGGCGCACGGCCGGGTGATCTCGCCCGAGGAGCGCATCGCGGCCGCGATGGCGATCGGCGAGGCCGAACTCACCGATGCTGCGCGCGATCTGCTGTCCCGGGTGCCGACGCTCGTGCTGGTGGGACGCGCGGGACGCGGCGATCACCACGACGCGGTCCGACGTCGTCTCGCAGGCTGACGGCCCGTTCGCATCCGGCGTTCGCGAGCCCGCCGTACCGAGCCCGCCGTACCGAGCCCGCCGTACCGGGGTGCCTGCACCGGGCCCGGTGCACCGAGTCCTGCGCCCGCCGTGCCGGGAGCAGGCGGTACTGCGTCAGCCGACCGCCCCGCCCCGCTGCGCGGCGTCTCGCGCGTCCTCGCGGATCATGTCGGCGGCCTTCTCGCCGATCATGATCGTCGGCGCGTTCGTATTGCCGCCGACGATGCTCGGCATCACCGACGCGTCGACGACGCGCAGGCCGGCGATCCCGCGCACCCGCAGCCGCGGGTCGACCACGTCCATCGGACCGGGGCCCATCCGGCAGCTGCCCACCGGGTGGTAGATGGTGTCGGCGCGCTCGCGCACGAAGCGCTCGATCTCGGCGTCGCCGCGTGCCGACGCCGACGCCGCCGACTCGCGCCCGCCGAAGCGCGCGAGCGCGGGCTGCGACAGCAGGTCCCGCATCAGCCGCACGCCCCGGACCATCGCGTCGACGTCCTCGCGCTCGGCGAGGAAGTTCGGGTCGATCGCGGGCGCCGCCATCGGGTCGGCGCTCGCCAGCCGGACGCTGCCGCGGCTTCTCGGCCGCAGCACGCAGACGTGGCACGAGTAGCCGAGCCCCCAGGTCGGCGCGCGCCCGTGGTCGACCAGCTTGCCGATCACGAAGTGGAGTTGCAGGTCGGGCACCGTCGCATCGGAGCTGGACCGCACGAACCCTCCGGCCTCCGCGAAGTTGGTGGTCAGCAGCCCGGCGCGCTCCCGGCGCCACTGCCCGAGGGCCCGCACCAGACGCGGCAGGTTGCCGAACGACAGGCCGAACAGGCCCTCGGCGCTCAGCCCCTCGACCACCATCACGACATCCGGATGGTCGTGCAGCGCGCGCCCCACGCCCGGCAGGTCGACCGCCACCGGGACGCCGTGTTCGCGCAGGTGTTCGGCCGGACCGATGCCGGACAGCATCAGCAGCTGCGGCGACTGCAGCGCACCGGCCGACACCAGGACCTCGCGCCGCGCGTGCAGACGCGCGACGCTGCCGTCGTCGCGCCGGAACTCGACGCCGGTCGCCCGGCCGCCTTCGACGAGCACCCGCAGTACCTGCACGCCGGTCAGCACCCGCAAATTCGCGCGGCCGCGGTGCGGCTCGAGGTAGGCCCGCGCGGCGCTGAACCGCTCACCGTCGCGATGGGTCACCTGGTACAGCCCGACGCCCTCCTGCGACGTGCCGTTGAAGTCGTCGTTGCGGGTCAGACCGGCCTGCACGCCGGCCTCGACGAAATGCCGCGAGAACGGACTCGGCGAGCGCAGGTCGGCGACGTTCAGCGGCCCACCCTGGCCGTGCCAGGCATCGGCGCCGCGCTCGTTGTGCTCGGCGCGCCGAAAGAGCGGCAAGACGTCCGCCCAGGCCCACCCGGGATTGCCGCCCGCCGCCCAGGCGTCGTAGTCCGACGGATGCCCGCGCGCGTAGATCATCGCGTTGATCGAACTCGATCCGCCCAGCACCTTGCCGCGAGGCTGATAACCGCGGCGACCGCCCAGCCCCGGCTGCGGCACCGTGGAGAACGCCCAGTTGGCCTGCCCGGTTCGAGCGAGCAGCGCCAGGCCCGCCGGACAGCGGATCAGCACGCTGTCGTCGGGCGGGCCCGCCTCGAGCAGCGCGACCCGCACCGCGGGGTCCTCGCTCAGTCGGGCGGCGAGCACGCAGCCGGCCGAGCCTGCGCCGACGATCACGAAGTCGTGGGCGGCAGCGACGTCGACCGGGCGGCTGTCCATTGCCGGGTTGTACCCGATTTCGCGCGCCGTGGGCAGCGGCCGGCGCGACCCATCAGCGACCACCTGGGGTCGATTCCAGGTAGACGTCACTGAAGGCGGGGTCCATCGTGCACGTCATCGAACGGGCGCAGCTCGTCGCCCATCCTTCGAGGAGCATCCCGATGGCCCTGCCTCCGGTCACAGCCCCCGGCTCCCGCGGCGATCCAACTCGCGCAGCAACGCCGAGACCCGCACAACCTGTTGTGCAACGAGCAAGCTGCCTATTCCAGATTGACCCGCGGACCGGACCCGACCGCGAACGCGGTCCGGCAGATCACCGGACTCGAGCGTCCGCCGAGCATCGACAACTCAAAGCTACTCGCCTACCGGAGCTGCAAAGACGCGGTGCGGGACCGGCTGCTCGAGTCGATCCATGACAACGCCATCTCGACGCGCGAAGCGTTGCCGAGAGGCAACCTGTTGGACCCGCAACTGACGCGGGCCCAACACGAAGCGAGCCGGCTGACCCATGAGCTCTTCAGAGCGCAGAACAAGCCAAAGGAAGCCCTCGATCGCCTAAGTCCCGCATCGATACGTTCATTCGAGCGAATCTCACGCTCATCGGCGAGCGCAGCCGATGACCGCTGCCGACCGGTCTCGCGCCCCGCGCGAACGGCAATCGACC
>Ga0169931_10007175_pt1 | contig 16608 bp, 8 predicted proteins | sample Kivu_15m_20L_FD_129675 | JGI IMG/M metagenome (GOLD analysis project Ga0169931, IMG submission 129675) | Freshwater microbial communities from Lake Kivu, Western Province, Rwanda to study Microbial Dark Matter (Phase II) - Kivu_15m_20L... | ecosystem: Environmental > Aquatic > Freshwater > Lake ...
ATTGTAACGGAGGCCTTCCTCGAGCAATTGGCCGCAACCGGGGCTTCCCAAGAGCTTCAAGCGTATTGGAAGACCGTCCTCCAAGAGGACCTTCGAAGCTCGAGGTTTTGGAAGATCGAACTCCCACAACCCACCAAATATCGAGAGCTTTACGAAAATGTGCAACGCGTCCGACGGGTTCTTGGATCTATCGGAATGCATTCCGTTTCGCAACGTGACATGCTCACCTCAACGTGCGGGGGTGGGGTCCTCGATTCCTATGGAGCGTTAAACGAACTCAAGTATCGCTACATGCAACAAGAGCGATTACTGGTCGCTAGGTGGGGTTCTCCAGAAATGGATCTCGCACAATTTGAGGATGATTTCCCGTTTTTGGACTTCGCACGAAAGTACTCATCCGGTTTCGAGGAAGTGCGCAAGAGAATCTTGCCCACCTGGGACTTTCAAAAACAGATGCAAGAAGACCTCGATAACCGCTTTCTCTCCGCTAAGGCTCAATTGAAAGAGATGGGCCGTTGGCTCAAGACCGAAATCGGCGAGGACGCCAAGCTACAAGTAAACTGGACACCTAGCATTGAGCGCAACCTCCTAGAAAGCTGGGACAGTATCAGGCCCACGGTGAAGATCGCCATGAATACTCTCTCCGGTAATGCATCTCTCGTATCATTGAGTCAAAAAGCAAGCGAACTTATCAGATATCCGGCCGATCAAGATATGAATTCTGCGGACATCGATGTGATGGTTGCCTTTCGCGGACACCGTATCAAATCCCAAGCGATATCAAAACAGATGCTCTATGCGAGCAATTTTCAACCGCAGCCGCAATCGGAGATTATCGCATCGATGAAAAAGGCGAAGCGATCGGTTGTCATTCTCTTGGATTGCTCGGACTCGATGGATAGCGAACGCATGAAGCAATCTAAGGAACTGGTGACCGATCTGATCAACACGTTGCAAGAACAAGTCCGCACGGGCCTGGAAATCGAAGTTTCACTTGTGGTTTTTGGAATTTTGTCGATGGAAGAGGAACTGAAGCGATATCAATTTGCCCCCAGCAAGATCGCAAACAAGAACCTTGGATTTCTGCTTTCGGAAAACGGTTCTAGATTTTGCAGCGTCGCGCATACCGAGTTCTATCCGATCAACGCAGATGAGCAAACTCGCACTCGATGGGCCAACTACCTAAGCGCCCCATTTGTAGCTCCAGCGATCCATGCGCCATTTTATGATGCCATCGACTTTGCGTATTCCCATCTGCCACCAGAAACGTCCATGGACGTAAGGGAGTTGGTGATCTTCGGGGATGGGGCAAATAATCTGGTACCAGCGATCTCCTACGATTCGATCATGAATGCAACGAAAGGGAGCGAGGGGGCGAAAGTGGCGCAAGTTGAAAAGCCGTACTATCTCAGTGCCCTACAGCAAATTCCGGAGAAGCTTCGGAAAACGAAGCTATCTTATGAGGGTCCGAGTCGCCAATTGCCGGATGTGATCCGTCAGTTAGACAAGAAGAACCCTCGCATCTATCTATATGACTGCGGCAGGATCGGCGATGGGAAAGGAAAACAGGAATCGCGAAGTTTTGAAGAAGAGCTCCGAGCAAGAGGTTCGCTCCCGAAGTCACCGGTAGACTCAAACACAACCTTCGATGGATTGAAACAAGGGATGCTCAAGGATTTCGCTTTGCCCCAGATCAAGGTCTCCTATGTGGATTCATCCAGCGAGCAGGAAACCGCCGTGTCATTTCTGGAAGAGTCTCCTACTTCGATCCGACCTGCTCCGATATCCCTAAAAGTTCACGGAAATTCGAGTGTCGAGTCCCCGAAGAAACGACCCGAAGTCATTGAAGCCTACCCTGGACAAGTTATTCGGATCGAATCCGATATCCGAGGAAACGAACTGAATTTCAAGTCGCCGCAAGCGCTTCGGGAAAACAATCCGTTGAGTGCGCGTCTGACTTCCAAGTTGGACATGGGTAAAGTCAATGACGCATCGAAATACAAGATGACTTGGGAGTTTCAAAAAGCCGAACGGAGGAATGGTAAGTTCGATTTGCTCGTGGAACTACGGAGAGAGCAAGAGTGGGATCCACCTAGCTATATGCCTTGGCCAAAGTTCGCTGTCGGAAAACTCCTTCGCAAATATCCGAATGGAAATGCGACTTCAGTTGCCGATGCCATCTTGTTTACCGACTTGGATTTTGAAAAGAAGCATTACCCTACGTTGAAATTTCGTATCGAGAAGTTGAAAGACGACTCGTGGGAGTCGACGGCAGGAACTTTGGACTTATGGTGGTCTTTTTCCAGTGCCCAGGAGCTTTTTGGAAATCGCGAAGATATCCGAACCAAGGTGACAGGCGATTTATCCTCGAAAAAATTCCGAAATTGCTCGATCGTGCGGAAAGATGGATCGATTCAAATCGAACGAGAGTTGCAAGTAGGGGAGAATGCCTATCAGTGGATACTTTGTCCTGACGCTACTACGGTACGCCGCGAGTATCGAATTCGTGCAGGCAAAGAAAATCGCTGGAGTGAGGTTCATACTTTTGAATTGCCCCTCGCAAATGCAACGAAGGAAGTGGACATGTACATCTTCTCTGAAGAGGATGTTTCAAACATTGCCGAGGATTCCGTTTCCGAGAAATCCCCGATCTTCTGGTATACAGGAGAGACGAAGCCTCGGCCAAGATAATCTCGAGGTCTTGCGGTTCGCAATTGTCCGAAGGAATTTTAAACTGCCGATGGCCCGTATGCGTTTGCTATGGCACTTGCATGCTTCGGCGGAAAGCATTCTGAACTTTCTCCGCAATGGTCTTCCTCGGGAGTTCGAAGTGGATCGTGGCGACGGCATTAATTGCTAGGTAGCCAGTCAGTGGCAGATTCGGTTCGAGAACTACTTGATAGTGGGGCGAATCAAACTGCATTTTCCCGCGTTCGTCACGTATTCCGACGATGCTAGGATCCCCCATCAATGGTTGAGGTAGTTCGCGCAGAGGTTCTGGCGAGATTTTTTTCACTGTACATGGCCAACGGCGATTGGGTTGCGAATCCAAGATTGCTTCTGCGCGACTGCCGATCGTCAGCGAGCGAGCCTCTGACTCGGGAACAGCTACCTGAAAAACGTATCGCTCATCGGAGGATAGCCAACCGACCACTGTTCCTCGCTGGATAGAAGCCCCTGTTGGAGGATTATCGAAAATTGGCCGGCGCACCCAGGTTGGCTCGCCCAGTTCAAAAGGCATCATCAGAGGGATCGATATGGGTGTAAGAATCTTTGGTTCCGATGCTACGATGCGGAGAGCATCGACTTCCCGTTGCTTGATGGTGAATCTTGCGTCTAGCTCCTCCTGCAGTTCCCGCAATGTTGGCAATTCGAATTCCGCCTCATCGGCATTGACTTTGGCTTTTTCCAGCAATCGTATACGGGTAGCAACTTCTTCGCGTTGATGCTTTAACTCCAACCACTCTTTTCGCCGCTCGAACGATTCGGTGTCGAGGACAATCTGACCAGACTCCATTGGGCCCACTCGAGCGGCAACGGACACTAAATCGGCGGTATCATGCATGAAGATGGGCTGTCGATTTTCTTGTTCCAGGTAAGCTCGCGAATGCACATAACCAGGAATCGGAATATAGAAGATAAACCACACCACAGCAGCAATCACTGCAAGTAAGACCGCGACTCGAGATAGATGAATCGGTCGAGGACTGAAGGACTCAAGGATCAGCCCTTGCGCAAAACGGATGTTTACTATCGCCAGTCCGAGTCCCAAGGACCCGATGATCAGCAAAGCGAGAATGCCAAAGCCGTTAGGCACTAACAACGTCCAAACAACCAGTACGATCAAAATCAGCATCGCAAATCGATATATACCCGATACCAACGCGAACAGGGCCAGCTGCCAAACGGGTTTATCGAAAACGTGACGTTGCGGCTCTCTGCCGCCGAGGGCGTGTACCATGGTTTGCCACAAAGCGGTCTGGCTCTGAGGTCCTAAATTAGGTACTCCCCATAAATCGGAAAGAATGTAATAACCATCGTACCGGAAGCAGGGGTTACCGTTGAGCAACAGAGTTCCAACCGTACATGTAATCCAGGCCCCCGCTCCGATCGTCTGCCAAAATTCATGATCTGAGTTCAGGAAAAGGAGCCCGCCAAAGATTGCTAACCAGAGTTCCACATAGATCCCTCCAGCTGAGATAGCGGATCTTTGCCAACGAGACCTCAGCTTCCAAGCATTCGTCGTGTCGCAGTACAGACATGGGGAAAAACAAAGAAGCATGAAACCCAATTCCTGGCAGTCAACTTTCCAGTGGGCACACGCGAGGTAGTGCCCCAATTCATGCAGAGTCTTGATACCCACTAACATCAGCAAGAGAGCTAGCCATCTATCTCCCTGAAGTCGCGAGATATCAAAAAAAATTCTTTCCGGCTGGGTAAGCCATTGTGAGAGGAGCAGGAAACTGACAATGGCCATACTGATACAGCCAAGAATAATGGTCCACGGATGGTACAGAATCGCACTGACCCCACTAGCCATCCGCGAATATCCAGATGGCCGAACCAGGGGGATCCTAATGGAGAGAGGGTTCGCCGCGATTTGTAGGACAAGCTTTTTCCAGGTGCTGTTGTATGTCGGATAACGTGCGGGGCCTCCCGTGGGCATGAGCAAACCAGCCATATGCAGTCGCTTGGTCAGCGACTCGATCCACGACAACTGTGATGCAACCGCAGTTTGCCATCGGCTGCAGATTTCGACGATCTGGCTAAGACTTTTCGAGCCATCAAAAAGCTGGGCGGTGCGGTGCTCGATCTCGTTAAAGTAGAAGAACGCGTTGGAGACCGGATCATGCAGGACCCATCTGTGGTTCTTGGAGTAGGGGATCCAATTCAGATCCTTTCGCAACACAGGATGGAACGACTCAGGGATTCGGCTTGGAAGATCCTCCTCAACGCTCATGGTTGCCCTTTGAGATGGACGGTTGGACGGAGACCCGGTCGAAGTTTTTGCTCTTGGTTTTCCACTTCGATAAAGACGCGAACCTGCCCACTCACAGGATTGGCATCGGGACTAATGAAGACCAATTCCCCTTCCGTTTCTAAAGTGGAGCCAGCAAAGTCGACGCGTACCATCGCCTTGGTACCTATCCATCTCGGATCGGCATCGGCAGCGTTCAGAAAACCTTCGACTCTCAGGCGATCGATCTCTACAATTCGGGCGACGACCGTTCCTGGTTCCACCCACTCACCAACACGTTTCTCGACAGCCACCACCATCCCTGCACAGGGTGCGATCACACGGTGTCGAAGAAGCAATTCCTGGTTTTGCTTCACTTCGGCCTCAGCGAGCGTTGTCTCAAGCCTTGCCACCTCACGCAAGTACTCAGCACGTTGCATCTCGAGCACGGAGCGATCGAGTATCAGCTTCAGCCGATCGATCTCGTTGGGGGTGTAGACATTGTTCACACGCGAGTTGGCATCCATTGCTCTTTGATATTCATTCGTGGCAACTGCCGAACCCTTCTGTGCGATTTGCAGATCAATGTCGTTGTCCTGCTTCTTTTTCGCAACTTCCACCGCCGTTTGAGATCGTTCCAATTGAAGACGAATGGTTACGTCTCGGATCCGAGCAATCTCTTCTCCTTGATTAACCCTCGAGCCTTCTTTGATATGCAGGTTCTGTAAGATACCCGCAACTTGAGAAGCCACCGCAGTAGATTCAATCGTTTTCAGTATCGCGCCCTCGACGGCTACGGTCGCCGGCTGGGAATCGGATCGATTCGGTGCTGGCTGATCCAAATCCTGGCCGAAAAGGGATGTTTGTGCAATAAAGATTACTCCTGCACTAAGCGCTGTACGCAGAACAGAACGTACCAGGGAACGGTATTGGTAGGTAACCCTGTTGATCGCTGACATCATCGGAAATCCGTAGTAGGTGCGGCGGTAGAAAGTTGTTGCCAACTGAATAGACGAAATCTCTTCTGCAGGAATTCAATCAACGGCCTACTCCAAACGTAGCCGAATGGTTCTTTCCCGCATGCAAAGCGAACCCGAGCGGTCGCACCCATGTGTACTTTTGAGGCATCCTCGCGGATGACATTTGCAAGTACTTCCTGAAATCCCCCTGTACCGTCGCGGTTCTCGATGACGCGAGAAAGATCCTTAACCCCGGCGACGAACTGCTGGCTGGGTAGACTATCGAAACTGTATTGAATCTCCTTTTCCAGCGGTTTCCCACCCCGTTCGCCGTAGTATCTGCCAACGTAATCAGAGTCTCTGTCCGCAACTTGAATTCTCAACTGCCAATCACCAGATAGATCTACCACTTGCAGAATCGGATCGCCGCGTCGAATGGGTCGATTTTCCAGTTCCTGTTTCAGTTGCTTGGCAACGATGATACCGTCGATCGGGGATCGAAGGACCAAGCGAGCTTGCTCCGCTTGGTAGAAGGCCAACATCTCGCGAGCTTGTGTCTCGTTGGAATCCAACATCAGCAATTCGGTCGATAAACGCGTCTGATTAGCGAGGGAATCCTGAGCATTAGGGGACAGCTGATTTATGGCCACCTTGAGTCCATTGCGTTTTTCCGCAATTGCACGAAGTCGCCCCATCGCTTCTTCAATCTGCAAATCCAAGCTTGGGGATCGCAGACGAGCAAGTTCCTGCTGGGCGACGACTCGGTCTCCATCATCCACCAACAGCTCGGCAACATATCCGTCTGCAGATGCGTGAATCAAGCGACGGGATACCGGCTCGAGGATCGCCTTGGATTCAATGCTCATTGGAAAGGGTAGAGTCAGCCCCCAGAAAAGTCCTGCCATCAATGATATCCACAGCAACCTGCGAATCCACTTTTTGACGACCCTCGGGATCATCGATGCGTGGGATTGGGTGAAACGTTCCCGCAACTTCATCGGGAGACGAGTCCAACGATCTTGTTGCAACCAGACACCGTGTAGCGAATTGCACCAAGAAGAAAGAAACGGGATCGCCTTATTCATCGCGACCGTATCCGACCATTCGATGATCAGCCAAGAGACAGGGGTTCGATCGGTGTTTCGATCCCAAGTCAGCGCGATTCCATTGGAGAAGACGCCGAAACTGTCCCGATTCGAGACTCCTGAATCCACAGGTATTGCTGGCTCGTCGGGATCGCGAACCGGCGATCGATCGCTCCATTGCAAGACGCCCGTAGACCTTGAGGCTATTTCAGCGATTTGCTCGAGCCGTTTTACTGTCGGGCTGGTTCGGTCTACCCCATGCGCTCCACTCGAGCAAGAGAGCCGAAAGGAGTTGCTTCCCAACTCTGTGCGATTTACCATCGAAGCACGGGCACCCTCGAGAGCTAGCACCATTTGGTCTACCAAACTTTGACCGACCTGTTGGGGCGAAGAGGCCGACGTCAGGCTACGAACCGCCGACTCCAACCGACTAAACCAGGAACGATCCAGTGCCGATCGCGAAAACTCCAGCCTCGTTTGGATGATTTCACAGAAGGGATCCAACAAGAGCCGACCACTCTCGACCAATGAAGAAGGGGAATCGGAGGAGTACTCAAACAGGAGCGTTCCGCTTTCGGCCTGACGGGGATCGATGGTGGCGGCTACCCATTTTCCGGAGGATTTCCCCCCCTCCAGCACGCAGCTTGTAGGACTTCGCCTTTTCAACTCCGCGAATTCAACCAGGTGGTTGCTGGAGACTTCACCGGACGACGCCACGGTCAACCATTCACCATTGGCTGGACAGAGAATGCTGACGCTTTGGGCATGGGTCAGTCCCTGAGCCACCATGAAAAAATGGCGATAGAAGTCTCCTTCCGAGTTGGCTGTTAGAGCAAGTTGCTCCAAACCCTCAAGCAGTTGATCTGCTTCAGCAACGCTAGCAATGGAGCCAACAAGTGATGGAGGCACGTCATTCTCAGTTCACACGAGGTTCTCTTTACTCGAGCAATCGTATCATTCTGCTGGAGCGATAACCACTATTCAAGCTACCCTTTCGCGGGGAGGTCAAGCGATTCTGTTCGGAAGTAGCCAAGAATTCGGTGGGGTAGTTACATATGTATCAAGTATATGGTCTTTGCTATCCGACAACGTAAGGGGAGCGCCGCAAGCTCCGTAATTCGCGACTTCGCAGAGTGTGGCTAGCCATGAGAGCCCGACACATGACCCTGAAAAAATCGTATGAAGAGTCCTTCCGAGCATTTCGCTTCTTAGCGGTGCTAGCGATTTCGTGCACTGGTTGCAATCTTTCGGAGAGCCGACCGAAGTTCCAGGCCAGTCATTTCGGTAATGGGCCAATTCCGCAACTGCGGCCTTCCGATCCACTGGACTCCGCGAATATGCCAGCTTATGCGGAGCCCCTCTCTCCGTTTGACATACAGGAGACGGACCTGACGCCGGACCGTTTTCGCGGAATGTCACTGGAGAGTTGTATTGCCGAGGCGCTTAGCAACTCGCGTTTGATGCGTGATCTGGGTGTGACCGTTTTGCGTTCCAGCGCTCTGGTACGCACGAACTTGGATCCTGCGATTGTCTACAGCGATCCGCGGCAAGGGGAAGAAGCAGCATTGAGTGCTTTCGACGCGAACCTATTCGCATCGAGCTTCTTCGAGAACAATTACAAAGGCTTCAATAACAGTTTCTACGGTCAAAACGGTATCTTCAGTCAGGATCTGAGCACCACTCAGGTGGGTATCAACAAGCGATCGGCGACCGGTGCAACCTTTACGGTTAGAGAAGTCTCGGTTTTCGACCGCAACAACCAAGCTGGCAACCGCTTCGGCCCCTACAGCTGGGACAATTTCATAGAAGCTCAAGCAAGGCAGCCTTTGCTCCTCGGGTCTGGAACCGAATTCAACAGAATTGCTGGTCCCGGCGCGACACCTGGGCAACTTAACGGTGTATTGCTCGCACGCGTTCGCACCGACATCAGTCTCGTTGAGTTTGAGACTTCGGTCCGCGACTTCGTGGCCGACGTGGAAAATGCCTACTGGGACCTCTACTACGCATACCGCGATTTGGACGCCCGCATCGATGCTAGAAACATTGCGCAGGAAACCGAAAAATACATGCGCGGGAAGGGTGACGAAACTCGCCCCCAAGATCTTGCTCAGGCCAGAGAGCAGACCATTCGATTCCAAGCCGACGTTGTCGATGCATTGAACGGAAGACCATTGGACGGAACCAGAACCAACAATGGAAGTTCCGGAGGTACGTTCCGTGGTGCGGGTGGAGTACGCGTTTGTGAAAGAAAACTAAGGCTTCTCATAGGCGCACCCATTAACGATGGGATGTTAATCCATACGATCGATCATCCTACGACTGCGAACGTATTATTCGACTGGAGTACGTGCGTCGATGAAGCCCTCCAATTCCGGGAGGAATTGCGTCGCCAGAGATGGGTCATCAAGCAACATGAGTTGGAATTGATCGCGAATAGGAACTTTCTCAAGCCTCAGTTGGATGCGATTTCGACTTACCGGATTCGCGGATTCGGAGAGGATTGGCGATCTCCTTGGAACTCGGATTTCTCCGAATGGGCGCTCGGCCTTGATTACCAAATGCCGGTCGGTTTCCGTCGCGGGAATGCAGCAGTTCGGTTCTCGCAATTGCAACTGGTTCGTGCGACAGAAGTGCTCCGAGAACAGGAACGAGCGGTTCACCTTGGTTTGAGCAATGCGATTAACGATGCGAAACGATCGTTCGACATCGTGAACCTTCAACGAGAACGTCTAGATGTTATCACCGAACAGTTGAAGGCGACGCGGGAGATCTTCTCTAAGGAAGGATTCCGGGAGTTGGACGTCGTTTTGGAGACACATCGTCGGTTGCTCGACGCAAGGCTTCGATACTTCCAGGCCGAAGTGGAATACGGATTGTCCCTTAGAAATGTCAATCTGGAGAAAGGTACGTTGTTACGATACTGCAACGTCTTCCTGAGCGAATCAGCTACCGACGGAGTTGCGGTTGCTAAATCGCGTGATCGCGTAGAGGCTCAGGATTATAACAAGGTACCAGGCTACCGGGATTTGATTATCGGACGCCCCTCTTACCGCTGATCAAGGACGGATGGTTTAGCGGAAGTCCAGGGAGTCCAATACTTCAACTTGGTCTCGGATAGTGTGAGCAACGATCCGAGATTCCCGCAAAAAAATTAAGCCTGACAGGGATACTCCCAACCATTTCGCAATCGTTGCGTCGGGCATGGATTCCAGCACATTCGCGACGCCGCTGGGCCAGCACCAAGGAACAAACCCCCCTCGTTCGCTGAAACCCGGGACGGCCGCGACACCCAGATCGGTAAGGCACTCTTCGAGTCCTTCACTTTTTGGTCGATACGTGACGAGAATCAAGCCATCGAATGCGATGAGTCGTTCTGCGAAACGACTATGCAGATGCGAAAACCATTCGGTTTTTTGTATGGCTACAGGTAAGGCAGAACCCTTTGGGTCGAGATGCGGATACAAAGGGATTCTCTTGATGGATGGCATGAGGTTCAGATTGATTTTCGCAAGATGAGCGATCACGAAGAAGTCTAGATGGTTTGCCAGAGCTTGTATCGTTTCCTTGAACTCAACGATCGGCTTGCCCGTGACCTTCATCATTCGAACGACGGATTCCACCGAGCAAATGTCAGGAATCGAATGATCCGTCTCATCCGACACATCTTCCGGGGCCGCATCGAGCCGCTTCACGATTCCGCTCAAGTTGGTTCCAGACTTCCGAAAATAACTCGAAGGGCCCACGACAAGACTCGATTCCAACGAAGAATCATGATTCGAGACCTCGGAGTCAGGGCTGATGACGTTCAAGTCTTCCTTGGCTTGGAGGGGTTGCCCCTGGTTTGGTTGCGCCACTGGTTGATCAGACGGTGAAGGATCCTCGTCCGACTCCTCGACAATATTCTCCCATCGGACCTGAAATCGAGTTCGCCCCGCCTTGAAAATCGTCCCTGCGGAGATCGTCTCCTCTGTCACCTTCCGACCGTCGAGCTTGGTTCCGTTCTTGCTGTTGCAATCCTTGAGCTTGACCTTCCCCTTTTCGTTGATCACTTGGAAGTGGAATCGTGACATGGCGGGGTCGTTGATTGCGGTTACCAGCTGGGAAGTTCCGCGGACTCCACCGAAGGTACGAGTGATGCCGTTTTCCACAGCATATGACTTCAATTCCACTCCTTCGGGACCTGAAATCACTTCAACAATCAGATTCTTTGGCGGCGGGCTCAATGGCTTGAAACACTCTTATGGGAAAGGTAAAGAAGTGGAGTATTCGATGATAGTTTAACGCGAATCGATGCGCCAAGTTGTTTACTGAGCAGTTCGCAAGCTTTTGTGACTTCTTAAACTTTTGGGATTAGGAAATCTGTGCGGGCGAGCCTATCGAGGCTTTCCAAGGGATCATCGAATTTACAGGAAAAACGTAACGGTTGAACCGAGAAATCAACCGATACCCAAAAAATGGCTCAGTCTCGTGTTGATGAGAGGTAAGTTATGCAAATCAAGACATACCCGATTAGGTGGTTCCATCTGTGCCTGTATTCCGCCCTCGGCATTTTTTCAGGCCCGGTATTGTCAGCCAATGGACAAACGCAAGTTTCGCTGAAAGCTTTACAGCCTATTCCAAATGCCCCGGTGCTTGTCTCTCTACCATCGCCTGAGTCTGGCGAATTGCCCGCAGACAATTCACAAACAGAACCCGCACAGCCCCAAGTCGACACAGTTTCACCCGGAGTGATTAACGCGAATATTGCCTTGCAACCACTCCCGATCGTCGCGGAGAATCTTCCCTCACCGCACCCAGTGATCAGTGTCGTTTCCCTACAACCTCTCCCAACAACGCAGGAGAAAGACCAAGGTAAAGAGCAGGGAGATGCCCTTCTCAACAGACTGTTTGCTTTCGACGTGCTTCAACTCACAGAGAATCCGACCGATCCAAATAAACTCATGAAGGATTTGCAGTCGGATCGCAGGTATTTTGAATCTGCTTTGGTCGCGGAACCAACGAGGTTGCAAAGCCCGGAAATCGGTCCTTATCCATGGAGTGCCCACGGATATTGTTGGGAGAGTCCATCTTTCTGTTTCTCTCCTCTGTATTTCGAACAGCCGAATTTGGAACGCTATGGACATGGGGTTGGTCGCCCATTCACTTCGGCATCGTCGGCCGTTGCATTCGTGACCGATATAACCACTCTCCCGATTGCATTGATATGCAGTCCGCCTCACAGTAAGTCATGCACCTTGGGACATCATCGTCCTGGAGATTGCGCTCCATACCAAAGGAAAACATCGGATCATTGATGCCACTTCCTAGGGACTACTTGTAGCAAAATGAGACAGCCTGCTCTATACTAATGCTGTTTCACCCTCCAGGAATCTCACCCTTGGCATGTCGACTTATTTGGCCGTAACGCGCGGCAATGATCTCAATGCTCGGTTCCCGCTTAACCGCACGCTGGAAAATCGGATCGGTCGCGGGATGGAATGCCAAGTCCAGATCAGCGATCCGCTTGCATCCCGGGTCCATGCAACCATTTTGCACCAAGAGGGTCAGTGGGTCGTTGTGGATGCGGGATCGCGAAACGGTACGCTCCTGAACGGTTCGCGGATCGATTCGGCGACTCTCGCCAACTGCCACAAGATCCGAATTGGGAACACCGAGTTTCAGTTCGTCGACGATACGATCACCGAGGACTTGACCCTGGAGCGGATCAACTTGTCCCACGACCTTGTTGCTGGGGAAGGGACAAAAGGATCTGCGGGCTACGTAACCGGCATGAGCGCCTTTGAATCCCTTCGCAAGGAGGGTCGCGCCGAGGATCTATCGGATCTTCATCAATTGTCGCTCCGATGCATTTCGATTTCTCAATCCGACGAGTTGGCTCGTATGGCACTGGAGGTCATGCGTGCACGGACCCACGCGACGGTCGCCGCCTTCCTCATCGCCAACGAATATGGGGGCTTGGATGTGCATTCTCAGATCCCGTCCTCATCGGAAAAGCATTTCCCATTGAGCGATCAATTGACCGATATGGTCTGCAAACATTCCCAGGCTGTTTGGTTGAAAAAAGAATCCAAGGGTACGAGCGAGAGTTCGAAACGCCATTATGTCGATGCGATTTGTGTCCCTCTAATCGATGGTCAGAAGACGATCGGCGCAGTCCACCTGTATCGTGAGAAACAGGTTTTTGAAAGTCATGCATTTGATTTCGCGATTGCTGCATCGAGTATTTTATCCGCAGCGCTCGTCCGAGCCCGTTCAGCCGAGTCTCTCAGGATTCATCATGATCGGATCGCAGACAAAAACGCGGCGTTCGATGAGTTGCTCGGTGAGAGCAATGTCATGCTCGAACTCAAAGAGCGATTGACGCGTGTAGCCCGGGCATCAGGATGTATCTTGATTCGAGGCGAAAGCGGCTCGGGCAAGGAACTTGTGGCCAGGGCTATCCATCGCGCTAGTCCCCGTGCGAATGTACCGATGCTCAGCGTGAACTGCGCAGCCATCCCATCGGAGTTGATGGAGAGCCAATTGTTCGGCCATATGCGAGGAGCGTTCACAGGCGCTGACAAAGACCACATCGGTTGGTTCCAACAAGCCAACAACGGGACTCTGTTCCTCGATGAGATCGGCGAGATGACTCTCGATGGCCAAGCGAAGCTGTTGAGAATCCTCGAAGGCCATCCTTTTCTGCCGGTCGGAGGGCGCAAGGAGATTCGTGTGGATGTTCGAGTACTTGCAGCGACGAATCGGGACCTGCGCGAGTTTGTTGCGGAGAAACGATTTCGTGAGGATCTATTTTACCGTTTGAGCGTTTTCGAAATCTTGGTGCCGCCACTGCGTCAGCGAGGTGCAGACATCGGACTATTGATCGATCATTTCTTCGATCACTTTTCGCGCCAACACGGTCGCGCGGGATTGAAGCTGAGTTTATCAGCCCGCAGCATGTTGCTCGAATACGGTTGGCCGGGAAACGTTCGGCAACTGAGAAATGTGATCGATAGCGCTGTGGTAATGGCGGTGGGCAATGAGATACGCCCATGCGATTTGACGCTTCACGAAGCCCGATCTGATTCGTTCGACACGCTCAATATCGAGCATTGGGAACAGCGACTAATCCGCGAAGCGCTTCGACGCACTCGGGGAAACATTCCGGAATCCTCGGAACTGTTGGGAATCTCTCGCGCAACACTTTATAGAAAACTCGATACGTATTCCATCCAGCGAGAGGAATTCACGGGTTGATTGCGAGGAGAAGATCTACTTCTTCTTTTCACCACCGCGCAAGGAGTCGAAGTATTCCTTGAGTTGATCGCGCTGGGCCTTGGGCAATTGAATATTCTCAATCGCATCGGGTTCGTCTGGCTGGGATGAGAGTACCGCATCGCGAGCTTCTTCGCGGGTTACTCCCTTTCGGTTTTTGCCGCCAACTTTGCCGCCGTTGACCGTTTCCCCTTTGCGAATCTGATCTCGGACTTGGGCGTCGTATTCGTTGAACTCGGATTCCTCTTCATCTCGATCACCTTCGCCTCGCCCCTCTCCCATACCGTCTCCATTCCCCTTTCCTTTTCCTGTTCCCTTTCCTTTCTCCCCCCGCTGGCCCTTCTTGCCTTGGCTGCCCTTGGATCCCTTTTGGCATTCGGAACATCCTTCCCCCTGGCATTGGTCGCATTTGGATGCGTTCTTGGCTTCTTCGAATTGCTCGAGCATTTCCTCAAGCTCGTCGGCATTAGCTTGATTCTCGCTCAACTCACCGATCTGCTCCTTCATTTCTTCGAGAGCTTTGGCCGCGGATTGTTTGTCCCCTTCCTTCATGGCCTTCTGGGCTTTGGCTAACTGCGATTGGAGCTTTTCCATAGCTTGGGATTCTTGTTCGCCATCGCCGAGTTTCTCGAGTTGCTTTCGGAGTGCAGCGGCCTTTTCGGTATTCCCTTCCTCTTCGGCCTTCTCCAATTCGCGTTTGGCGTCCTCTTTCGCCTGTTCCCGTTTGGCCTGAGCTTCCTGGATCGCCTTTTTCATTTGCTCGAGTTGGTTCTCGAGTTGTTTGGACTGCTGTTCGTCAAGCGATCCGGATTTCAGCCCTTCGATGACTTGCTCAAGTTCCTTTTCAGCTTGATCGAGGTCCCCATCCTTGAGAGCTTTGGCGAGCTTTTCGGCGGGCCCTTTGTCGAGATCCTTGAGGTTCTCGAGCGACTTTTTCATGCGATCCCCACCACCGAGAGCGTCTCGCTTTTGTTGCAGTTCCTGCTTGATGGAGTTCAGGTCAGCGAGGACTTTCTTGCGATCCACGTCTTGGGTGTTTCGCAAGCTGTTTATTTTTTCTTCTATCCGTTTGAAATCCTCTGCGGCCTCGAGATCTCCAGCCTCCTCGGCCTCCTGGCGTTTCTTCTGAACTGCCTTGAGAATGGGTTGCGTGCTGTTCTTGACATTGACCATCGGTTGCGATGGGGAGTTGCCTGCCAACGGGTCGGATGCGAGTTGGGCATCTGGCACCCAGAACAATGCGATGCATGCAGCCATGGGTAGGGCTGTCCATCCGATTTGCGGAGCTGGACGAATGGGGAACTGATCGCGTATATCGATCCTTTCCAGCTGATGTTGGGTATCTTGAATCAGCGCCTTACCAACGGCGGAATCTCGATCCTGGGACTCGAGTACCAAAGCACTGGAACATCGTTCGCGCAGAGAGAATCTGCGATCGAGTTCCACGGCTGCCGCCAATCGGGATGGGCTGGTCCACCACGATCGCAGGAGGGACAGCAGGACTGCCGCGATCGCTGCCCCAATCATCCAAACGCGACTCCAAGAGTCGAACGTGTACGGAATAAACCAGAGTTTCGGGACGAGCATGGCGATGAAGCAGACCGTGAAGGCGGCTATCCAAAACCATCCCAAGAGATTGAGCCAGGACTGAAGCCACAGTCGCCGCCAGACCTTTGCGAGTTGTTTGTGCAAGATTTCCATAGCGACGATTATTTTGGCGAGTGCCGAAACGATTGGGAGATTAGATCTTGGTGATGGGTCTCTTGGGAGGCGGAGGCGTTAGCATGCGGGCCTTGTCGTCCTGCGGTAGAGCCGGATTGTTGTTGTTGTTCGGCGGAGTTCGATTGTTTTGGCGGGCGGGAGGATTCAAATCGGTCACCGACTCGACCCACTCCCACCCGATCGGATGATTCAATTCTCTCTGGGCGAGGAACCCCCAAGGAGTTCCGCGATGTTTTTCGGCAACACTTTCCAGAAGGCTCGTTGCAAGCTTGGCCTCTTTTTCCAGTTTGCTGTCGACCGTGACCTTGTTGCTCGGTTTGAGATTCCAAGTGTTGCTATCTGTATTTTCGAAGTTCATTCCCCGTTTCGCTTTTGCGAGCATCGCGTTGTAGGACTCGGCGCGAACTTTGGCCGCTAGGGATGTGCCGTAGGAGAGTTCGTAACTTGCAAGCCATCGTGGCGAGGTTTCCTTGCTGCGGAACTTCTCACCCTCGGCAAGTACCTCACACATCTGCGCCAATTCGGGATACAGTCGCGCTGACTCCAGTTGCGCTTCGGTCAATTCTCGATTGAAAAGGGCTTCATCCCGTTTGATAAATATCATCTTGGGTCGAGCAAGGGTACCGACCCG
>Ga0169931_10007176_pt1 | contig 16607 bp, 15 predicted proteins | sample Kivu_15m_20L_FD_129675 | JGI IMG/M metagenome (GOLD analysis project Ga0169931, IMG submission 129675) | Freshwater microbial communities from Lake Kivu, Western Province, Rwanda to study Microbial Dark Matter (Phase II) - Kivu_15m_20L... | ecosystem: Environmental > Aquatic > Freshwater > Lake...
CATTTAAATCAGTTGTATTGCTTTTATTAATATTAATTTTAACATCTTTTAGCGATTTAATACGATTGATAATACCTGCCAAGTATGATAAAAAATAGTTATTGTTTATCATAAAGTATAAATCTAATGTTAATAAGTTGGCTTTTTTAATCATTTCAAGTAATGGATATAAATTCTTAATATAATTTATATGTAATTTAAAATCAGTAAATTTAACATCTGATATACTTATAGTAATAGGATTATTGGATGAGTTATTTATATTTAAATATAGCTTTATAAGATTATCTGGGATTGTTATAACGTTAATTTTCGTCGTTGTAATATCTAATGCTAATTCTTTTAAATTAGTGAATATTTTTAAACCTTCTATAAAATTATCTGTACTTTCTAACTTATTTGTATAACTTATATCAAGTTTAGTTATTGTTGAACTTGATTTTAATTCAGGAAGCGTAGCATAATTTGTAGATGATTTATTTGTTTTTTCTGATTTAATATTCAAAACCAAATTATTTAATTTGGTTTGATTATTAATAAATGTTAGTACATCATCATAATAAATCGTATTATTTGAGTAATTAATATTTAAATTTGTGCAATTAGTTAAACTGGTGGTTTTTAATGCAGATGTGGATAAATAATTATTACCAAGGTCAAGTGTAAGGATCTGCTTATTTATATAAGTGAATAATTGATTTATTAAAGACGTTTTATCTTCAGTTTGTGTTTTACTAAATATAGAATTTAAATGTAACTCCAGATTTGTAATATTTGTCGCTTTTCCTAATATGGTATAAATTAAACTGAGCCATGATATATTTGATGAATCTGATTCAAAATTATTATTATTAAAATTTAATATTAGATTTTGTAAATTATTGTTTTCTTTGAGAGATGATATAAATTCGGATGGATTAAATGATGTCGCACCAAAATCAAAATTATTATTACTCATATTAATATTTATACTGGTATACATAGTTAAAAAAATCTTCAATAACTCCATAATTTCATTTATTTTCATTCCACAGTTTGACATACTAACAGTTATATCTGTCAGGATTTTGCAACTACTTAAATCAAATGTAAATGGTTTTGATGCATTATTTTGAAAATCATTAACTCCACTACCAAGAAGTGGATTATTATCTAAATATAATTTTAATTTTGTAAGTGCGGTTAATACAAACATACTACTATTTTCATTTTTTTGTTTCCACATTTGATTTGTTATACCACAATTAGATAAATTTAGTATTAATGTTTTATATGTTTTATTGGCATTAGACCCTTCAGCTGTAATATTATACAAATCATTAATTATATTTGGTATATTGTTATTGCTAATATTAATATCTAATGTATTTAATCCTGTAAATTTTGCTATAATTGGCGCTAAAGGTGAAATATTTGTTAGTCCACAATTACTAAAATTTAGATGTAATTCAGTTAATTTATCCTTATAATGGATTGAATTTAATCCTAATTGAGTTGTAATATTATTTAGATTTATTTTATTATCACTAAAATCAAGTGTTAGTTGAGTTAAATTATCTAACATATGGAAATTATATGTTCCATAAGTTACGAGATAATCTGGTAGATTTATATTTTTAACTAATTTAATTGTAAGACTCGTTAATTTTCTAAAGTTATTTATACTATCGATAATATTTTGATAATAATAATCACTATATATATTAAGAGTAAGACTTGTAATATTGTTAAAATTATCTAATGCTAAAAATTTATTAATTTTTGCTTTATTATTTAAACTAATGATCAAGTTTGATACTTGTATTAATTTAATATTAATTACTTCATTTTTAAAATAATATATAGTCGGAGCATTTGAAAAAATCCAGATTGAATAATCATAATTATTAATAAACTCGTCTATATTAACATTGGTGTATTGAATTGGTTTAGAGGTTGTTGTATTCACCGATTCTGTAATTAAAGCCGGCTGACTCGTTTTGTATGGCACACCACCAGTTATTATATTAGTGTCTTTAATTAGTTCAAGTAATTCATTATTTTCATTTTCTTTTAAATTATTATTATCCCAAATAATTTTACATTTCTTGCCACTAAAATGATATATATTAATAAACTTATTTAAGAAATCAACAATATACGATTTTGATAAATTATTACTACTAATATTTATCATATTATAATTTACAGCAATAGGTATTTGGTCTAATGTTTCCATAGTAACTTTAGATGCATCTAATTCAACATCTTTTGTTGAAATTATGTCATATAAAATATATTTAATATAATTATTATACTCATTAGTATAATCAGATAATATTAATTTTTGTGGGATGATTAATAAATTATCATAAAGTGTTCCGTTTTCTTGAAGATAATCTGAATCAGATGGTACTTTTAATGATGCTAAATTTTTTGTATCAAGTTCATATTTAAATACCCGTGATACAGTCGCAGTTAAACCAAAATTAACATATTCTCGATAAATATCGTTAGCGGTTCCAATATCATCACTCGTTAATGTTAATTGCTTTTGTGTATCATCATATTTATGTAAAAATATATAGGATTCAAGTAACCTTTGTGCATGAGAATCTTGATTACCAAAATAAATTTCACTAATTTCATTTAAATAAATTAAAGTTCCATAAATTGGATATATATTATCTACTGAATTAAATTGCAAATTTATTATTTTTAATTTTTTTAAATTCAATAACGCACCACAAAATAAATAAAAAGAATTTATATTACTGTCATTTAATGAACAAGATGATAAATCTAATTTTGTAAGATTAGGTATATTAACAAATGACTCAGAAAGATTATCCAAATTATTATTCATATTAGTTGATGATAAATCAAGAACTTTCAGTGTTTTGATATTGAGATTAGATAGATATGTTTCGTCAGTTACTGTTAATAAATTATCATTCAAGTGTATTTCTTCTAAATTAAGAACATTTAATGTAGCTATTAGTGAATTCCAAAAATCTAAGACACTTGGGGTATCTACATGCAGTCCATTTGGATGAGTAACAATATTTTTCCTACATTGATGTATTTTAATATATGTTAACTTAGAAAACAGTTTTAATTCTTTTAAAAAATCATTAAACGTCTCATCATTAAACGCAATATTATTAAATTCCAATCTAGTAATAGTATTTTTCCACTGTGGCAGTAATACTATTAAATTTGTTATTTGAATTAGAGTTAAATTTGAAACAATTAATTGAGTATTATTGAAATCAGCACTAAGTGTAATATCACTTGTGGTTTTTATGTTTGTTAGTAAATCTGTCATATTTGATACAGTAATAGACGTCGTAAAATGTTCTTTTTTTTTATATACTAATTCGGCATAATTAAAATCAGCGTAATGCATATATAATTCTATATAGAAAAATATATTATAATACTTTATAATGTATAAATTTATAACAGTTGCAAGGCATGTTTCTCAAGCCGGTGTTAATCCTACCTATATTTATATGGACACCAATGCAAATAAATATTATATTACTTTAAATTATCCAAAATATGCAGTATTTAATGGTGCTGGAATTACAGATAATACTACCTACCCATTAATAGGTGATGGATTGCTTTTATCAGAAGACAATTTAAAAGAAGGGCGCGTTAGTTTTTTCAGCCAGGAATATAGTTTTAAAATTAACCAATAAAATTGAATAATAATATTTAAATATAGATAACTATATATAATAATGAGTATATTAATGTTTCTGATGCTCTTTATAAATGTTTTTCTTGTGGATACAAAACCAATCGTCTTAATGCACGGAATAGAAAGTCATGCAGAAAACTTGAATGATATGGCAATGTGGCTTCAATCTACTTTTAATCGTCAAGTGTTTAATATTGAATTGGGGGATGGAGACGATTATAGTACTGATACACCAGTGATGAAACAGATTGAACAATTTAATACAGTTATATCCAATATAACCACATTAAAAGATGGTTTTGATTTTATAGGTATTTCACAAGGTGGTTTAATTGGGCGTGGGTATGTGGAGAAGTATGATAATAAGATAGATAATCTTATTACATTGGTATCACCACACGGCGGAGTGTATGATAAGAATTTAGGCTTTATTGATTTTTATAATTTGGTTTCACAAAAATCATTAAGTTTTGCGGGATATTGGAGGGACCCAATACAATATGAAAAATATTTACTTCACGCTAATTTTCTCCCAGATATAAATAATGAGAGATTTATTAACACAGATATATATAATATTAAATATAAAGAACGTATGCTATTATTAAAAAATTTTGTTATGGTTTATTCGCCAAATGATGAAATCATAAAGCCACCATCCAGTGGGATATTTGAGACATTTGACGCGGATTTAAATGTTATACCATTAAATGATAATCCTATTTATATCAAGGATAGATTAGGACTAAAAACATTAAATGACACTAATAGGCTCCATACATATACCACGAATTGTACTCACGTAGAACATCGTATGCCCGTGTGTTTCCCGCAACTGTATGATATACTTGTTAATTTTTTATAAGTGCTATACCACCCACATTAGTGACAACCACGATTATACCATAGTATATCCAAATAATAGAAAATCAATCTTATAAAAATTATTTATAAGACGGATGCTATCTTTATTCAAATAATTCATATAATGAGTTGCACTATCTTTCCCTTTATAATCAGTAAATCCATATTCGTGCAAATCTTTTGTTAATGTTTCAGTTTTAAATATTTTAATATTTTGAATTATATTTTCTTTTATATCACATATGAATTTATATTGTTGTAAATTATGGTTATCTAAATCTTTTCTCGTTAAATAATTTCGTATCACCTCAAATACTCTTTTTTGTGTAGTATCTTTATTAATAAGATTATAAAAAAACAAATCACTTACTAGTCTGTCATATGGATTCCGAACTATGGTTATTATTTTTATATTACCAAAATTTACACCTAATCTATCTCTATACATTAATATATTAAAATATTGTTGATGTTGGAGGGAAATATTCTGTAAGTCTTTGGTTGGCATTAAATTATTAGTATTTCCGCTAAATAGGGTTTGTTTATATTTAGCCTTTAGATAATCTTCTAACGATGTTCCGCCAGTTTTTGGTATATGAATAAATAATGTATTGATATCCTTATAATATGGCATATTAAATAAAAATCGAAAAAAAAATTGAAAAATAAATATACTACTATATATATATTATATATAATGTCGTTTATTTCTGATATCCTTAAGACTTATTCAATTCCTTATGATAAGCAATTGAATAAGAAGATGGCAAGTATTTATGTGACTCCAAATGCAGTCATAATGAGTCATTCTTTTCCGGCTGTGTCTCGTGGGTCAGGGTTTTACCGTATGGTTGACAAAATTAATAGCATTTATAGCAGTGCTATTAATATCTATTTGTGTCTTGATAAGATTACGACTGAAGAAGAATATGGACGTTTTATTACGCATCTTGCGGATAAGGTAGATATTATGAAACTAACTATTATTACTGATATCAATGATATTCTTAATATCCCAAGAATTATGGATTATTCATTCGGAATTCATCATTGTGGTGCATTGTGGTCATTGGTGATGGTTGATATGCACGAAATGATTATGGGGCGCTCTATTATTGTTCCCAGTGCAGTATATAATCGTGCTATTGCCATTATGGAAGATTGTGAGATTGAGCGTCTTCATACTTATAATATTATTGTTTCAGATGAGTATTATCCGAATCTTGTTTATATTATTCAAGATACGCATAATAATAAGGAACCATTTACAAGTGTTATCCGATTTACTCCACTAGATGGTGGACAGAGGTCAGCCATTCGAGTTATTGAGGGTATAACAATCCAATGTGAGACTTGTAATAAGATTGTTTATATGGATAAGAAACATCAACATAAGTGTGTTGATGTTTCATATTAGTGTGGATAGAATATTTTCATCATATTATCCAGTGTAATTGTATAAATCATATCTTCATTTAATACTTCATCTTCGAGATATAGATTTAATATAAGGGTTATAGGTGATAGTTCGCCATTTATATATGGATAATAAACACCATCAAAATCAGCTAGACCATATTGTGGATGTTGTATTTTTTCAAATAATCCACCATATCGTGTTCGCCATTCTGTTTCTAGTGTTTTTTTACATTTTGCAAGTATTGGTTCATATATATTTTGAGGTAAATTTATATAAATATTATTAGCCGTAAATAATTGACGATAATTATCAAATAATGTTTTAATGTAGGTAATAACTCGCCCTTCTATTACTTTAAATAATCTCCCAGTCATAATCACATTATTACGACGGTCCCCTTCATCTCCAAATACACCAAAGTAAACACAATTAAGATGGAAGGGACGAGAAGGGTAATGTTGACCGTATAATTGTAAACTAACAGTATTGTCATATTGTTGTCCTTCTTCCGGTAATATATATTTAATAACGTGTGCACAATCTAATAATATATAATCTCTGCCACCGTGACGTGTATGTAATTCGTGAAAAGGAAGAGGTAAATATGTAAATGTTGAGCTATAAACCTTTGGATGTTCAATATCATCTTGGACAAATCTTTCATATGAAAACATTGCCTCAATATTTCTATCTTCTTGGTCTTCTCCAAATAAAATATCACTATGGTAAATGACAATTCTATCATAGTCAGTTAAAATATTATCTATTATATTGTTACGAATATATGTTATCCATCTTTCAAATGATTTACTATATGCTAAACCAGTAGTATATATATAAAAAGTCCTACCGGCTGGGACTGGGGACGCATTAAAACGCATTAATTCATTCCCACCTATTTGTTTTTTTAAAGTTAAATATTTATTTTTATATTTTAGATATTTTAATTTATAATCCATTATAATGTATTACAATAGAATTTTAAATATGGAAGGAGGTGGATTTTTTAAGCAGCTAAATCAAGCAGCGCCACCTGCTAGACAGGAAAAAACATACTATATAATGGCTGAATTAAATCCTGCATCTCATATTACCAGGACTTTACAAAGAAATAAGGATAAACTTTTAGCAAATAACCCTAATGGGAAAAACTTACATTTAACAATGTTAACCATACATATTAATTTACAAGCTCCAAAAGAGATATTGGAAATAATTCATCCACAAGGTGCTGATGGGCAATCCAGATTACATTCAGATATAGTTAATATTCTTAATCCTGCATATGATGCAGTTTTTAGAAATCCGGCAAATCCAATTAAATTAAGAACAATGAAGGGTTTATATGCGATAATGGGACAGTATATGTCAAAAAAATGTTTTAAAAAAGGTGATGATATAACGGAATATAGAAAGCATATATATAGAGTTATAATCAATTTATTTAGAAAACAAGGTTACACTCTAAATATTGATAAAACAAGTGACCCAGAATATGTAATAGTTAGTGCAGTTAAAGGTGCTAGTCAGCCTGTTCCTATTTATGCCATACCAAAATATGATTTTGGTACAGGAGTCTGGGCACCACATATATCACTTGCACAAATTGCTGGGGATACAAAAAATATGGATATTAAAAGTTTAAATCCACCTTTATATGGTAAAATAGAAGCACATATAAAAGATGCTCATATGAATCCAGCTAAATACGGATTTGATGGAAATAGTAAATTATCACGAATGCCTTTAAATGCATCTGATGGCAAGCAATATAAAGTATATGAAGATAGTGGAATTGAATTATATAAATTAGCTGGTTTACAAGACCCAGATGAGACAATCGCTCATATTGATATGAATACAGATATAAGTCACGTTAGAATTTAAGAATAATAAGTATGAAATAACATACCTATCACTAAATAAGGGTCGCAATTTGATGCCGGTCGTCTATCCTCAATATATCCTTTCCTATCTTGAAATACACTATTTGGTATCCTAATTGAAGCAGACCTATCACCAACACCGCTTGTAAATGTCTTCATACTGGCTGTTTCATATTTCCCTGTTAAACGCAAGTGATTATCCTCGCCATATTTTTCAATATGTTGTATATGTGTTTTAGCTAATTTTTCAATAAAGTTAGTTATAATTACATCTGGATTTTCATTTATTTTTTCTCTCATTTCGTTTGTGGAAAAATTACAATGGCATCCCGACCCATTCCAATTTGGTAATGGTTTTGGATGGAAATTAATAATAGTATTGTGTTTTTCGGCAATACGATGTAAAAGATATCGTGCTACCCATAATTGGTCTCCAGCCTCTATTCCCATTACTGGTCCAATTTGAAATTCCCACTGACCAACTGCTACTTCTGCATTAATACCTGATATTTTTAGTCCGGCTTTTATACACGCTTGATAATGTTCTTCAGCAATAATTCGCCCATATGCATTCCCAGTACCAACTGAACAATAAAATTGCCCTTGAGTTTTATTTTGTGCATAACCAAGTGGTTGAGAGTGATTCATAGGGTCACAAATAAAATATTCTTGTTCCAATCCATACCATGGCTGATATTTAATATCCATATAATCATTTTTAAATACTTGGTCTGCCCAACTTCTATTATTTCCTATTACTGGAATATTATTTTTCCGTGCTTCGCACAATACCAATAATCCATCCTCTCTAAAGGGGTCATTATAAGTTGCAACTGGATGTAATTCTACCTCAGTATCATTATGCGGTGCTTGACCAGTTGAAGAACCATCGTAATTCCATATAGGGGGATTTTTTTCTGTTGTATATTTTGTCTTTGAGCGGAGATTCATTTTTGCGTCAATCCAGATATATTCTAAACTTGTCATTAATATGTAACATTATTATGTGTTTATATTAATAAAAATTGATAGTGGGATAGGATTTTGTACAAAATCCTATCATTTCCTATTAACCTTTATAGAAAGGCTCGATCGAGCCTTTCTATAAAAATTGATTAATAAATATCATTATTAATAATTATTATTAATAATGATAACTACTGAAGAATTATTGCAAATCCGTTTTACATCATTATGTGGGAAATTATCGGTAGAAGAAATGAAATCTATTTTAGAGCAATATAAATTAGATATCCACTATATGGAGGACTATGGTTTTATTGTAGCGTGTGCATATAATAATCTTGATATGGTTAAATATTTGCTTGATATCAGTCTTAGTTATAGTGGAAATAAAATTGATATACATACTGAAGATGATAAGGCATTTATTTGGGCGTGTGATCGCGGTAAACTTGATACGGTTAAATATTTGCTTGATATTAGTATGGAGTATAGTGGGAAACCAATTGATATAGAAATAAATACTAATGAGGCATTTCGAAGTGCTTGTGAAAGCGGGCATCATCATATTGCTAAATATCTAATTGAAAAAAGTGATTATAAATTGAATATTCATCTATATAACGAATATGCATTTCGTTGGTTATGTACATTTGGAAGATTAAATTCATTAAAATTTATGGTGAAACATTATGGGGATATTAATGTTGATGCAATGTATTGTGATGCAATGAAGGAAGCAATTAAAAATAATTGTGTCTCGGGAGATTCGAAAAAGGTTTTCGAATCTTCACGGACCAAACGAGCGCCCGAAGATTCAGAAACGGTAAGACTGTTTCTGAATCGCGGGTCGCACAATTATAATAATATAGTATTGTATATTTTACAATTAGGTGGGTATCATATGTGGTGTGCTCGAAAAAAATTGATTTATATTTAAATTGATAGATGATGATTATATTTAATGGAATCATATATTGAAACACTTGCACAATCTCTACCACTTGAATATTTAGTATCAATCATCTCATTATTACCACCTGTTAAACACTTGGAATATGCCATAAATAGCAATAATAAGGATTTGGTATTATTAATAGTTGATAATATGGATATTAGTATTAAAAATATTGAGGTTGAAGAATATGAAGTAAAGAAAATGGTGTCAAAGAATTTTTATGATGATAGTGATATTCTATTGCAATTATTTAATTATGATTATGATTTATATTGTAGATTAATCCATCGATGTAATTATAATATGATACCTATTAAACTTACAGATATATGGTATGGCGAAAAAGTTGATGGGATATCACCATCATTTGCCTTGATGGATAATATGGATATGCTTAAACCTGTTTTTGATAAGATATGTATCGAAAAGATATGTATCGAAAAGATTCAGTATAGTGAAAAAATAATGCAAGAATTATATAATGCGATTATTCATCGTAGCGATAACCGTCAGATAAATGAATATATTTATTTTCAGACAATCAAAATATTCCCGCAAGAATTTATGAATTTTTTGAATGATAATAAATATTATGATTATTATACCGATACAGCTTTACCTCGTACTATTGAATATTTACATAGATTCAGAATCGGGAAATATAGCGATTGTATGAGCGAAGATATTTTATCGAAAATATTTGATGGGACATTAATTATTCCAAAACATCTAATTTATTGTGAAGTATTTTCATTGATATCAGAAAAAAAAATGTATTATATTGTTAAAAAATATAAACCAACCTGTAAAATACCAATTCAGGATATATTTAATTGGTATTGTTATAAAAATGCTCCCTATCGCCAATATATAGTTAAACATTATAAAGTAGAAATCCCAACTTTCGATACATTTTTAAGATGTTATCATAGAGTAAATTATTATTATGACCAAGATAAGGATGATGATTATTATAATAAGAAAGTTAGCAAGATGTATGAGCCAGTGAAGAAATATTTATTTTCACTAGGTGGTATGATAAAAATGTGGTGTGCGCAATTCAAAAGTGCGGACCGCACTTTTGAATTGTCGCAACCAGCTTTGATTGAGAAAGTGACAGACCGCACTTGCGGTTTGTCATCAACACAAATGAATTTGGTAAATATATTGAAATAGATTGTGATATGTTAATTGATTTTACTCTTGAAAATAAATGTATGGATTTATTAAAATATATATCATACGAGATAAATGAAAAAACATATTATCCGACTTTTGAAATTAAATTATATGATATATTTAATTACCATATAGATATATTTGAAACTTACACAGAGAATGATTTGCCTTTTATTGAGGAGTTTTTCACTTTTATTTTTGCGATTGATAAAATTAGGAATGAATATAATATTGAAGGTTTATTAGAAAGGGATATTACTGAACTTCTAAATAAAAATCAGAAAATCCGATTAAATATTTATAAAATATTGTTAAAATGTGTATGCGATTTGTGTTATCGTCATTATGGAGGTGGAATGGGTGGATATTATAGCGCTGATTATTCATTAAGAAATGCATTGGATATTTTTAGGAATATTCCAATCCGGTTGAATGACCAAGAAATGTTTACCCATATGTGTCATTTTTATAAAGAACATCTTAATAAATATTTTGAAAATGGGGATGTATTAAAGGAATATATTAAATATAATTCAATTATTCCCTATTTCAAATAATAAGACCCCAACTATAAATAAAAATAATTAGAATTAATTATTTTTATTTATTTTTAAGGCTCTTAATAAGTGGAACCGGGAATAAATAAAAATTGATAATAAATATTATTCATTATTATTTTACTATATAATGCCTCGCTATGAAGAGGAACCTTATTATGAAAAAGACCATATTATTCGACACACATTTTTTGAAATGCTAAAAAACCCTAAAATATTAGATGATGTTATAAATTATTATAATGTAAATAAAGATATCATTAATCTGTCAGATGATGATAGAGCACGTATTCCGTGTATAATATCGTACGATAATAAATTAATTGAATGGTGTATTGATGTATTGGGTGTTAAAGTGGACCATATTAATCGTTATTTACAAAAATTGAGTTATTACTACTCCAGTTGTTGTAAAAAGATATTCTCTTTTCTTATTAATAAATATTATCAGGACCACCCTATCCCAATTTATGGTAATATATTTGATTGTGCTATTACATTTTTATATCAACTATCACCACAAAGTTTTACAAATGATGTATGGTGTCGGCTATTAACTACCCATATGAATTGGGGTTTAGGTGGAATTATATTTAAAACGTGTCGATTCGTATTAACAGAACGTTTCGCACTTAAATGTATTAAAAAACTATGCAATAGCGCTTTTCACAATGCTTTCTTCAAATCAGAATATCAAGAATTTATATTTTATTTGATGCTATATTCTAAACGGAATCATAAAAAACGTTATTATAAAACTTATCCTCCATATATTATAATATTCCAAAAAAAAATGAAAATATTAATTTAAGAACACTAATATATATAGTAATGTCTCATTCAAGCTATAGTTCAATTGAACAACTCAGGCATCTTGTTAAGGATGTCGAGCATTATTACAAGACCAAGTGCGATACAATTACTCTCCCTACATTGAGATTTACTGGAACAATTAAGTTGCACGGAACAAATGCCGGTATTGGTTATAATAACAAGGATGGTTTCTGGTGTCAATCAAGGTCTAATATTATTACGCCAAAGCAAGATAATGCAGGGTTTGCATTTTTTGTCGAATCGAACAAGGAATATTTTATTGATATTATTAAGAAGATTGCAACTAATAATATGATTGATTTGGACACCAATTCTCTTATTCTTTTTGGAGAATGGTGTGGGACTGGGATTCAAAAGGGTGTTGCAATTAGCGAGCTACCAAGGATGTTTGTTGCGTTTGATGTAAAGGTTGTTCCAAATAATGGGGATGCTTATTATATCGACACAACTCTGCCAGAAATTCCTAACAATGAAGAAAGAAAGATTTATAATATTTATCTTTTCAAGACTTTTTCTGTTGATATTAATTTTAATAACATAAATAGGGATTGTCTGAGGGAAATCATTGACGAAGTCGAAAAGTGCTGTCCATTTGGCAAGGCTTTTGGCGTGGATGGAGTTGGCGAGGGTGTTGTCTTCAAGCATCATTATTCACCGCAAGGACGCTATATTTTCAAGCTAAAGGGAGATGAGCACAAGGTTAGCAAGGAAAAGGTAAAGATTGAAATTGCACCAGAAGTAATCGCCAGTATTAATGAGTTTTGTGATAGGACAATTACAGATAACCGTCTCACTCAGGCAATTGATATGATTTTCTATAACAATCCAGCACTACCAACCTACAATGCCCCTATTGAAATGAAGCACGTCCAAAAGATTATTACTTGGATGAGGGATGATATTTGGAAGGAGGAAATGGATGTAATGGTTGCTAACAAGCTGGAGCCTAATATTGTATTTAGTGAACTAGCCAAGAGAACAAGTTCAATGTTTAAGCGCCGAGTTGATGGTTTTTAAAAAATGTTGATAATATAACACTATAAACTTAATTATTTTATATTAATGGGACAAGATACAAATTGCTATTATGGTGTTATCTATACTTGTGAGTTTAATCTTGAAACTCTGCCAAATATCATTAAAATGATAGACAGTATGGAAGATGAAAATGATATGTTTATCTATATGGTTGATGGTAATTACAAGTGCAAAAACCTTACCAATATTATTTGTGAAACATTATATGACCTATCTGGAATTACAAAAGAGACTGAAGAACTTGCTAAAACATTGGTTTGTTATAATAAAAAAATTACACTTCACTATGTAATCGAAGATTGTCATGTGAGAGGTCTATGTCGTTCAGATGATGAATATTTGTTCGAAACATTTACAATTGATGGTTTGCATAAAAAAATCGATGAAGTAGTTAGTAAATTTACATCTATTGGAGTAAAGAAAGAAGAATTAAGTATTGGGTATCGTTTTAGAGACTCTCAATAAAAATATTATTTTGTAGCGAATACTTATTATCAATAATTATTTTAGAATTATCATTAATGATTATATCATTATCAATTAGTTGCATCATTTCGTCATATGCTTCCTCGCCCTCAAGAATGGTATGCTTTCCGCCGTGCGCTTCATAATCCCAAAAGCGAATCATATGACCTAGTGGGAGAAATGAGAACTTTGGCGAATCCTTCTTCATAATGTAGAAACGAATCATTCTCTGATTAGGTAGTTTGATTCCACCATTAAACCATCCATCGACATTTTCAATCCCATTCTCTCGCCACATAGCGATAAAAGGAAGAAATGTAGAATGTTCCAGTTTGCGAAGCAGTTGTATGAGAGTTTCGAGATACTTTTCATACTCTGCCATAAAATCATCATCAAGGTCAATACGATTAATCTTAAAATTCCCATCTTCATTTATTGTTTTAAAACACGTCTTATAAATGATACGGTCGAGGGGCGCCCTCATCATATCGCAAAAGAATTCCTTTGTAGTGGTCATTGATATTATATATCAATGGTATAAAGTAAAAAATAATCAATTTTTATTATTCTCTATTTATATTGCTCTGCAATATAAATAGAGAATAATAAAAGTTGAAAATAATATTTATTAAGCCCTTCTATATAAGCATCTAATGAATCAACTCATCGAGTACATTCAACTAATGCCAAACCTGCAGGGTACACTTACTGCACTGGTAGACCTTTCGAGTACATCTTATGACTCCCGGCGAGAATGGAGAATTAGAATGAATTCAGCCAGAAATATTAATGAACTTCCTCAAAAGTTCATTGATTTCCAACTGGAATATCCTGTCAGACACAGACATCAACTTCTCTACGCATTTAGAGAGTATGGGGACGACCGTCTTTACCAGCTGGCACGTGATGCTTTCCCTGGGATTGAACCTGATGAAACACGCTACCACGAAGAGCGATTTATCGAATACTTGCAGAGAATGCCACATATGCCAGACATTCTCACTAGTATTGTCGACAATAGTGTGAGTCATCACAACAGTAGGCTTGATTGGCTTGCTTATATGAATTCAACAATTGATTATCACGAAACACCTCGATTTTTTCTTACGTATATAGAATGCAGAGGACTTGAACCATATGCGCTTCACGCCATTCAGGCTTACGGAAATATTCATTTCTATGAATTGGCACAAAATGTTTTTCCAGGAATTGAACCAGAAGAAAGAGGTCCACTCGAGGGACCAGTTCAATATCCACTTCTAAACCACGAGGGCTCTTGGAGAGAGGATTTGATAAAGGAACTCAATCAACCCAAACTGGTAGATGGGGTTATTGAGAAGACGCATTTCAAGATGTTGCGAATGGCAAACATTATTGGTGATAACGAACTCATAGAATTTGTAAGAAATATGATTGGGAATATGGACCCATACGATGGTACATACCAACAAATGTGTCTACCAAGGAGTTTTCTACAACATTTGGAGGATAGAGGAATGGAACGCGTAATGTTGAACAACAATTTCACCTACGCATTGAACGACCCTATCATTTCACAACACATCTTGAAAACATATGGTGATGGTGATTTGGCTGAACAAGTTGATGAGAGGCTAATTATTGATTAATTTAATTTCTAAGCATGATAATAATGTATGATTATATTATAATCGGAGGCGGTGTTGCCGGACTATATAGTAATTTCATATTAAATAATCATAAAACACTACTACTTGAAAAAAATAATTATTTTGGTGGTCGTGTATTAGAAGGTTGTTTTCATCATAAAAAAATACAGATGGGTGCAAAAGTAGGTGCAACATTTAATAAAAACTTATTAAGATTATTAAAAACATTAAATATTTCATATAAAAATTTAAATGAAAAAACAACAATAATTAGTAAACAACCAATTGATATGCGTCATATGGTTAGTATGATTGTTAATAAATATAATAAATTAGAAAAAACAGATAATTTAAAAAGAATGACTGCACAAGAATTTATAATTAAATATTTTGGTAAGAATTTTTTTAAAATTTACTCTAAATTTACAGAATATACCGATTTCTTTAATAGTTCTATTGGTAATTATATTAAATATTATCCAATTAAGGACCATATACCGGTAATATCAAATAAAAATATAATTAAAATAAATTGGACAAAAATGGTTTTAAAATTAATAAATCATATTAGGAGGAAAAATAAATTAATACGTAATTATGAAGTTAAAAATATTAAATATGATAAAAAAGAAGAATGTTATATAATTGATAATAAATACAAGACAAAAAAAATAATATTTGCAGTTACAATCAATGCCCTAATGAAGATATTATCAAAATCCAAATTACCGTGTGTCAATTATTATGACTATGTAGGCAGTATACCATTCATACGTATTTATACTTATCACAAAAATGGACATAACTTAGATATAGATAAATATAATATTGTTGATAGTAAATTACATAAAATAATGATAATAAATGAAAAAATATTAACAGTTATGGAGGTTGATAATATAAATGCAAAATATTGGAAAAAATATATAAATAATAAACCAGTATTAATAAAAAAAATAATAAAAGAAGTTAAAAGAGTAACCGGTCAAGAATTAATAATTGATGATATAATTATAAGTAATTGGACTGATGCTGTTCATTATTTTCATCCATCTAAATTATCCAGCACTGAAATTATAACTAAATTAATGAATCCATATTATAATATATTTGTTTGTGGAGAAATG
>Ga0169931_10007178_pt1 | contig 16600 bp, 16 predicted proteins | sample Kivu_15m_20L_FD_129675 | JGI IMG/M metagenome (GOLD analysis project Ga0169931, IMG submission 129675) | Freshwater microbial communities from Lake Kivu, Western Province, Rwanda to study Microbial Dark Matter (Phase II) - Kivu_15m_20L... | ecosystem: Environmental > Aquatic > Freshwater > Lake...
CAGATACTCGCGCATGGAAGTCTCCTGTAGTTCGCGTCGTGACCTTGCACTCAATTGTAACGCGACCGGCAACGACGCTCCAAACCTGCTCCCCGTCCAAGGACAGAAACCGTCAAAAGACTGACGGCCGCCTCGCGATCTGCGATGCAGCCGTCGGTTTTTCTCTCAAATCTTCTCGCTAACCGCGAATCCAGCTCAGCTCGCGATGTTGTTACGTCGCGCACCGCCACCAGGCCTGCGCAGTGGCACCGTGTTCGAGCCACGCACCTGACTTGGAGCAGCAGAGCCGCCATCAAACATCTCGGTGAGTACCTCGGAATAGTGCTTCACGAACGAAACGGTCACGCGCTTCTTCATGTTTGCCGGAAGCGAATCAAACATGCTGCGATTCTTCTCAGGGACGATCACGTGTTCGATGCCTTCCCGCTGTGCCGCCAGAATCTTCTCCTTGAGACCACCGATCCCCAGCACTTTGCCGTGCAGCGTGATTTCACCGGTCATGGCGATCTTGCCGTTCGGTGCACGACCCAGCAGAGCTGAAAGAATCGAAGTCGCCATCGTGATGCCAGCACTCGGGCCGTCTTTTGGAACTGCGCCGGCCGGCACGTGAACGTGAATCTCGTTCTTTGCGAGCAAGCTGGTGTCGAATCCGAATTCATCTGCACGAGATCTGAGGTAGCTCAGAGCTGCCTGCGCAGACTCCCGCATCACGTCGCCAAGCTGACCGGTAAGGACAAGCTTTGGGCGCGCTGAAGGCAGCAGATTCGTTTCAATCGCAAGGACCTCTCCGCCGTGCTGCGTATAGGCCATACCAAGCGCAACCCCAACCATGGGCTCGAGATGATAGAAGTCATCACCGAATCGACTTGCACCAAGGTGACGCTGCACGAGCGCAGAGGTCAGCTTGATGTTGATCTTTGGCTTGGCCGTTGAATCCTTGCCAGCTTCTGAATCTTCAGCATGCTGTCTGGCAATCTTGCGGCAGACCGATGCGATCTGCTTGTCCAGCCCACGCAGTCCACTTTCACGCGTGTACTGATTGATGATTGTCGTCACTGCCTGCCGAGAGAACGTGACGTTGGCTTCATCAAGACCAGAGTCGCGCAACTGTTTCGGAATCAGATACTGATTCGCGATGATCAGCTTTTCTTCCTCAGAGTAGCCCGACACCTCGATAATCTCGAGGCGGTCACGAAGCGGAGCCGGGATCGTGTCGAGCGTGTTGGCGTTCGCGATGAACAAAACATCGGAAAGGTCGAAGGCTACACCGAGGTAGTGGTCGACGAAATTGCGATTCTGCTCGGGATCGAGAACTTCGAGAAGCGCCGCAGATGGGTCACCGCGGTGGTCTGAACCAAGCTTGTCGATTTCATCGAGCATGATGAGCGGGTTTGCACTCGCGCTCTGCTTGATGCTGGTGATCACCCGACCAGGAAAGGCACCGACGTAGGTTTTGCGATGACCACGGATATCGGCTTCATCGCGCACGCCGCCGAGGGCGATGCGTGAAAAGGAGCGGCCCATGGCTCTTGCAACAGATTTGCCGAGACTCGTCTTGCCCACGCCGGGAGGCCCGACGAAACAAACGATTGGACTCTTTGCAATCGGATTGAGTTTCTTGACTGCGAGATACTCAATGATGCGGTCCTTCACCTGATCGAGTCCGTAGTGATCGTCGTCGAGCACGCTTTTGACGGCCTTGAGATCGAGATTGTCTGCCGATCTAACGCCCCATGGGAGCGCCAGAAGCGTTTCGACATGCGTGCGCGTGAGAGCCGCCTCGCTCGTATCCTGGTGCATCCGCTCAAGACGGCGAAGCTGACGGGAAACTTCTTCCTTTGCTTCTTCGGTAAGCTTCACTTCTTCAGCGCGCTTCCAAAGTGCCTCAAGTTCGTCTTTGCCGTCGGTGTCACCCAATTCAGACTTGATTGCTCGCATCTGCTCACGCAAATAGTGCTCGCGCTGCATGCGGCCAATTTCTTCCTTGGCCTGCGACTGAATGCGAACCTGCATTTGATAAACTTCGATTTCACGCGAGAGATATGCGTGAACGCGCTTCAGACGGTCCACTGGACTGCCAACCGACAGAATGCTTTGAGCCTCGTTTACCTTGAGTCCCAAATTGGCCGCGACCAGATCTGAAAGACGACCTGGGTCCGTGACGTCTTCGAGAATCATAAGGATGTCTGGCGAGAGCACCTTGCCGAGTCCGACGACTTTTTCGAGATTCTCGCGGACAGCACGAATCATCGCTTCGACTTCGGGCGACTTTGCAGCAATGACTGGATCCTGCAACGTCCGGAGTTTCACACGGGGGAAACCTTCCGAACCAACCAGTTTTTCAATACGAGCCTTGCCGAGACCCTGGACAAGAACTTTCATGCGACCGTCAGGCAGCTTGCGCGTCCGCATGATCGAGCATATCGTCCCAATGTCATACACATCGAACGGCGCCTCCAGCGAGGCTTCCAGACCACCGGTCTCGTCTCCTGCGACCTTGAATGCCGAAAGAAAGATCTTCCGCTGGTTTGCCAGAGCGCTTTCAACCGCGTTGATGCACAGATCCTCGTTGATGAAGACCGGCACAATCATGTGCGGAAAAACGACGATGTCCTTCAGAGGAAGAAGCGGGAGCTCCGGGTTTGTTTCAAGCGGTGGCAGTTCTTGATTCACGCTCATCCTGTTCTCTCCTGAAGTCCCGCCATTTGGCAGCGGGGCACGGTCACTAGAGCACCTAACAGCCTTCAAACTCATTTATCGGACGGGTATTCGGGACCTTGAACCAGCGGATCGAATGGCACGGGTACAAAGGAACGGGCGGAAGCTTGGACAAGCCCTCAGAAGGGCCCTTGCGGGATCAAATCCAAAATCGGAACAAAGTTAACTCAGCGGCGAATGTGTATCGTGATCAGGAGGTTGCCAGACTCATCTCCGCGACGATCTCCCTGACCGCTCACGCAGCACATCATTCCGTCTACAGCATCGCGTGGCAGAGCAAATGGGATCTCAACCTTTTCACGGACACACTTGCCAGACGAACCCGGTGGCATGACCGTACGTGAAAACCTCAGGACATGGACGCCACCCGATTGGGATTCATCGGCAGAAACAAACAGCGGAATCCTGATATTGAGCTCGTGATGTGTGTTCTTCCAGGCTTCGAAGGAAACATCATCCAGCTTGATCGAGCGGCAAAAGTCCCCAAGCAACGCACAATCCGGGCCCGATAGACCAGTCGCATCCGTACTCGGCTGCCCATTGGTCTCAGCGCCCCGCCCGGAATCTGTGGGTCGGGCTCCAGGGGAAGGTCTCACGGAAGATCGCGAGGCCTTGGGCGCAACGCCTGACTTTCGCTCACTGGTCTTGCGCCTTGCATTCATGAACGCATCAAGATTCGGTCAGGATCAGGATTTGGGCACCGCGACCGACACCATGGCAGCGCGCAGCAGTCGACCGTTAATGAGATAGCCCTTCGCAAACTCCTGCTGGACCATCTCGCGATCAATGTCCTTGGATTCGATGCGTTGGATCGCCTGATGGAAGTTCGGGTCAAAGGCGCTTCCCGCCGACTTGATCTCTTCCAACCCATGCTTCGCGAGGGCATCCATGAGTTGCTTGCGAACCATCATCATTCCCTGCACCAGGGCGCCGGCACGGGCGGAGTCCCGCTCCGAATTGCTCCCACCAGAAGAGTCGTTTGAGCTACCAACTTCAGCCGACCCGATGGCCTTGTCGAAGCTATCCAGAACCGGCATCAGATCCTTCAATACGTTCTCGTTCGCATATCGCAAAAGATCCTGGCGCTCTCGCTCCATCCGGCGTCGCACGTTGTCGAGTTCGGCGGCTGCGCGGAGGTGTCGATCGCGCATTTCGTCCATTTCGCGGTTGAGCCGCTCTACTTCAGCCTGCAAATGACCAGCAGGACTATCCTCACCAGACGAATTCGCAATCGGATCTTCATCACCGGGCGTGCCATTCTGTGCGTTTGTGTCGCTCATCGATTTCTGTAACCTGCTTCCGTACGACTATTGTTTTCTCGGGGGTAACTGCTCCGGATCGAATATATCGACCAGCAGTAAATCCGGACCCCAGAGATATAATCACGGATGCGGATGCGGCAAGGTCACAGTCTGTATTGACGGGCGGCCGAGCGAAGACGATTCTCGAGTTGCATCAGGCAGGTCGTTCGCCATGTGTCAATTTCAATATTAGCTCGTCGCGTCCAATGGAAAAATGGGCAGAATCTGCCGCCAAAGGCAGCTTTGCCGTTGCGTCACTAAGACCCGACGAAAGCCCAGCACTGCAAGACTTCTGTGCCATCCAAAATTCGCTGCGAACGGAGTTGACATTGGGACAGCCCAATTGCTACGTAATGGCATCCAAAGCGGAAGCGGTGGCATCTGAAGCAGCAGTCGTTGATTGCTCGGCAAGTATTCGGAAGTTGCCGTTCCCAGGTTTCACCTTTCGTCTTGCCATGCGCAGTCTATCGGAGTCACCCAGGTGGAAATTTCTACCCAAACATCTCAGTCCTCAAACATCTCCAGCGCAGTGCTTAATGGTGCGCTTGGTTCAGTGATCGGTCACACGCCGACATCTGGCGATGCATCCGATGGCCGCGCGAATGGTGCCAACGTTGCAAAGACGTGGAGTGCAAACACCGGAGCAGGCCTTGATCAGGACCTCGCCACGCGTCTTGACTCCCACTCGCTTGAATCGATCGTTGAACTCAAGATTTCACGGTTTCTGGATCAGATCGGGAAATTCTACCCGGAAGATCTTCATCACCTGATCATGTCGAAGGTCGAAAAGCCGCTGATCGGACAAATCCTGCGCAGAACTGGCGGCAATCAAGTCCACGCCTCCCGCATTCTGGGCATCAATCGAAACACGCTTCGCAAGAAGATGAAGATCTACGGTTTCGCTCCCTGATCGGTCGTATTTTCCGAACTCAATTCAAAAGAAAATTGTTCTTCGTGCGGTCTGAATCCAGACCGCACTTTTTTTTAGCGCGTAGATGCCGCCACCACCTATGTCTTCATGTGGTTATGGAATGAAACGAAATTCGGCTGGTATGCGAGGACCACCGAGTCGGTGGCACCGTGGCGATTCTTGCCGATGATGATCTCGGCCTTGCCAGCATCTTCCGACGCCTTGTTGTAGTACTCATCTCGGTAGACCATCAGAATCAAGTCGGCGTCCATCTCAATGGATCCTGACTCTCGAAGGTCACTCATTTTTGGCCTTCGATCCTGCCGCTTTTCCGCGTCACGATTCAACTGGGCCAGTGCGATGACCGGAACCTCAAGTTCTTTCGCCATGTTCTTGAGACCACCTGAAATCTCGGCAATCTCTCGCTCACGGGTTTCGTTCTTTTTGCTGGAGGGAGAACGTACGAGCTGAAGGTAGTCGATCACAATCAGGCCGAGTCCATGTTCCTTCTTGAATCGCCGACACCGGGAACGCAACTCAACAAGACTGATGCCAGGCGTCTGATCGATACCCAGCATGGCGGGGAGAGTTCCGATCAGCCGCGCACCCTGCATGAGGCGATTGCGATCATCTTCCGTCAGGTCTCCCTTTCGAAGCCTGGACGAGTCCACGCGGCCTTCGCTTGCGATCAGACGGGTCATCAAGTCCACGCTCACCATCTCCAGTGAGAAAAAGACGACCGGATGTCCGGCTTTCGCGGCGTTGATCGAGCAGTTCAAAGCGAATGCCGTCTTTCCCATACCGGGACGCGCCGCAAAGATGATCAGGTCACCCTTTTGCCAACCGCCGGTCATTGCGTCCAAGTCCGTAAACCCAGATGTAACGCCGGGTATCGCGCCACCAAGGGAAAGCCGTTTTTCGAGTTCCGTGATCGTCTCGTTCAGAACGTCGACATGCGAGATGATCCCGCCTCTACGGTCCTGCCGTGAGGATATTTGGAGAAAGTCGCGTTCCACGTCCTCGATGAAGCCGGCTGCTCGCCCCTGACAAGCCATGGCCTTGGCGATCGTTGACTGACAGGCGCCGATCACGTCCCGAAGCGTCCGATAGTCTTTAACCAGCTCGGCGTAATATTCGACATTTTGTGCGACGGGTGACTTTTCGGTCAGTTCGACAAGGTATGCCGGTCCAATTGGTTCCGCTTCACCAGCGGTCCGTTGTAGCAAGTCAGCTACCGTGACAATGTCAGTTGGATCATTGGCAGCGTCGAGTTCCACCATCGCGGTGAAAATTCGCCGGTGTACGTCGAGAAAAAAATCATCGGCGGTTACCTTGTCGGCAACCAAATTGAGAGATTGAGGCTCACGAAGAATCGCGCCAAGAACCGCGCGCTCGGCGTCAACCGAATGGGGCGGGGTCAAACCGTCCATGGCCATCGGAACACCTCAAATCATAGGTCAGAACCGACAAGACTGCGGCGCCAGTCGGCGCCGCAAATCTCACAATACACAGTCTGGCTGGAGATCAAAACACCCGGATCTAAACCATGTTTGCCGATCAGTCGGCTTCAGCTCGCCGAACTGACGCGAGCGTCAGTTCGGTCAACCTGTTGGCTTGGGATCAAGGCGTTACGATTGCTGGGCAACAACCCAAACCTTGAACTTGGCAACGACTTCAGAATGCAGTTTCACCTGAGCGGTGTAAACGCCGACCTTCTTGATTTCCTCAGAGAGGGAAATGTCCTTCTTGGACACTTTGATACCTTCCTGACTAAGAAGTTCTTCAAGCTCACCGGTCGTGACAGAACCGAAGATGCGCTCGTCCTCGCCAACTTGCTTGGCAACCGTGACCGAGGTCTTTTCGATCATCGTCGCGACACCCTTGGCCTCAGCCAAAAGCTTCGCGCGTTTTTTGTCGAGCACTCGCTTCTGGTGTGCGAGTTGAGCGGCGTTTTCTTCGTTCGCCGGGATTGCGAGGCCGCGTGGCAAAAGAAAATTACGAGCGTAGCCGTCACGAACGTTGACGACTTCGCCGATGGCACCCAACGCATTAACGTCGTGGTTGAGAATGACTTTCATGAATCCAGCTCCTGATGGTGCAAACAACTAGAGGTCGGTTTTACCGATCGCCGCGCAGTCAAACGACCCCGGCGCCGTCAATTTTCGGAAACTTCTATTCGCGATCGCCGCGATCGCGATCACCGCGACCGCCTCCGCCGACGCGCTCTTCACGCTCTTCACGCTCACGCATTTCAGCTTCTTCTTTGGCCTTCGCGACTTCCTGAACAAGCTCCACTTTGCGTGCCTCGACGTCGACGTCAGAACCGATCGCAACGGAAAGGTAGCGAAGGACGTTTTCGTCGATTCGCATCAGACGTTCGATTTCGGTGAGATTTGCCGGCGCACCAACAAAGTCGTAGCTGGTGTAGTGGCCACGGTATTGCTTGTTGATTGGGAACGCGAGCTTGCGCACGCCCCAGACGTCCTTCTTGAGAATCTGACCACCGTCTTTGGTCATGAACTTCTCATATTTCGCCAATACATTGCCCAAGTCTGCGTCGGGCAGGTCACCTTTGGCAATTACCGTCAGTTCATACTCACGCAACATACTCATCCGTTCTCCCTTTCGGTTCAAAAGCCTGCTCCGACCTCGGGGCAAGCAAAGGAGTCTTAAAGGTCAGTCACTGACCACTAACGAAGCCCTATCAGGCTTCGAGAATCCACCTAAACAATTCGATCCCAGATCAAGGTTTGCCGAGAAACAGTCCGCGTAGTCGCGTCATCACTTCCGGCATCATCGTTTCATCCAGCGCTTTGAGCTCTTCCTCACTGAAACGCTGCAAAACCCAATCTCGAATCTCAATACTCGCTGTCTCAACCCGATCCGGCGGCGGCTTGCCAACTCCAAGTTTGACCCTGCCAAAATCTCCGGCGCCGAGACACTCGATAATGCTTCGAACCCCGTTGTTTCCGCCGTGACCGCCCCCAGTTCGGGCTTTCACTTTTCCTGCAGGCACGTCTATGTCGTCGTGCAGGACAATTAAATCAGCCATCTCAAGCTTGAAGTAGGCCATCACTCGCTGAACGGCGCGACCACTCAAGTTCATGAACGTCTGCGGCTTCAGTAGAAGACATGATTGATCCAGCAATCTGGTGCGCGCAATCAACGACTCGAAGCTACTTCCAGCATCTTCCCAAAGCGATCTCTGGTTTCCGCCGCTCGTATCTGAAGACGATTCAGCGAGTTTATCCAACACGAGGAAACCAGCGTTGTGTCTCGTTCTCTCGTACTTGGGTCCGGGATTGCCAAGGCCAACCAGAAGTTTCACGAATCCAACCGAGACAAGAATTCCCGCTTACTTCGCGTAGGCGAGATCAACGTGCAAAGGAAGTCGCTTCACGTGATCCAGCTGAAGTTCTGTAATGACGACCTTTGCCGTCTTGCCTTCGAACGCGAGGTTGAACGTCTTTCCGGAGTTCCAAGCCTTGCCCAGAAGCTTCGGATCGATGGTCAAACTGATCGCCTCCTTTGGCGTACAAAGGACTGCCGGAAGCATCCCAGCCTTGCGAATCTTGGTGCAAGATCCAGATCCGGACGTCGTACGTCGGGTCGCGTTAATCGTGTGCAGTTCTTTCGTCTCGGTTGACATATTCAGGTCTTTCCAAATGGCCGCATCGAAAAATGCCGGTCGTAACAGGAGAAAATGAGCCTAGACTTATAACGGGATCAATGCGTTGCGGCAAGGCGATTTCCCGGGTGAGCCAGATATTCGGTTTCTGCTCAGTGCGGTAACCCAGACGCGGCCGATTGGATCAGGCGCCGTCCCCTCGTTGCTATTTTTTGGGCGTATTATTAGAGGTTTACAAGAACGACGATTCGAGCGCACTCGCTCCACCGCCTGAATCCATGCGTCAAATGAAGAGAGAGCTGATCGAATCGGCGTTGTGAATTCGTCGAATCGCCTTGCCGAGCAACTCGCCGATGCTCAGGACCACGATCTTCTTGCAACGCGATGCCTCTGGAGACAAGGGGATCGAATCGGTCACAACGAGCTCCGACAAGTCGGACTTTTCGATGCGGTCTATTGCCTTCCCACTCAGCACGGGATGGGAAATCGCTGCTGTCACCGACACAGCCCCATTTTCCATCAAAGCAGTGGCCGCCTGGGTTAGAGACCCAGCAGTGTCACAGATATCGTCAACGATCAGGCAGCGCTTGCCGCGAACATCCCCAATCAGATTCATTACGGCACTTTCGTTCGGTCGATCGCGTCGTTTATCGATGATCGCAAGGCCACAATCGAAATGCTTGGCCATCGCGCGAGCACGCTCCACGCCACCTGCGTCGGGCGACACAATGATCAGATTCTGCGTATTCGAGAAATAGTTGCTGAAGATTGGTTTCGCGAAAAGATGATCGACAGGAATGTTGAAGAAACCCTGAATCGCGGACGTGTGCAATTCAAGGCAAAGCACTCGACTGAATCCTGAAGCCTCGATCAGGTCTGCAACCAACTTTGCTGTGATCGGCGTGCGCGGCGCGCTCTTGCGTTCCTGACGGGCGTAACCGAAGTACGGAACCACAAGTGTGATGCGTTGCGCCGACGAACGCCGACAGGCGTCCGCCATGATCACAGCTTCCATAATGTGATGATTCGCTGGAGCACAAGTCGGCTGCACGATGAACACGTCGCGACCGCGAACATTGCTCTCCAGTTCAACTCGCGTTTCACCGTCGGAAAACTGCGAGACGCTGGCTCGCCCCAGCGGAACGTCGAGATATCGGCAAATTCTTTCAGCGAGAGGTTTGTTGGCGTTGCCCGACAGTACGATCAATTCGGAATCGTTCATCGGAGTCTCCCCAACAATAGAGTCATCAGGTTGTTCGAGCTTGAGTTGCGAAGTGGTTCGGCAAACGTGGCTGGGGCGGAAGGATTCGAACCTTCGAATGCTGGAATCAAAATCCAGTGACTTACCACTTGTCGACGCCCCAATCCGAGCAAACCTTGGCAAGGAGAGTAGCCCTTGGTGTCCGGAGCACCAAGGTATTTAATGAAGCGAGCCTGGGGTGTCAAGAACTCAGACCCGAGGAAGCCTCGTCATTTCAAATGTTTCGCAGCCACAGGCCAATCAGCCTTCGCGCGCCGGGGGGAGGTAGCGGCCAGCCACGAACTCCTCGTTCCAGGAGACGGCCCCGGCTTGGTCGAGGTCAATGGTCCAGGCACCCCGGGCATGAACCGGTGCCGCGACAATGCGATCAGACACGGCGTCCACGACGAGGGACTGAAAGAGGCGTCGAACCGCCCGACCGCCAAACCCGCCCTGTTCACCGGCTTTCAGCAGCTCGGCACGAATTCTGCCCCCCAGGTGAACCCGAAACTGGCGAAACGCGAGACGGGCGTTCAGATCCATCTCAAGGCGTTGAATGAGCATCTCGAGACTGCGGGCCCCGAGTTTGCGGAACACAACGACCTCGTCGATGCGATTCACAAATTCTGGTCGAAGCGTCTGCGCCAGGGCCTGACGAACTGACTGCTCGGAGAATCCACCGTTGCTTGTCGGAAGTACGGACAAGGCAATGTTGGACGTCATGATGATCATCGTGTTCCGAAAATCCACGACGCGACCCTGACCATCGGTCAGGCGTCCATCCTCAAAGGTCTGGAGAAGTATGTCGAGCACGCGAAGATGCGCCTTCTCGATCTCGTCCAGCAGCACAACGCTGTAAGGATGTTGCCGAACCGCTTCCGTCAGCTCGCCGCCATCGCCATACCCGACATAGCCTGGCGGTGAACCAATCAGTCGCGCGACGTTGTGCGGCTCCATGAATTCGCTCATGTCGACGCGAACCATTCGATTCTCATCACCAAACAATTCTGCAGCGAGCGCCTTGGCCGTCTCGGTCTTGCCGACGCCCGTTGGACCCAAAAACAGGAAGACTCCTAGCGGGCGCCTTGGATCGTTCACTCCGACGCGAGCTCTCTTCACGGCCTTGGCAATCAAGTCCAAAGCGCCATCCTGACCGAAAACTCGCGATCCGAGACGTGCTTCGAGGTCGCCAAGTTTGCTGGCCTCATCTTCAAGGAGCTTGTCGACGGGAATCTTGGTCCACGCAGCCACAACTTCGCCGATCTCGCGCGCGCCGACGACCTGCCGTAGAAACGGATGGCGCTTTTGCGTTTCCAGCAGGAGGCCACGAATCTTTTCGAGTTCGTCGTCGACTCGAGGAATCTCGCCGTACTGGAGTCTTGCGGCGAAATCGAAATCACCGCCTTCCTTTGCGTTCTCGTACATGCCTTCGAGATCCTGACGCTTCGATTCGGCAAGACGCAAACGCTCGAGAACTTCCTGATGACCGCGCCAGACCGATTCAATTCGACCATGCTCTTCCTTGACGCGATCGAGCTTCGCATCAAGACTTGCGATGGCAGCCTTCGAAGCAGCACCATTGCCCACGGCTTTTCTTTCGATCTCATTTTGAGCGATCTGCGATCGCAGTTCATCCAGCACCGCAGGCACGCTGTCGATCTGCAAACGCAGCCGACTGGCCGCCTCGTCCATCAAGTCAATCGCCTTGTCTGGCAAGTACCGCGATGGAATGTAGCGAACCGACAGATCAACTGCTGCCTGCAGGGCCTCGTCGTCGATCTGCACTCCGTGGTGGATCTCATAGCGGGACTTCAAACCGCGAAGAATCGAAAGCGCACTCGCAGGAGTTGGCTCCTCGACGGAAATCGGCTGAAAGCGCCGCTCGAGCGCCGGATCTTTCTCAATATGTTTTCTGAACTCATCGAGCGTTGTCGCGCCGAGACATCGAATCTCACCGCGGGCCAACGCGGGCTTGAGGAGATTGGCCGCATCAGCGGAACCCTCAGGGTTCCCGGCACCGATCAGCATGTGAATCTCGTCGATGAATAGAATCACCTCGCCCTTGTGAATCTCAACCCCGCGCAAAACGCCCTTAAGGCGATCTTCAAACTCTCCACGAAACTTCGCACCTGCGAGCATGGCGCCAAGATCGAGGGACAAGATGCGTTTGCCGCGCATGGTTTCAGGTACACGTTTTTCGGCGATCCGCAGGGCGATTGCTTCTGCGATTGCAGACTTGCCGACGCCGGGCTCGCCAAGGAGAAGCGGATTATTTTTCTTTTTGCGGCCGAGGATTTCCAGAACCCGCCGCACTTCGCCGTCCCGACCGAGAACGGGATCCAATTCGCCGCGCTCGGCCATCGCCGTCAGATCGATGGTGTACTGCTGCAGTTTGCCGTCGATCTTGACCCCCGTGCCCTTGCGCTCGCTGCTCTCGCTGTCCTTCTTTGCCGTTGCCTCGGACTTTGGAGCCGGCGGTTCACTGGTCGCGGATGCGGACTTGCCGAGTCCGGGAGAAAAAGCGCTCTCCTTTGGGCTGACTTCGTCAACAGAAGGCTTGCCGGTTTCACGTCCCGAGGCGCCAGATTCCGGGGTCTCAGTGGCAAACCACGTCTGCAGGATCGTTGACTGTCGGCAGAGCGCAGGCCACAGGCCGTTCTCGTCAACGAGGTTGTTTCCGGCAGCGGCTTCGGCGCGATCAAGAGCCGCATCGAGGCGTCGCCCAAACTCGACCTTCACGGAACCGAACACTCGTGGCATTCGGGCGAGATGACTCTCAAGATGCCTACGCAATTTCTCAGCAACTTCACGCTCAACCGGCGCACAACGAGCTCGGATCATCGCGAGAGCGATGTGTTCCACTTCGAGCAGCTGGTGACCAAGGCTCTTTGCATAGAGCAAGCCCTGATGCATCGCCTTCTGACACGGGAACTCGTATCTTGAAACGTCCACGATATTCACTGCCTCGCTGGTCTCGCCGCCCGCGGCTAGCTGCCGCGACACACCAAAGGCTCTTCGGAAGAAATATGGAGAGAAGTTAACGCACCGAGCACGGCGCGAAACTGGTCTCGAAAGGTCGTGCTTCGGAGCGAATCCAGTCAGATCACGGTCAGGAAAGAGGAGCGGAAGAAGGGTCGGAGCAACTCAGTGAAATCAGGCAAGACCTTACGGTCATTTGGCAGCTTCCAAAAACTTCATGCGCAGATCGGTGAGAACCTGCTCAAGCAGTTTTGCTTCGTCCGGTGTCAGATTGCCCGTGGTCTTTTGTCCAAGCAAGGCAACGATCTCGATGTTTTGCTTGGCCAACGGGAGATTTTTCTCGGCAGAAGGCTTACCCGGAAGTGGGGTCATGCCCATGTAGTAGAGAGCAGCTGACGAAAAACCCAGGACCAATGCTGAAAAATCCACGGTTTGTTCTTCCGGTCGCACGATTCTTTACCGCCTGCAAAAAAGCAAAACTCAACCAAAGAAGAGACTAACTCCAGTCGATTGCGAGTGCCAGCAGTACATTCGGCGCAGCATCAGATTGGCGACGAATCGCTAAATTGGGGCTGCCAACTCGCCGATACTACCCGAGCAATTGCTGGCTGACCGTGCGTTGCGAGTGATCGCAATGCAACCGGTCTTGTTTGGTGCGAACTCGGCGAAACTTTTTTCAGGCAGTCGGGCGAAACTTTTTTCAGGCAGTCGGATGTCAGGAAAGAAAGAGTCCAAAACAGACGAGAAAAGAGGAGTGCTCTACTTCCTCAACGGACGCGATTCGAAGGAGGCGATAAAGCTCCGACGCGACGCGACGATATTTGGGCGCGAAAAAGGCGACATCATCGTCGACGACACAGAAATTTCCTCCACGCACTGTCAGATCCAGAATATCAACGGGACCTATCACATCTTCGACATGAACAGCACGAATGGGACCTTCGTAAACCGCGAGCGCATCGTGAAGGCCAAGCTGGCCGACAACGACGTCGTCACCATAGGTCAGACATCGTTTCGATTCGCTGTGGAAGACGAGTCCTCGGTCCGGCATATTGCTACGATCTTCAAAACAGCAGGCAAAACAAGCGGCGACAGCAGCAGTAGATCGAGCATCGTCGACACACTCATCGAGAACGAGCTTCGCTCGACACAGAGCTTCGCCATCGTGCTCGCAGTAACCTACCTTGACGGAAAATCCGAAGAGATCGAACTCAGACAGCGAGTGGTGTTTATCGGTCGAGCGTCGAGCTTCGGTCGCTTTGATCAAGACCCCGAGATCTCGAGGAAACATCTGCTGGTCAAACTGAACGACACCGGTGAGGTTTTCATCGAAGACCAAGGTTCAACGAACGGTTCGTTTCTCAATGGCAAGAAAATCTCCGGAATGCACCTCGTCAAACCCAAGGACGTAGTAAAGGTCGGAACCTCGACGCTTTCGATCGTGACCCGAAAGAACTGATTGACGTGCTCATGACGATCCTGCAACCCTGCGCCAACGTGGGGACGTGGTGAAATTGGTAGACACGCTGGTCTTAGAAGCCAGTGCCGTAAGGTGTGACGGTTCAAGTCCGTCCGTCCCCACCAATGCAAACCGACCAATAAATTCCTCGGAAGCAAGCACATGATCACAGGTGTCCAGGACGTCTACTACAACGTGTCCGACATGAAACGAGCCGTTCGCTTCTATTCGGAAACGCTCGGTCTCACCGTTAAGCAAACGGATCAGTGGTGGGCCGCCCTCGACGCGGGCGGAGTTACGATCGGACTTCATTGGAGTGAGGGGGCCCCAATCCCGCAAGTCCCGAAGGATCCGCATGGTGCGCACGCAGGCGCAACGCTAACCCTCAAATCCACAGATATCGCGAACGATCGCAAGGCGCTCGAAAGCGGCGGAGCAAAGATCCTTGGCGAGTCGAATCAACCATGGGGTCACATGCTTGTTTTCGAGGACCCTGACGGCAACATCCTCAAGTTGATGAAACCGAAGTAGTCGAAGACGCGAGCACGCGATTCGCCTCTCTTGTGGCAATGCGTGGCGCGAAACACCCGTGTGATCCGACTGAATCGTTGGGGGCCGGGTACTTTCCAGAAAGGTTACGGCCCTGGCGCCCGTCCCGTCGGGATTACATCGTGACCGATTGCGGAACGCCCTATCCGACAAGTTTTTTGCCGAGTCAACCCTCTGAACCTATTGGGCGAAGCCGCGATAATCGAGTCATCACCCTGCGTCCCTGTGCCCTTTTGCCGAACAGGGTTCGCATTCGAGCCAAACTAATGTCCACAGGTCGAAACGGACTTAGCCGTATCGACCTGCGACACAATTCAGCAAGGCATCAATAACAATGGGAATGTCCGGCTTGGTGCGAGACCAGCCGGACTGTGGATAACATGTGGGATGATGGGCCGCTAAGGCGCTCAGGCCTTGGCCGAAAGCGCTGTCTTGGCTTCCTGCACAAGTTTTGAGAAAGCAGCCTGATCGTTCAAGGCCAGCTCAGCTAGAGCACTGCGATCGAGACCGATGCCCTTCTTTTTGAGACCGTTCATGAACTCAGAGTAACGCAACCCACCAGCACGGGCAGCAGCGTTGATCCTGATGATCCAGAGCTTACGAAAGTCACGCTTCTTGACGCGACGATCGCGGTAGGAATAGCGCAATGCACGTCGAACAACGTGGATAGCCATTCCAAAAAGATTTTTGCGGGTTCCGCGGAAGCCCTTGGCTCTCGCGAGTACCTTTTTTCTGCGGCGGCGGGCCTTAAACCCTCGTTTGGCGCGTGTCATGACTCACTCATTCCTGCAGGAGATTCAACCATTCGGCAAACAACGAATCACCAGCCCAACATTGGACGGGTGAACATATGTGCCTTTTTTCAGTCGGTTCTTTCGGGAGCGGCTCTTCTTCGTCAGAATGTGCCGCTTGCTCGTCTTGCCGCGCTTGATGCGACCAGATGCGAGCACTTTGAAGCGCTTTGCAGCCGCCTTCTTTGTCTTAATCTTGGGCATTGGCAGGTAAACCTTCGCACGAAACGGAAAACTAAGGATGGGTAGGACAGTTGCATCAACCGCACGGGCGTTATCGCCCCGCGCCGACATCGTCTTTCCCCAAAGGAAAAAGGTCGTATCACCGGTACCGGCGCATATGCAATGGGTAGTTGGGAAGGGCGACGCAGAACAACACTCGGGAGGGGGCCTGCCAACGCTGGTCCCGGGCAGCCGCCAGGAAACGACCCCTACGGCAGGGCCAGAACCATCCGTCCGGCAGCCATCAGCTGCGTCGAGGACTCGGACATTGATTGCCATACTCCGGCCGGCACGACAAACCGACCGTCGGACTCGACAACGGAAATCTTGATCTCCAGGGGGTTCTCACCAACGAATTGAGCCAGTTCTGCTGTGGAGGGCCTTCGGAACCACCGCCCCATCAGTCCCTCACGAAAGGCGTCTGAACTCATGGTGGCTGCAGAAAATGCAACCCGACCAGCGTCGTCGTGGAGCTCCCAAACAGCTCGCGCTGGGATGGTCTTCGGAAGGCGGAGAATGACCCCCGAAGCGCCTGCCTCTCCCCTAACCGAAGTCTGCGGAAACTGGCTCCCCGCAGTAACCAGGGGACTCATCAATTTGGCCAGAGACTGCTCAAGGTGAACACGCACCCGGCCATCGCCGAAGTAGGTTGTGTTCCACGACCTGCTCTCGGCAAAGGGCTTTCCTGCCTCGTTGAACTCGCTTCTCGAACTTTGATTCGCCGACTGTGCGCGCTCAACGAGTCGGGGAAAACGAGCTCGCGCATTCTGTACCGCAACGGAGCGGGCGCGTCGTTCGGCTGG
>Ga0169931_10007179_pt1 | contig 16599 bp, 13 predicted proteins | sample Kivu_15m_20L_FD_129675 | JGI IMG/M metagenome (GOLD analysis project Ga0169931, IMG submission 129675) | Freshwater microbial communities from Lake Kivu, Western Province, Rwanda to study Microbial Dark Matter (Phase II) - Kivu_15m_20L... | ecosystem: Environmental > Aquatic > Freshwater > Lake...
CCGCTGCAGATGTCAGGTGGTTCGGCGCTCCCCGCAAGGCGCGAGGATTCCAGGCGACCTGAATAGGTCGCCGAACCGGAGCAACGCCGCGGGGGGCGGCGAGGCGCCTGGGATATGCGGCGAAATTTTGAATCAACCCACTAGTTTCCGCTGGCGCTCGGCGCTCCCAGCGCCAGCGGGAGCGTCGGGAATACAACTGTGGCACCACGACCCGTTCGGCGCTGATCGGCGGCCTAATTGCGGCAGTTTCGGCGCGCCGTGACCGTGCGTGGGCAGCGCCTGCGCGGCGCCGCGGAGCTCGAGCGCGAACCGCGTGCGAGGGCCGGCCGCTCGACGACGAGTCTCGCCAAGCGGACCGGGCCGTGCCCGGCGCGCTACTGCAGGATCGGCAGCGACTGCATCGAACGGATCGCGACGCGCTGCGCGACGCGGCCTGCGATGTCGCGGAAAGCGCGCGCGAGCGGTGAGTTGGGGTCCGCGATCGTGACCGGATCACCGGCGTCGCCGCCCACGCGCACGGAAGGATTGAGCGGCACCTGGCCGAGCACCGGGAAGCTGTGCTTCTTGGCGAGCATCTCGCCGCCGCCCGCGCCGAACAGGTTGAAAACGGCGCTGAAGCGGCCCTGTGCGTCGGTGGTCACGGTCTGCGCGCCCGAGCCGACGTCGAGCTCGACCTGCTGGCCGGCGCCCGCGCCCTTGATCTGGCCGCCCACGTAGAAGCCCGACATGTTCTCGACGATGCCGAGGATCTCGACGTTCACTTGGCGGAACATGGCGATCGCCTTGCCGACGTCGTAGGTCGACACGGCCTGCGGCGTGGTGACGAGCACCGAGCCGGTGAGCGGCACGATCTGCGCGAGCGAGAGCTGCGCGTCGCCGGTGCCCGGCGGCATGTCGACCAGCAGGTAGTCGAGCTGGCCCCACTCGACGTCGCCGAGGAACTGCTCGATCAGCTTGTGGACCATCGGGCCGCGCCACACGACCGGCTTGTCCGCTTCGAGCAGGTAGCCGATCGACATGGTCTTGACGCCGTGGCGTTCCTTGGGGAGCAGCTTGCGTCCGACCTGCTCAGGCGAGCCATCCAGGCCCATCATCATCGGGATGTCGGGGCCGTAGACGTCGCAGTCGAGCAGGCCGACCTTGGCGCCGGTCTGCGCCAGCGCGACGGCGAGGTTGACCGCGACCGTGCTCTTGCCGACGCCGCCCTTGCCCGAGCTGACGGCGACGATGTGGCGCACCTGCGGCGCGAGCACCCGCGGCGGACCCGACTGCGCGTTGGCGTTGACGGCCGTCATCTCGACCTTCACCTCGCGCACGCCCGGCAGCGCGCGGAGCAGGCCTTCCGCCTGCGCCTTGAGCTGGTCCTTCACCGGGCAGGCCGGCGTCGTGAGGTTGATCGTGACCGACACCACGCCGTCGACGATCTCGTGCTTCTTGACGAAGCCGAGCGTCACGATGTCCTGGTGCAGGTCGGGGTCCTGCACCTGGCGCAACGCGTCGAGGATCTGGGCCGGGGTGGTGGTCGCGCTCTTGCTGAACAGGCTCATGGGGACGGCTCCGGGGAAGATCGCCCGCTGGCGGGCGAGCCCCTCACTGTAGGCCCATCGCGCGGTGGGGCAAAGGGCGCGCAGGCCCTTCACGGCCGCCAGAAGCGCTCGCGTGGCGCGCGGCCGCGCGCGTCGAACTCCAGGCCTTCGCGCGCGAGGCGCCGCCGCTGCGTGGTCATGGCCGCGCCGTCGCCGCGGCCGGCGATCGAGCCGTCCGAGCGCAGCACGCGGTGCCAGGGGAGCTTCGAGCCCGCGGGAAGCTCGCGCAGCAGGCGTCCGACGAGGCGCGCGCGGCCGGGAAGCCCCGCCTCGGCGGCGACCTGTCCGTAGCTCGCGACGCGCCCGCGCGGGATCGAGTCCACGGTCGCGAGGATGCGTTGGCGGCGGTCGTCGTCGGCGCGCACGCGCGGACGATATCGTCCGCGCCGTGGACACTCCCGCCTCCTCCGAGCCGCGCGCCGTGTGTTTGCTCAGCGGCGGCATGGACTCGGCCGTCGCGTTGGCCGAGGCCCGCGCGGCGGGGTTTGCGACCTACGCGCTGACGGTGGCCTACGGACAGCGCCACGTCTGCGAGCTCGCCGCCGCCGCTCGCGTGGCGCGGGCGCTCGGCGCGCGCGAGCAGCGCGTGGTCAGCGTCGACCTGCGCGCGCTGGGCGGCTCCGCGCTCACGGACGATCTCGCCGTGCCCAAGGACCGCGCCGGCCACGAGATCGGCCGCGGCGTGCCGACGACCTACGTGCCGGCGCGCAACACGGTGTTCCTCTCGATCGCGCTGGGCTACGCCGAGGTGGTCGGCGCGCGCGCGATCTTCCTGGGCATCAACGCGATCGACTATTCGGGCTATCCCGACTGCCGGCCGGAGTTCCTCGCCGCTTTCCAGAAGCTGGCGACGCTCGCCACCGCCGCCGGCGCCGAGCGCGGCGAGCCGCTCGAGCTGCACGCGCCGCTGGTGCTGCTCTCCAAGCGCGACATCGTGCTGCGTGGCCGCGAGTTGGGCGTCGACTTCGCGCTGACGCACTCGTGCTACGACCCGCAGCTGCGCGGCGAGCGCTGGCTCTCCTGCGGCCGCTGCGACGCGTGCCAGCTGCGGCTCGAGGGCTTTCGCGCCGCGGGCCTGGTCGACCCGCTCGCGTACGCCTGAGTCCGCGCGCGCCGCCAAGAAGACCGTCAAACGAGCGAGGCCGGCGCGCCGCTTTCGCGACTGCCGGCCTCGAGTTGGAGCGCGCGCGCCCGCGGCGCGCGGCAGGCTCACGGGCAGAACGTGACCGTCAACGCGTCCGAGGTGTTGAAGGTGAACGGTCCGCCGAGCGGGTCGCGGAAGATCAGCTGGAAGTTCCAGGTCGAGCCCGCGGTGAGCAGGACGCCGGGCTGGGTGCTGTTCTTGAAGTCGACCGCGTAGCTCGAGACGCCGCTGGCGTCGGCGAAGATCAGCGGGAAACGCTGCGATCCCGAGCCCAGGCACAGGACGCCGTCGCCGAAGGGCAGCAGGCCCTGCGTCGTGGACAACGCGAAGCGGCCGGCGTGGCCGGGCGGAACGCCCGCGGCGGAGAGCGTGAAGCTGTTGAGCGCGACCGAGGTCGAGCCCAGGGCCTGCATCTGCGCGCCGCTCGAGAAGGTGTTGGGCGTGCTCACGCAGTAGTTCGTGGCTTCGCACAGCGCGACGCCGGTCGCGGTCCAGTCGAGGTCGGCGAGGAAGCTCAGCGCCAGATCGCCCGGCGTGATGTCGAACAGCAAGTTCGCGACGCCGCCCGGAGGCAGGATCGTCGGCAGTCCGAGCGGAATGTCCTCGAACGCCTGGCCGCCGAGCGGATTGGGCACGCTCTGCTTGCCGCTCGTGTCGACCGTCAGCGTCAGGACGGCCTCGGGGCCGCGCAGGTCGAGCACGCCCACCACGGGCAGCGGGAACGGGAGCGGTCCGACTTGCGTGGCGTTGCCGAGCAGGTCGATGCCGAACGACAGGTTCGTCGGCAGCAGCGCGGTGAAGTCGTACACGTCAGCGATCGCCGTCGGCGTCAGCGCGCCGGGGACATCGGCGGTCTGCACGATCGCGAGGTTGTCGACCACGATCTGCCCCAGCGGCAGCGGCAGGTTGAAGCCGCCGATGAACACGGAGTTGGGCTGCTGCGTGCGGAAGGTCGGGTAGAGCAGGTTGAGCGTGAGGTCCGCGCCGCCGTCCTCTTTGCCGAGCGGGCTCACGCTGAAGCCCGAGATCAGCGCGACGCCCGTGTCGGTGTCGATCGTCGCCGCGAAGCCGCCCGTCGGCGAGCCGGCGAACACGCTGTCGATCGCGAGCGAGTTGGTGAACGGGATCGCGGTGTTGTTGCACGTGCCGAAGAGCGTCGTGCAGGTGCGCGTGCCGGTCGGATTGTTCGTGGCGTCGAAGTCGCCGATGCCCGTGCCGGGCAGGTCGATCTCGAAGCTCGCGCCGATGTTGGTGGCGCTCAGCGGGGCTTGGACGGTGAAGCTGAAGCTCTGCGCTCCGGCGAGCGGGGCGAGAACCAGGGCGGCTGCGAGTCGAACGACGAGGGTTTGCATGGGTGGTGGAGGAACCAGGGTCGGGGGAACCAGGACAACGCGAGAAGGAGTTCGTAATTGTCCCCCAGGTGCGTGGAACCGACAAGCGCAGCGAGGGCTCACCGCGCGTTCGAGTTGGGTACCCTCGCCGGGAGACCATGGACGTGACACAGCCGTTGGAGTGGGTCCGCAGCGGACACGGGGAGATTTGCGCGCAGGGCGGGCACGTCCTGCGTTGGAAGCACGACGGCTCGGACGTGCTGTTCGTGGCGCGCAAGGCGCGCTTCGAGCCCGGGCAGCCGATCCGCGGCGGAATTCCGGTGATCTTTCCCTGGTTCGGCGACGACCCGCTGAAGGCCGGGCGTGCAGCGCACGGCTTCGCGCGGCGCCTGCCTTGGCGCGTCGTGTCGCAGGAACTGCGCGCCGCGTCGACGAAGGTGGTGCTCGAACTCGTCGACAGCGAAGCGACGCGCGCGCTGTGGCCGCACCGCTTCGCGTTGCGCCTGGAAGCCGCGCTCGGCGCCGAGCTCGAGCTCGCGCTCACGGTCGAGAACCGCGACTCCGCGCCCTTCCAGTTCGAGGAGGCGCTGCACAGCTACTTCCAAGTCGGCGACGTGCGCGCGATCTCGCTGCGCGGCCTCGAAGGCGCGCGCTACCGCGACAAGCTCGACGGTTTCCGCGAGAAGCGTGCGCCGAGTGATGCGCTCATGTTCACGGGCCCGATCGACGCCGTGTTCGAAGGCGCGAGCGGCGCGTGCGAGATCGAGGACATCGTCCACGGGCGCACGCTGCGCGTCGACAAGCGCAACTCGCGCTCGACGATCGTGTGGAACCCCTGGATCGAAGGCTCGCAGCGTCTGGCGGAATTCGCCGACGAGGACTGGGCGCACATGCTGTGCGTCGAGAGCGGCAACGTCGGCGCGGACGCGGTGCAGCTCGCGCCGGGCGCGACGCACACCCTGTCGCTGCGCGTCAGCGTCGACTGAGCCCGCGCTACGGCGTCCAGGTGATCGACAGTGCGTTCGTGAGGTTCGCTGTCCCGCTCGTGCAGTACGTCGCAGCGTCGCGGTACCACGCCTGGTAGTGCAGCGTTTGCCCGGCGACCGCGCCGCCGCGCAGCGAGACGCTCGTTTCGCCGACGGCCGGGTAGCTCGCGAAGCCTTGTACGTTGATCTTCGTCGCCAGGCGCGTCAGCGGCGAAGCCACGCAACGCAGACCGTCGTCGAGCGCGACGCCTCCCGAGAGCAGTAGCGGGCCTTGGAAGAACAGCACCGAGCCGCTGGGCATCGAGTCGGCGCGCAATTCCACGGAATCGGCGGCGATGCTCGCGCTTCCGACTGCGTTGAGGTTCGCTCCGACGAACAGCGAGTGCACGCAGCCGGTGTGGGCGCCGTCGAAGCTCGTGTTGCCGCACGGGCAGGCGTTGAGCGAGCTGTCGCCAGCGCACAGCGGCGTTCCAACACTCGCGGCGTCGGGCCCGAGCAACTTGGCGTGCAGGAACGCCAGGGCCTGCACGTCGATCGTGCCGCCCAGGCCGTGACCTGCCAGTGGAATCGCGCGGAAGTCGTGCTCGACGCCCGCGCCGAACAACGCGGCCGAGAGGCGCGTGCTCTGGCGCACCGGCACCGCGGTGTCGTTCGTGCCGTGGCCGATGAACACCGGCGGGTCGCCGGCGTCGACCCAGCTTACGGGATTGGCCCACGTCGCCCGCTGCACGAGCGCCGGATACGGCGGCGTCGAGTTGGTCAAGTTGGCGCGGATGTCGCCCATGCCCTGCCCGGTCAGCGACCAGCCGACCAGCCGCGATTCGGGCGAACTCGGTGCGTCGTGGTTGATCGTGCTGCCCGGCGGCGTGAGCACGTCGAGTTGCATCTGGATCAAGTCCGTGGGCCCGAAGTAGTCGATGGCGGCTTGCACCTCGCTCGAGAAACCGAGGTTCCCGCCCACCGTGCCCTCGAGCTCGGACGAGCCGCCTGATGTGGCGAGCAACGCCGACAGGTGGCCGCCGGCCGAGGTTCCGAAGCTCGCGAAGCGCGTGGGATCGAGGCCGAACGTGGCGGCATTGGCGCGCAGCCAGCGCAGCGCGCCTTTCACGTCGTGGATCTGCGCCGGAAAGATCACGGACTCGGGCGCGAACAGCGCCGCCTGCGAGGTGAGGCGGTAGTTGACGCTCGCGACGGCGAAGCCCTGGTTCAGCGCGGCCGTGCACAGGGCGGGGATCGGGGCCTTGTCGCCGCCGGACCAGCCGCCCCCGTGGATGAACACGAGCGTGGGTCGCGGCGCTGGCGCACCCGCAGGCAGGTATAGGTCGAGCTCGAGCGGCGCGGGGCCGACCGTGGCGTAGACGAGGTCGGCGTGCGTCGGCGTGACTTGGGCTTGCGCCGCGGACGCCATCAGCGCGCCAGCGATCAACGTGAGAGACGCGAGGTGGAGGGGCTGCATCGTGCAGCGTGCAACCCGACGTGTCTGCGCCGGTTCTCGCGGCGCCGGAGATTTCGCACGGCGTTCGCCCAGTTGCAGCTCAGCTGCCGCACCCGCCGCAGCCACCGCCTCCACATCCGCCGCCGCCGTCCCCGCCGCCACCGCAACTGCTCGCGCCGCCGTCGGAGTGGCTGTCGCCGCCCCCGCCGTCGAAACTCCCGCAGCTGCCGCCCGAGGTGTGCTGCGCGTGCCGTCGCTCTTCGGGCCCGAGGCTGGTGTGCACCGGCGCCAGCGCCGTGCCGGCGAGGGCAGCCGTCCCGAACAACGCGACGTCGAACACCGGGTCGTAGTACGCGCCGGTCGGCTGCGCCAGCGCGCCGGGCGCCGCCTCCGGGCGTGCGCTCGACCTCACCGCCGCGCTGCGCCGCGTCGCTTCGCGCCGCAGGTCCGCCAGCAACTTCGCGCCCGCCGCCGTGCGCCGCGCGCCCATGTGCGCGACCACGATTCCGACCGCGGCGAGGCCGATCACGAGCATCTCGAACACGAGGAAACCGACGGGCTTGTCGCGCTGCACGCCCCACACCATGCGGACCGCGCCGAGCGTGAGCACGCCGCCGATGAGCGGCACGAACGCTGTCGCGAAGTCGGAGAAGCCGCGGCGCGGCCGGTAGAGCCCGCGCTCGACGAGTGCGCGCTCGATCTGCAGCGGCGCGGTCGCAAGCCCGCGCAGTGCCGCCGCGCGCCCCTTGGATAAGTGCCGCAGCACCTCGCGTTCGACGGGGTGGAGTGTTGCGTAACGGCCCGCTTCGCGAGTGGCTCGAAACTCGGCGCCGTCGGGCTCGACCAGTCCGCGCTGGTTGAGTGCGGTGAGCGCCGTCGCGAACGCCGCGTGCGCGCCGCCCGAGAGCCAGGCGAGCTCGTACGCGTTCGGAGCTTCACGCGCGCGCTGCGACTTCGCCTCGCTGCGGCCGGCGCGGCGCACGAGCACGACGAGCGCGAGCAGTGCGAGAGCCCCGAGGACGGCGTAGAAGGCGAGGAACTCTGCAGCGTCGAGGTTGAACGGGAACATTTGAGCCTCGTGCGTTGGCGCCAGACCTTGCGGTCACAGGGACACGGCAAGCGCCGCCAGCGCGAGCGCTGCCGCAACCGCCGCGGCGTACAGCGCCGCGCGGGGAACCGCCACGCTTCGCCGGCGGTCGTGGGTCTCGAACTGTTGTCGGAAACGAATACAGGCCGGAGGCCAGAAGCGTTTCGGCGGCGACTCCCCAAAAAGGCGCGAATAAGACGCGAGCGTGGCTTCGTACTGCTCGTGGTACCGCCGATCTTCGGCCGCGCCGCCGAGCGTGGGCCCGTGGTGCAGCGGCGCGCCGAGCACGTTGGGGCACAGCTCGTCCCAGTAGCTGCGCGTGTAGACCAGGTGCAGGTGCCACACCGCGTCGACCTCGTTCGAGGGCGTGACGGCGTGGCCGGCGCGCCGTGCGAGGTACAGGAAGCGCAGGTACTCGAACCAGGCCGCCTGCGCATCGGCGAGCGTCCAGCCGTGTTGTTCGTGCGCGAGGCGCACGAGGAAGGGCAGCGCTGCGCCCGGCGCGTCGACGCGGAACTCGAGCAGGCGCCGCCACAGTTCGGCGTCGAACTCTCCGGCGGGAGGCTGGGCAGCGGCTTGGGGTGCGCCGACGGGCGAGGCGGGCTTCATCGTGTGCGGCGGGCGCGCTGAGTATGGGCTGTCCGCTCGCGCGGCGCCTCGAAGTGAGGCCTGTCGGCGTTGCGTCCACGCGCCGCGGCGCGATGATGGCGCGCGATGAAGCTCCTCGCCCTGGGCGCGTCAGCCGCGCTCGTGTCGCTCCTCACGCTCTCCATGGTCACCTCGAACGCGCCGCAGGTCGGTTACACGGACACGCCGCAGCTTCCCGGCCAGGAATGGAAGGTGCACGACGCGCACCGTCCGCTGCCGCCGGTGGTGAAGCCGGCCGAGGGCGCGAACCTCGGCGCGCCGCCGCCGGCCGACGCGCTGGTGCTGTTCGGCGGCAAGGACGCGAGCGCCTGGACCGCCGGCGGCAAGGATTGCCCCTGGGCGATCGCGGGCGGCGCCATGGAGGTGAACGGAGGCGGCTCGATCGAAACGCGCGAGCACTTCGGCGACGTGCAGTTGCACCTGGAGTGGGCCTCGCCCGCCAAGGCCGAGTCGACCTCGCAAGGCCGCGGCAACTCGGGCGTGTTCCTGATGGGGCGCTACGAGATCCAGATCCTCGATTCGTACGAGAATCCGACCTACGCCGACGGCAGCGCGGCCGCGCTGTACGGCCAGTTCCCGCCGCTGGTCAACGTGTGCCGCGGCCCGGGCGAGTGGCAGAGCTACGACATCTTCTTCCGCGCGCCGCGCTTCGACGGCGACAAGCTCGTGGCGCCGGCTATGGTCACCGTGCTGCACAACGGCGTGCTGGTCCACAACAACCAAGCCTTCCTCGGCGCCACGCGCCACCGCGACGTGGCGAGCTACGCCGCGCACGCGCCCACGGGCCCGATCGGGCTGCAGGACCACGGCAATCCGGTTCGCTTCCGCAACATCTGGGTCCGCAAGCTCTGAGCGGCGCCCCGGGCTGGACGGCCGTTGCGGCCCCACGCACAATCCGTGGCCCTCCAGTCGCTTCGAACGCCCCCGACCAACGCCCCCCACGCCACCACCAGGACCAGCCCATGAACATGGAATCGATTCGCGACGTGCTCGTTCAGTTCGGCCCCTGGGCGGTGATCGGCGTGGCCGCCGTGGCGCTGGGCCTGGCCGCGGTGGTGTTCGTGACCTTCTTGCTGAACGAGTTGTTCTTCAAGACCAAGGACGCGCACGCCGAGCACGGGCACGGCCACGATCACGGCCACGGCTCGCACCACTGATTCGCGCGGCGTCGTCCCACGCCGGCGCTGGGGATTGCTCGCGCATCGGCGCTGGGAATTGCCCGCGCTTCAGCGTGGCGACTCGCTCGCCCATGGGCGCGGGGACTTCTTGCGCAGGGCTCACCACGAGCTTTGTTCTCCTGCCGCGCTACGGGCGCGTGACTCGAGCGTTTCGGCCGGACTAGCGGCGTCCTCGGAACGCCACACTGCCATGAAGATGTTCGCACTCGCGCCGCTTCTCACCGTCCTTCCGCTCCAGTCCCAAGCGCCCGGCGACGCCGCGCTCCTGCCGGTGGGGCAGGCGATCGAGGGTTACTTCACGGCCCGCGAGAAGGGCGGCGATGTCGACCAGGCGCGCGACGCGGTGCTGAGCGCGCTCGAGGCGGCGCGCGCCAAGGCGCCCAAGTGGGACGCGCTGCGCTCGTGCGCGGATCTGGGCCGCGCGCTCGAGCTCGCGCAGCAAGCGCGCGCGGAGAAGTTCAAGGACGGCGCGGTGCGCGTGGAGACCCTGAGCGAGGGCGCGTTCGTGCACTCCGGGCTCGAGTACGCGCTGCGGCTGCCCAAGGACTACGACGTGCAGCGGCGCTATCCGCTGCTCCTGTCGCTGCCCGACGCCGGTGAGAAGCCGGCCGATCACCTGCGCACGCACTGGACCGCGGCCAGCGTGCGCGACGCCGCGATCGTCGTCGTGCCCGCGCTCCCGGCCGACGTCGAAGGTTGGAGCGCGGTCGCGGTGCGCGGCAAGCCCGGCGGCATCGTGCACGTGCTGACGACGCTGCGCGTGGCGAGCGCGCGTTTTCAGGTCGACCCCGAGCGTGTGTTCTTGGTCGGCCGCGGCCGTTCGGCGCCGGCCGCCATCGCCGCGGCGAACAACAGTCCGCAGCGCTTCGCGGGCGTGATCACACGCGCCGGCGAACCGGGCGACCTGGGGCCGCAGAACTTCTCGAACTTGCCCGTGCTGCTGATCAGCGGCGGCGCGCAGGCGACGAAGTTCGAGGCCGACGCCGCGGCGCTGGGGTTCAGCGACATCACCTCGCTCGGGGGCGGCGGTGAAGCTGAGCTGTGGGACTGGGCGCTGCGCCATCCGCGGCGGCGCTTCCCGGCCAAGATCAACCTGGTGCCGGGCGAGATCTTCCCGTCCAACGTCTACTGGCTGCGTTCGGCCTCCTACAACTTCGATTCGCGTGCGACGGTGACGCTGGACCGCGCGAACAACAGCGCGAGCGTCGAAGCCGACGGCGTCTGGCGGCTGTCGTTGCACTTGAACGACGACATGCTCGACCTGGAGCGCGAGATCCGCGTCGTCGTGAATGGCGTCGAGAGCAAGCACCAAGTGACGCGCAACCTCGTCAGCGCGCTCGAGTGGCTGCGCGAGGGCTTCAGCGACACGCGCAGCGTGTACAGCGCGCGCCTCGACCTCGACCTCGTCCCGCCGAAGGTCGCCGGGCCGAGCGAGCCGAACGCCGCGGAGCGCGAGACGTTCCGCGCTGAGCTTATGGCCGCGGGCGTCGACGCAAAGAAGTTGTGGGAGCTGCACCTCGCCTGTAAAGCGAGCTCGCGCGAGTACTTCGCCGAGCGTGTGCTCCAACGCCTGATCCGCGTCGCGCCCGACCACGCCGAGGCGCGCGCGGCGCTCGGCCACACGCAGTACGGCGAACGCTGGTTCGCCTCCGCCGCGGCCGCCGAGCGCGAGCGCCTGCGCCAGGACCCGACGCTCGCGGCCGCGCGCGGCTGGGTGAAGCGCAAGAACGGCTGGGCGCACCCGGCCGAGGTCGCGCTGTCCGCCAAGGGCTTTGTGAAGGACCCGACCACCGGTGAGTGGCTCGACGGCGCGGACCGCGAAAAGCTCGGGCGCGGCTGGCTGCGCCAGGACCTCGAGTGGGTCGCGCCCGCGCAGGCCGCGAACGTCGATCTGGGGCTGTGGCGCGTCGACGGCGAGTGGCTGACGCTCGCCGAGGCGAGCAAGCGGCGCGCGTCGATCGACTCGATGTGGCGCATTCCGTCGCACGAGATCGAGCTGCTCACGACCTGCGAGCGCGACACCGCGGCCAAGGCGATCGAAGTGATGGGGCGCGCGCTGGTCGACCTCGAACGTGTGTTCGGCGTCGAGCCGCTGCTGCCGCTGACGGTCGCGCTGCTGCGCGAGGAAGAGCAGTACGACCGCTTCGCCTTCGGCGACGTCGACGGACGGCGGCGCGCGACGCACGGCGGGCGCCTGTACACGATCCACTACGGCTACGTGGCCGAGAGCTGGTTCCCCGCGCGCGACGAACGCCGCCCGACGAGCGGCATCGGCGTCGGCTACTGGGACGCGTACGTCCCCAGCGGCGATTCCTACGGCGTACACTCGGCGCGCCTAGCCTGCGGACTGTCCTTCGTCGAAGCGCTCGACCCCAGTCCCAAGGCCGTGAAGGCCGCGCTCGCCGGCGGGCCCAAGGCGGACTTCTACGCCGCGTACCAAGCCGAAAAGCAGCTGCCGGCGTGGCTGCGCTACGGCGGAGCGGTGTACGCCGAGCGCTACTTCAAGGACACGACCGTCGGCGAGGGCGGCGACCCGTGGTGGGCGCGCAAGTGGTCGGTCGAGAACATCGAACGCGTTGGCGATCTCGACCCGCTCGAGCAGATTTTCGCGTTCCGCCTCGATCCCGACCAACGCGACGCGAGCCGCAAGCTGATGAACGAGGCCGGCCTGATCGTGGCCTTCCTGGTCGACGGCGAGTGCGCTCCTGTGCGCGCGGCCCACGAAGACTTCAAACGCGCGCTCGCCACCAACCGCCTCACGCCGAAGGTCCTCGCGGCGCTCGTCGAAGCCGTCAAGGCGAACGAGGCCGCGCTGCGCGCTTTCGCCGGGATCTAGCCCGCGTCTCTCGTCAGAACCGAATGCGGCCGCGGCGCAGCCGCGCAGTTGGCTCGAGCGCCGCACCCAGCGATCGGACGCAAAGCGCCTCGCGTGCGCTCACGCCCGGCGCCTGCGACCGCACGAGCTTCGTCGGCCGCGCTGCGACCCTGGTGCGGGAACAGGAGACTTGACGGCTGAAGCGGTCGGTTACCCTGCGCGCGACGTGGGTGCGCTCGCTTCCAACAATTCCCCAGCCCGCGCCGGCGCTTCCGGCGCGCGTTGGTCGGCGGCCGCGCTCGTCGTGCTCGTGTTCGCCCTGTACGGCGGAGCACTCGGTGGCGACTTCGTGCTCGACGGCGCGAAGATCGTGCGCGACAACACGCTGCTCTCTCCGTTCGAGCCGTTGCGCATCCTCACCCTGGACTGGTGGGAAGGCGCCGGCCGCGCCGACGGGTTGTACCGGCCTGTGTCTTTGTTGGCCCTCGCCGCGTTGCGCGCGCTGGGCGATAACTCGCCGGCGCTGATCAACTTCGCCAACGTCGCGCTGCTCGCGCTCGTCGCCTGGCTGCGCTTCGAAGTGTTGCGCCGGCTGCTCGGCGCTGGCGCCGGCGCGCTGGGCGTGGCCTGGCTGGCTTCCGCGCTGGCAGTGGCTCATCCGCTCAACGCGGAGATCGTGTGTGGACAGGTCGGCATCTCCGATCTGCTCGCGAGCGTCGGCATGTGCAGCGCCGTGTTGCTTGCGAGCGCTGAGCCGCGCGCGTCGCGCTTCCTGCTGGCCGGGCTCTGCGCGGCGCTCGCGGCGCTCTCCAAAGAGTCAGGTGTGCTTGTCGTTCCGCTCGCGGTGCTGTTCGAGGCGCTGCGCGAGAGTCCGCCCACGCCGCGCGCTCGGCGCGTCGCGCTCGCCTTCGCGTGGTCGAGCTCGGGCGTCGCGCTTGCGCTCGCTTGCCGCTTCGCCGCCATCGGCTCGCTCGCGAACGTCGACGATCCGGTGTACGCGGGCTTTTCGACCGCGGCGCGTGTGGCGTCGTCCTGTGCGGTGTTCGCGCAGGTCACGCTGACGAACCTGCTCGCCCCGTGGAAGCAACTGGCGATCGTCGGGCACCAGGACGCGCCGCCAGCCGCGAGCCTGGCCGATTGGCGCGCCCTGTGCGGTGTCGCGGCCCTGTTCGTCTTGGCGTTGGCGCCGCTGCTCGCGCTGCGCCGCGGACGGCGCGACCTCGCGTTCGGCCTGTGGTTCGCCGTCTGTGCGTGGCTGCCCACTTCGAACCTGCTCGTGTCGACGGGCGCGCTCACCGCGGCTCGCTTCTCCTTCGCCGGCAGTTTCGCGCTCGCGCTGCCTGTGGCGGCGTTGCTGGGGCAAGGGTGGCGTCGCGCTGGTCCCGCGCGACCCACGAGCGCGGCGCTCATCTGTGCATTGCTCGGCGGGCTCGCGGTGCTGACCTATCGCGAGGTCGCGGCCTGGAAGACTTCGCGCGCGCTGCGCGAGCTTCAAGTTGCGCGCGCGCCTCACTCGTCGATCGCACTGCTCGACCTGGGGCTCGAACTGGGCGACAAGGAGCCGGCGGCCGCGAGCGCGCTGTTCACGCGCGCGGTGAACGCGCCGCTCGTGTTCATCCCCGGGACGCAAACGCCGCCCGAGGATCTGCTCGAAGCGCTGCTCCTGGCGCATCTGGGCAGCGCGCGCATCGCGGAGGAGTCGGGCCGCAGCGCGGACGCTGTAGCGCACCTGCGTGCTGCAGAGCAGGTCGCGGAGCGCGGGCGTGCGGCGCGCGAGTCGCTCCCTTTCCTCGAGAACTGGGCGCAGCAGCGCTTGGGCGCGCTTCACAAACTTGCCGCGCTCGAGCTGGTTCGCGTCCGCGAGCTGAGCGGTCCGACGCGCGGCGCGGACTTGGCCGCGATCGAGCGCGATCTCGACGCTTGCGATCAGCTCGTGCCCGGCTCTCCGGAGACGGTGCGCCTGCGCTCGCTCTTGTTCGACCGCCGGGGCGACAGCGCGGGGCGCACGCGCGTCATCGAGCAGGCTTGGCGCGCGCAGCCCGGCGATCCGCTGCTGCGGATCCTGTGGGCGAACGAGCTGCGCCAGTCCCAGCGCGTGGCCGAGGCGCTCGACCTCGAACTGGCGGTCGCGCTGGAGTTGTTCGAGAGCTTCGACCCCTCGCGCAGCTTGGCGATCGCAAGGGAGAGCGTGCGGCGCAGCGAGCCTCGGCTCGCGGGGCGCGGTCGCGAGCTGCTGGAACGACTGGCGCGCATCGTTCCGCGCACGCCCCAGCAGCGGGCCGTCGCGCTGGAAGCAGCCGCCGCGTTGCGGGACTTGGGCCCGGCGACGTCGCGCTGACGCATCCGTCCGCGCATCCGCGCTGGTTGTCGGGTAGCTTTGGACTGCATGAAGCGATTCTTGATGTTGGGCAGTCTCGTCCTGCTGGTGGCCGCCGGAGCTCTTTGGTGGATGAAGCGGGCCGAGACAGGGGGTGGTTCGCAGACTCCGACGCCGAGCAAGACCGAAACGACGGTGCCCGCGGCTCAGGCCGGTTCGGCGAACGGCTCGGCGATCAGCCCGCCGGAAGAACAAGCGGCTTCGGACCGCACCGCGGCGCCGGAGTCGGCTGACAGCCAAGCAGAGCCCTCCGCGCCGAGCTTGGCGCAGCTGCTGGACTACCGTCGGTTGGCCGCGGATCTGAACAAGATGCACGCCGCTGACGCCGACGACTCCAACGCCCAGGTCGCGGCCTGGCCGGTGGACTCCGACTCGCTGCTCGCCAAGTACGCCGCCCTCGACAAGGCCGGCGTGACGAAGGTGCTCGCGGACATCCACGGCCTGATCGAATGGCAGGGTCGAGGGCCCTTCGAAAACAAGCAGGCGGAAGTCCTGCCCTATCGGATCATGCTCGCGCTCGAGACCGAGCGCGAGTGGCTGCAGAGCCGTCTCGGCGATCTGTAGGCCCGCTCAGCGCGCCAGAATTCGCTAGGCGCACTCGCGGCGCATGCTGCGCGCGTGGAGTGCAGTCCGTCCTCAGCGACCTGAACGGGTCGCTCTCCCTGGCGGGCGTTTTCAGGCTGCCCGTCCGCGCGCGCGTCGTGGCCTGAGGCGGCGACCCACGCGCGCGTTCCCTCCGAGCGCCCGCGAGCCCACGAGCTTCTCCGCTAGCGCGCCGGTGCTGGCGAGCGAATCGGGCTAGCTCGCCGCAGCCCCGGAGAGCCGGCGGCAACGTCGCGCACGCCATGCCTGGCCTCCTGAACGCGATCGGGGGCCCGGACGCTCCGCGCGGGCCCTTGCGCGTCCTCGAGCCGTCGCTGCGGGGCTGGCGCCATCGGCGGCCGACAGCGCGCGGACGCCAACGCCGGATCGCCGAAAGCACAGCGGGAGGGCGCGCCACGTGGGCGCGCCCTCCCGCTTTCATTCTCGCCGCCGTCGGCCGGGGTGGCCGACGGCGTGCGTCACCAGGAGCCGGCGATCAGGGCAGCAGCGTGACCTGGATCGCGTTCGACATCACGCGGGTGCCCGGGCTGAGCGGGTCGCGGATCGAAGCCTGGAAGTTCAGCGTCAGGCCCGGCGTGAACGGCACGCCTTGGCCGTTCGGGTGGGTCTGCGCCCAAGCCAGGACGTCGACCTGCACCGAGCCATTGCAGAAGCCCGGAGTGCCGCTCGCCGTGATGTTGCCCAGACGCTGGGTCGGAGACTTCACGCACAAGAAGCCCGCGCCGAACGGCGTCGGCGGAGTCTTGGGCCCGAGCAGGCTGTAGACGGTGACCGCAGAACGTCCACCTTCGACGCCGCTCGTCGTCACGAAGTAGCCGGACGTGGCCGACGCACTCGCGATGCCCGAGCCACCGATCGTCGCCACGCAGCCGATGCTGGACGTGCCCGACGTGCAGTAGGAGACCGTCAGACCCGGCTCGCAGTTGTCCGGGATCCCGTTGAGGTTGAAGTCCGTTTGCGTGCCGTTCGCCAGCTCGCAGACGTCGCCAACGTTGTCGAGATCGCAGTCTTCCTGCAGCGGGTTGGCGATCGTGTCGCAGTTGTCGAAGCAATCCGCAACCGTGTCGCCGTCAGTGTCGGTGTCGGCGACGCCGCAACCGCAGATGCCCGCACTCGTCTTCAGCGGATCGAGCGGGCAGCCGTCGAGGCAGTCGGCGACCGAGTCACCGTCAGTGTCGGTGTCGGCGACGCCGCAACCGCAGATGCCCGGAGCCGTCTTCAGCGGATCGGCCGGGCAGCCGTCGAGGCAGTCGACAACCGTGTCACCGTCGGAGTCAGCGTCGGAGACGCCGCAACCGCAGATGCCCGGAGCCGTCTTCAGCGGATCGGCCGGGCAGCCGTCGAGGCAGTCCGCAACCGTGTCACCGTCGGTGTCGACGTCGGAGACGCCGCAACCGCAGATGCCCGGA
>Ga0169931_10007180_pt1 | contig 16597 bp, 12 predicted proteins | sample Kivu_15m_20L_FD_129675 | JGI IMG/M metagenome (GOLD analysis project Ga0169931, IMG submission 129675) | Freshwater microbial communities from Lake Kivu, Western Province, Rwanda to study Microbial Dark Matter (Phase II) - Kivu_15m_20L... | ecosystem: Environmental > Aquatic > Freshwater > Lake...
CTTGATTTTACTGGAATCGTAGACGTCAGCTTCGGTCATGCGAGAACCCGATAAAAGGATGCGAAATTATACCCGAATTACCCTGCCCTGTTCCACGTGAAACACCGATTCCAGGTCACCAAAGAGGTTAAAGTCACGTGATAAAGCGGTAACCACTATTGGGCTGTTTAGAGCCTGTACTCGGGCGATGAATCGCTGCAACCGGCCTTGATCCAGCTCCGCCGAGGGATCATCCAGCAACAGGGTGGTTTTGAGCTCATGTTCGCTTTTAAGGTACTCGAGCTGGCAGAGATTCAAAGCGACGGCAGCCAACTTCTGCTGACCACGAGACAAAACATCGCGGGCCGCTTTGCCCCGAACCTTCAGGGTAATGTCACAACGATGGGGTCCAATCAAACTGTTGCGACGTTCTCGATCGCGCTGTGCATTAATCGTTAAGGCATCGATCAAAGGAACATCTCGGTCCCAACCGGGTTGGAATCCGAGCGAAATATCGAGGCCGACGAGTTCGGTAACCAAGGTCTGCCAATATGGCGTCAAGGCGGTGATCATCCGCTCACGAGCTTGGGTCAGAAGTTCACCCTCGCTAGCCAGGATGTTATCCCACACATCAAGTTGATAACTGCCCGCTTTGAGTGCTGCGTTCCGTTGAGCCAGGGCGCGTTGGTAACGAGTCCAGGCCGCGGCGAACCCTTGTTCCACGTGGAACACTGCCCAGTCCAACCATCGACGGCGACGGGCCGAACTCTCTTCGATCAGCTTATGGGCATCGGGATCCAGAATTTGTACGGGGAACGCCAATGCCAGGTCGGCAAAACTGCGTAGGGGATTACCGTCCAATCGCCCTTGCGTGCCACCCTTGGCATCTGAAGATTTGCGAACTTCGATTCCGATCGTATGGTTGATGGGTTCGTCTGTAACTCGACCTAGCACGCGAGCCCATGATTGCCCGTGTTGAATTAAGCGTTCATTGAGTCGATTGCGGAATGATCGCCCCCGACCCAGCAAGAAAATAGCTTCCAGTAAGGAAGTCTTGCCGGCTCCGTTTGCGCCATAGATCAGGGATGTTCCAGAACCGAACTGCAGCTCGGCTTGTTCGATACAGCGGAGATTCTGGACGGTAAGCTCCGCCAAGGACATCCGTCGATCAGAGCCTCATCGGCATAACGACGTATTTAGCGCCATCGGCTTCCGCGGCGGTCACCAAACAACTGCTGTTTGCATCCGTCAGAGCGACGTTCACCCGATCAGTATCGATGGCAGCCAAAGCCTCGAGGAGATAGGTCACGTTAAACCCGATTTCGATCTCTTCGCCCGCATAACTGACTTCGATTTGATCTTCGGCTTCTTCTTGTTCGGGGTTGTGTGCCTGTAGCGTCAGCAGATTCGGTTTAATGTTGAGCCGAATACCCCGGTACTTTTCATTCGACAAAATCGCCGTACGTTGCAAACTTTGACGCAATGTTCCGCGATCAGCGTCGATCACGCGGTTGGCATTCGCCGGGATGACGCGCCCGTATTCAGGGAAACGTCCGTCAATGAGCTTCGAAGTGAAACGAAGATCGCCGATCTGGCATCGAACGTGATTGGTTCCGATCGAAAATTCAACGTCGCCGTCACTACCGAGCATTCGCTGTAGTTCAAGCACGCCTTTACGCGGCAGGATGACTTGCTGTTTACCGGTAACCCGCTCATTGAGTGTGGTTTCGCACAACGCAAGACGGTGACCATCCGTCGCCACTGCCCGTAATTTGCCACCCTCAGACTCGAGCAACATTCCATTTAGGTAATAACGGACATCTTGTTGGGCCATCGAAAAATGGGTTTTATCGATGAGCTTGCGAAACTCGGCCTGCGGTAACTTGAGAACTTGCTGGGCGTTGATTTCATCGACGATCGGAAATTCAGCTGCCGGTAGAGTCGACAACGTGAAACGGCTACGTCCAGCTCGTAGCACCACTCGGTCTGCCTCACTCGACAACGCAACATTCGTGCCTTCGGGTAGCGAACGCAGAATATCGAGCAATTTACGACCGGGGACTGTGACGTCACCTGGCGTCTGTACGCTGATTTTCGTCGAACTGACGAGCTCGACCTCAAGATCGGTTCCTGTAACGCTCAAGCGGTCATTACGTGCGCTCAGCAGCACGTTAGACAGTACCGGCATAGTCTGTCGTCGCTCGACGACACCGATCACGTTTTGGACCGGTCCGAGTATGTCTTCGCGAGTGGCTGTGAGTTTCATAAGTATTGGTATTAAGGATTTAAGAAATCAGATTGTAGTGATTACTGAGTCTGTGGATATGCGAAGAACCCAATAAAACCCATTCAAATCAATTAGTTACGACTTTTTAAACGGTGGGCTTCATGGCGCATATCCAGCGAACTCCCTGTGCACCGATTGTGAATGATTTTAGCGGCTGAAAACATCCACAGTTTGTGAACATCAACCCGTCAGAGTTCTCAACAGGTTTGAATAATCCTCGCTGATTCGCTGATCGCTGTCTCGCAGCGCCTTGATACGGCGACAGGCGTGCAACACCGTGGTGTGATCGCGACCACCAAATGCGTCGCCAATTTCGGGTAGCGAATGACTTGTAAGCTCTTTGGCTAGAGCCATAGCAACTTGTCGGGGTCGCGCTACTGAGCGACTGCGTCGCTCTGAGAGCAAATCGGCAACTCGAACTTTGAAATAGTCAGCTACAGTTTTCTGAATGTTCTCAATGGTGATGAGTCGCGCCTGCAAAGACAGCAAATCTTTGAGTGCTTCTTTGGTGAAATCAACAGTGATAGGTTGACCGGTAAAACGCGCGTTGGCGATGACACGGCGCAAAGCACCTTCCAACTCACGCACATTGGAACGAATGCGCTTAGCAATAAAAAGCGCTACGTCTTGCGAAATTACAACGCCGGCCGCTTCGCCTTTACTAATAAGAATCGCAGCGCAAGTTTCAAGTTCGGGTGGTTCGATTGCCACCGTCAAACCCCAACCAAACCGCGATTTCAAACGTTCTTCGAGACCGTTCACTTCTTTCGGATAACGATCACAAGTCAGAATGACCTGTTGTTGACCTTCGAGCAAGGCGTTGAAGGTATGGAAGAACTCTTCCTGAGAACGCTCTTTTCCAGCGAAAAACTGAATGTCATCGATCAACAGCGCATCGAGTGAACGATAAGCCGCCTTAAATTCGTTCATCTGATTATGTTGCAGCGCCTTAACCATATCGCTGACAAAACGTTCAGAGTGCACATAGGCAATTCGTGCATTGGGCTTGCGAGCCAGAATGGCGTGACCCACGGCGTGCATCAAATGGGTTTTGCCTAAACCCACCCCGCCATATATGAAGAGTGGGTTATAGGCTTTGCCTGGATTTTCGCCGACCTGTTGGGCGGCAGCTTTGGCCAACTGATTACTTTTACCAACGACGAAGGTATCGAACGTGGAATCGGAATTCAGCCGACCTCCAACCACGAGACCAGGCGAACGGCTGACCGCCGGCTGACTTATGGTTGCCGCGGGCGTTAACTCTGTTTCCGGTTTCGCACCCACCTGCACGGTGACGATCGGAGCCGTCGCTCCAGTATTCTCGCGCAACCAATCGCCGATTCGCGGCAATAGATTTTCCGTGACCCAGTCGACTACGAACGGGTTGGGAGCCAGCAACTTGAGGGCGCCATCACTCTCGAGCGCCTGCAGTGGCCGGACCCAGGTGTTGTATTGAGATTCCGGGAGTTCGCTTTCGAGCGCTTGCGCGCAGCGAGTCCACAGCGACGTATCCACGCGCCTGCCTGCCTATTGGATCGAAACGATAAGGGGATGGAGAGAATATACTGCAGCCGAGGCCTGTGGATATCTCGATGTCGTGCTTGACAGTGGCACACCGGCTGCTTAACCTTCCCGACCTTTTTTCGGTGACGCCCCCATGAAACGCACCTATCAACCTAGCAAAGTTCGACGCGCCCGTACCCACGGTTTTCGTGCGCGCATGGCGACAGCGAATGGCCGCAAGATTCTGGCCCGCCGCCGCGCCAAGGGCCGCAAGAAGCTGATCCCCTGATCGAGCAAGATCGGCTGACGCCTGATCTTGGGTTCCCGGCGACACGTCGGGTCCTACGCAAAGTCGATTTTGAAGCCGCGTACCGCCAAGGCCGCCGCTTCGGCGATTCTTTTTTCAGCCTGGTCGTGCGTCCGACACCCTTATCCCACCCAAGGCTAGGCCTTGCTCTTGCTGCGAAGACGGTCGGAAATTCAGTCGCCCGTAACAGACTTCGGCGCATAATTCGCGAATCGTTCCGGCATGCCCAAGCCCGGCTACCGAATGCCGATTTCATCGTCGGTGCTCGGGCCGCAGTGCGCGACGCGCCGGCCACCCGCATTCGTGCCAGCCTCGAGGGGCTTTGGACCAAGGCCGCAGAGACATGCAAAGCATCCTCCGAGCGCTGATCCGGGGTTACCAATTGATCGTCAGCCCATGGCTGATGCCACGGTGCCGCTTCCATCCGACCTGTTCCAACTATGCATTGGAAGCTATCGAGGCTCATGGCGCTTGGCGCGGCAGCCTACTGACGATCAAACGACTCGGACGTTGCCACCCTTTGTGCGAAGGCGGTTACGATCCTGTTCCACCTCGAACCTAGAACTTAATTTAAAGAGTTAGCTGTGACTTCGACCAACGCCCGCATGTTTCTTTGGCTCGGCCTCGTGCTCGCGCTGTGGATCAATTATGAAACCTGGCAAAGCGACTACGCATTGCCTGTACCGCAGACCGTCAGTTCGCCAGCCCCTGTTGGTGCCGAAGCCGTCACTGGGCTCGCCGCCTCGATACCTGAGGCCCAGCAAGACTCTGCTGCAGCGCCATCGCTCACGGCTACGCCTGAAGGTCTTGCAGCGGTCAATGCACCGGGCAGTGACTCACCAACTCGAGTCAATCGCAGCGTTCGAGTGCGAACCGATGTGCTCGAGCTTGAGGTTTCGCTGCGAGGCGGCGATCTCGTGCTTGCCGACTTACCGCGTTATCCACTCATCAAGGGCAAAGACGTTCCAGTACGTTTGCTCAACACCAACCCAGACAGCTTCTATTTGCTGCAAACCGGGCTAACGGGTGCCGCTGGCGAAAATCGTCCGACGCACCTTGCCGATTTCGAAACCGAAAGCAGCGAGTTCGTACTGGCTGAGGGTGCTGACACCTTATCCATACCTCTGGTGTGGCGTGACGAAACGAGCGGTGTCACGGTCACCAAAACGTATGTTTTGCGTCGCGGTCAGTATCGAATCGATCTGCGTTACGACGTTGAAAACAACGGCGTCGAACCTTGGCGTGCCGCTTCATACGCGCAGATTTTGCGCAACGACGCGCCGGTCGAGCGTTCGATGTTCGATGTTGAAAGCTACGCTTTCCAAGGCCCGGCGTATTACGACGGCATCAAATATCAAAAACTCGATCGCGATGATGCCGAAGATCGCGCACTGTCTCGTGATATCACAGACGGCTGGGTTGCCGGCATGCAGCATCACTTCGTGACGGCTGTCGTACCACGAGCTGGTGCGAACTATCGCTACACACTCAAGACCGACGCTAACCAATATTTGCTTTCGACTACAGGCCCGGCGCTGACCGTTGCGCCTGGCAGCGGTGAGCGTTTCGAAGAAACCCTGTTCGTGGGTCCCAAATTGCAGGCGCAACTTGAAACCACGGGGCCGAGACTCGATCTGGTCGCCGATTACGGCATGCTGACCGTGCTGTCCAAGCCGTTATTCTGGATGCTCGAGCAGGCGCACACACTCACCGAAAACTGGGGCTGGTCGATCGTGCTGATTACCCTGCTGCTCAAGCTGGTGTTTTATCCGCTGTCGGAGTCTTCGGGCAAGTCGATGGCGAAGATGCGCGTGCTGGGTCCGCGCATGAAAAACCTGCAAGAAACCTATAAGGACGATCGCGAGAAACTCGGTCGCGCGATGATGGAGCTCTACAAGCGCGAGAAGATCAATCCGCTTGCCGGTTGCTTGCCTATTCTCATTCAGATGCCGGTTTTCTTTGCCTTCTACTGGGTGTTGCTCGAGAGCGTCGAGATGCGTCAAGCACCGTTCGCTTTCTGGATTCAAGACTTGTCGTCGCGCGACCCGTTCTTCGTATTGCCGGTGATTATGGCGGGTGCCATGTTCGTGCAGTACAAGCTGAACCCAACGCCCCCCGATCCGATGCAGGCCAAGCTTTTCATGATCTTGCCGATCGTGATGAGCGCGACCTTTGCCTTCTTCCCGGCTGGCCTCGTGCTGTATTGGGTGACGAACACGCTGTTGTCGATCGCACAGCAGTGGAACATCAATCGTCGCATCGAAGCCGAAGCCAAGAAAACCCGGGCTGATTGAGGTTGCGGCAGCACCCGCCGCAATGAACGAATCGCGCGAAACGATCGTCGCCATTGCGACGGCCCCTGGCCGTGCGGGCGTGGGCGTGTTGCGTATTTCAGGGCCGCTAGCGAACAAAATAGCGTTGGCCGTGGTCTCGAGTGGGTTGCCTGCCGCGCGGCATGCGACGCTTGCCCGTTTTATCGATGCGGCCGGCGCCAGCATCGATGAAGGACTCGCGATTTATTTTCCCGGCCCACACAGTTACACCGGCGAAGATGTGCTCGAGCTGCAGGGTCACGGTGGGCCCGTTGTCCTCGAAATATTGCTCGCACGGATCGTCGAACTTGGCGCACGCCGGGCACGCGCCGGTGAATTTACCGAGAGAGCTTTTCTCAACGACAAACTCGATCTTGCTCAAGCTGAAGCGGTCGCCGATTTGATCGATGCCGGATCAGTGGCTGCGGCACGTGCTGCGGTGCGTTCGCTGCAAGGCGAGTTTTCTCAGCAGGTGCATGCACTCGTTGAGGCTTTGATCGAGTTGCGTACTTGGGTTGAGGCCGCGATCGACTTTCCCGAAGAGGAAATCGATTTTTTGGCTGACACCGCACTGATTGAGCGACTTGATCGTTTGCATCAGCAGTTCAGTCGCGTGCTCGCGAGCGCGCAGCAAGGACGCTTGCTGCGCGATGGCATGACAGTGGTCATCGCCGGTCGGCCGAATGCCGGCAAGTCGAGCGTGCTCAATGCGCTTGCGGGTTACGAAGCGGCCATCGTGACGCCGGTCGCGGGTACGACTCGCGATGTATTGCGTGAGCACGTCGCCATCGATGGTATGCCGTTACACGTACTCGATACTGCCGGATTGCGCGTCACTTCTGATGTCGTCGAAGCCGAGGGCATACGCCGTGCTCGCGCCGAGATCGCCAAGGCTGATCGCGTGCTGTTCATCGTCGATGCCAGCACCGATCCCAAGGCTGACGCTTGGCTCGAAGAAAAAACCGATTGGACGACCCGTGCGCCGGTCACTTTGGTGTTCAACAAAATCGATCGTTTGTCGAGCGCTGAAACCACAGCGCTCGGCACGCACTTGTCGCTCGGGGTCGACCAGGTGCTCAAGTTGTCAGCTGAGACCGGTGCGGGTCTTGCCGAACTGCGCGAGCATCTGAAGCATTGCATGGGCTATGAGGTCGCCGAGGGCGGTACGATTTCGGCGCGCGCGCGACATCTCGATGCGTTGCAGCGAGCCCATCGACATACGACTGAAGCTGTGGCGCGACTGCGAGATGATCATGCCGGCGAGCTCGTCGCCGAAGAGTTGCGCCTCGCTCAACAGGCTCTCGGCGAAATCACGGGCGAATTTCGCGCCGACGACCTGCTCGGGCGTATCTTCGGCAGTTTTTGCATCGGGAAGTGATGGGTGTCAGCTTGCTCGCGAAGGCTCGCGTTTAAGCATGATGAAGAACAGCGTGACAAGCAGGAACAACAGGGCGATCGCCAGCGCATGGATGGCCGCGCGCGCGTAGCCAAGTTGTCCGATATCGAGAAAATAGTACGGATAAAGACCCGTTGCGGCGCCACGCAGTCCGACGTAAACCACATACGCCACGGGTAGCGCCATGCAGTCCAAGGCATCGCTCCAACGTAAGCTGCCTCGCGGAACGACCTGCCACCAAAACCAGGCAAAACCCGGTGGAATCAGATAGTGCAGCAGCAGATTCGTCAGGTGTTCTAGTCCCTTAGGGTGGTGCACGCTCGTGAGCAAACTTACGTAGATCACCGCAACCATCACGATCGAAACCGCCGCTGCGGTGATCGCAACCGGGGTTCGCAAGCTTGCGCTAAAGCGCCCGAAGCGCGCGGGCCAAGCACAGGCTGCCGCCACCACGGCACAAAATGCATTGGTGATGATGGTGTAGTAACCGCTGTACTGCAGCACGGCGAAGCCCACGGTACGCCCGGCTTCGAGCTGATGCCGGATCGACAAACCCAACTGCAGGATGACCGCAAAGCCACCCGCCAAAGCGAGCACCATGGCGAGTGAGCGAAATTTATTCACGCGTGCAGACTCATGCGCTGCGTCGTTTCAGGTGTACGAGCAACACCGAGACTGCAGCCGGTGTGACACCCGGAAGGCGCGAAGCTTGACCCAAGGTGTCCGGACGGGCCGCGGCGAGTTTCTGTCGCACCTCGTTCGAGAGTCCCGCAACGCGGGCGTAATCGAGATCCTGCGGCAGGGCGAGTTCCTCGTGCTTGCGCTGCCGATCGATCTCGTCCTGTTGGCGCTCGATGTAGCCGGAGTACTTCGCCTTGACTTCGACTTGCAGACGCACCGCGGCAGGCAGGCGATCGTCCTCTGCCGCCAGCGCGGGCATCGGATCAGAGGCCTCAAATTCGGCAGCGGCATCGGGCTCGAGCATGTCGCGGGCCAAACGATTGAGGTCGTCGTAATTCACTTCCGGGCGTCGCAACCAGTCGAAGGCCGTGATGCCCCGCAGGCGCAGCTTGGAGAGCCGCCGTAGTTCCGCCTCGGTGGCCGCCCGTTTGGCTTCGAACAGACCCCAGCGTTCGTCATCGACCAAACCCATCTCGCGCCCGATCGGGCTCAGACGCAGGTCGGCGTTGTCCTCGCGCAGCAGCAGGCGATGTTCCGCCCGGCTCGTGAACATGCGATAGGGCTCGCTCGCCCCACGGGTGATGAGATCGTCGATCAGCACGCCGATATAGGCTTCAGCCCGTCCCGGACTCCATGGCGTGCGTTCTTGCACTCGACGTGCAGCGTTGATACCGGCGACGATGCCTTGGGCACCCGCTTCTTCATAGCCGGTGGTGCCGTTGATCTGGCCGGCGAAGTAAAGCCCTTCGATGACCTTGGTCTCGAGCGAGCGGTGCAGATCCCGCGGGTCGAAATAGTCGTACTCGATGGCATAGCCCGGGCGGGTGATGTGAGCCCGCTCGAAGCCTCGGATGCTACGCACGAACTGCACCTGCACGTCATAGGGCAGGCTAGTCGAGATGCCGTTCGGATAGATCTCGTGGGTGCCGAGGCCTTCAGGTTCGACGAAGATTTGGTGTGAGCCTTTGTCGGCGAAGCGGTGAATCTTGTCTTCGACCGATGGGCAGTAGCGCGGACCCACCCCCTCGATTTGACCGGTGAACATCGGCGAGCGGTCACAGCCGCTGCGGATGATGTCGTGTGTACGCTGGTTTGTCTCTGTAATGAAACAAGGAATCTGTTTTGGATGCTCTTCGGCTCGCCCAAGAAACGAAAACACTGGTAGTGGCTCATCCGAGTACTGGGGCTGCAAGACGCTGAAGTCGATGCTGCGGCCGTCGATGCGCGGGGGGGTACCGGTTTTCAAGCGGCCGACTCGCAGTGGCAGCTCGCGCAGCCGCGCGGCAAGGCGGTTCGAGGGCGGGTCGCCCGCCCGCCCGCCGGCATATTGGTCGAGACCCACATGGATGCGCCCACCTAAGAAGGTGCCGACGGTGAGTACCACTGAGACAGCCTCGAACACGATGCCGGTAATGGTCACGACGCCGGTTACCCGTCCGCCCTCGACCCTGAGGTCGGCGGCCTCCTGTTGGAAGATCGAGAGGTTCGCCTGATTTTCGAGTTGCTGCCTGATGGCGGCTTTGTAGAGCTGACGGTCCGCTTGCGCCCGAGTCGCCCGGACTGCGGGCCCCTTGCTCGCATTGAGAGTTCGGAACTGAATGCCGGCGCGATCGACTGCGCGTGCCATGCCGCCGCCGAGCGCGTCGATCTCGCGCACTAAGTGTCCTTTCCCGATGCCGCCGAACGCCGGGTTGCAGCTCATTTGTCCCAACGTCTCGATGCTTTGGGTGAGCAACAGCGTGCGACAGCCCATCCGCGCCGAGGCGAGCGCAGCCTCGGTACCGGCATGGCCGCCACCGATCACAATGACCTCGAAGCGTTCGGACTCTTTCATGATGCCGGCATTTTAGACGCATTCGTCCAAATACAGACCCTGCGCAGTCGATGGGTTGCCTTGGCGTAATACCGATCCATGAAACGAACCGCTTCACTTGCCCTCTGCCTGGTGGTTTTTGTTATCGCGCTACCCGCCGCCACCGCCGCCGCGTTCATTGACGTCGAGCTACCGACTTCGGCGGGCGCTGCCGAGCAGGGCCGATTGTTGGTGTTCTTGGCACCGCTCGATGAAGCGCCGAATCAAGAGCCGCGCGAATTGGCCACGGTTGCCGGTACGGTCGCGGTGTTCGGGGTCGATGTCGAGAATTGGCGCCCCGGTTCCACCCGGCGTATCGATGCCACCGCTCGCGGCTACCCGTTCACTGAGCTTGGTCAACTACCGCCCGGCGAATATCGAGTTCAGGCACTGCTCAACCGCTATGAAACGCTCAATCTGGCCGATGGTCGTGCACTGCTTTTGCCGCTCGACCGTGGCGAGGGCCAGCAGTGGCGCGATAAGCCCGGCAACTGGGTGTCGGTTCCAGAGCGCCTGCGTTGGGACGGTCGGGCCGCGGTGCCCAAGATTCGCCTCACTAAAAAACTGCCCGAGTTCCAGGCTTTTACCGAGACACCGTGGATCAAGCACATCAAGGTTCGCAGTGAACGACTCTCCAAATTTTGGGGGCGCGACATTTATCTCGGTGCTTTGGTGACTTTGCCTGCGGGTTACAACGAACGACCGCAGGCGCGTTACCCGCTTGTCATTCGTCATGGTCGTTTTCCGCTGGCACCGGCCGGCTGGCGCGAACAGCCCCCAGATCCCCATCTACCCGCCGACTACAGCGCACGTTTCGAGATCAGCGGCTATAACCGTATCGAGCAACAGTACGCTTGGCAGTTCTTCCAAGAGTGGAATTCGCCGGCATTGCCGCGTGTGTTGCTGGTCGAGATTCAGCACTCGACGCCGTTTCACGAGATGTCCTATGGCGTGAACTCGGCTAACAACGGACCCTATGGTGATGCCATTCAGTACGAGTTGATCCCGGAGATCGAGCGACGTTTTCGTGGTCTCGGTGCCGGTTGGGCGCGTTTCGTTTTCGGTGGTAGCAACGGTGGCTGGGCGGCTCTCGCAGCCCAAATTTTTTATCCTGAGCACTACAACGGCGCTTGGGTGGCTTGTCCCGATCCGATCGATTTTCGGCATTTCGGTGTGATCGACATCTACCGCGACCGCAATGCGTATCACGTGAATCGCGGTCCGTTGCAGATCGGCAGACCAGCGCGTCGCAACCTGCATGGCCATATCGATAGCACCATCCTGCAACATGCCCTCTTCGAGCAAACGGTGGCGAGTCGGGGTCGCAGTAGTGAGCAGTGGGATGCCTGGGAAGCCGTGTTCTCACCGGTCGGCTCCGACGGTTATCCGCGCCGCTTGTGGAACCGCTCGACTGGCGAGATCGATCCTGTGACGGCTGAGTACTGGCGCGAGCACCATGATCTCGGCCACATCCTACGTCGTGATTGGCCGGTTTTGGCCGGCAAGCTGCGCGGCAAGCTGCGTTTACACGTCGGCCACATGGATGACTACTACCTTAACAACGCGGTGTACGCCGTCGAAGAATTTTTACGTACCGCGCAACCAGCAGCCGATGCCGTCTTCGAATATGGAGAGCGCGCTGGGCATTGTTGGAACGGTGGGCGTGATCTTGGCATCGCATATTCGCGCCTGCGTTACCCCCAACTTGTGCTGCCGTGGGTACTCGAACGAATTTTGGCTAGTGCGCCGCCAGGCGCTGACCTCAGCAGTTGGCGTTACTGAGACGATTGTTTCGAGAAAGGCTATTTTTGCCAGAAGGCGCGGGTAAAGAGTACCAATACACCAAAGATTTCAAGGCGACCGAGAATCATGGCAATGATGCAGATCCAGGTTTGAACGTCGGTCAAGACTGCATAGTTGCCCCCAGCGCCGGTCGGCCCTAATGCCGGACCCAGATTGTTCACGCTCGCCACCACTGAACTAAAAGCAGTAACAAGATCGAGCCCGGTGAGCAGCATCAGGAAAGTCAGTACCGCGATCGTTTGGAAATAGAGAAAGATAAAAGCCAACACCGAAGCAGCGATACGTTCAGGAATGACTTGCCCTGCGATGCGTACTGGAATTACTGCTGATGGATGTACCAACAGCTTCATCTCGCGCAGCGCTTGCCGTGCGAGCAGCAGTGTACGAAACATCTTGATGCCACCGCCGGTCGAGCCGGTCGCACAGATAATGCACGATAGAAACAGCATCCACACCGGCGCGAAGATCGGCCAAACATCGTAGTTCTGAGACGAGAACCCGGCGGTCGTTGCAACTGAAATTACATTGAATGAGGCATGGCGCAAGCTCGTCAGCAGATCGGGATAAATCTCGTGCGCACTGAGTACGAGCGTGACGGCGATGACGCTGAAAACCAAGATCAGCAGCATGGCTTTCGATTCTGAGTCGCGCCGATAGGGCGCGAGGCTGCGCGAGCGTACCGCGGTGAAATGCCGAGCGAAGTTGACCATCGAGATCAACATGAAAACCATCATTACGAGTTCGATCAGCGGCGAGTCGAAATACCCAATGCTGGAATCGTGAGTGGAAAATCCGCCGAGCGCCACCACTGAAAAAGCGTGACAAATGGCATCGAACCAATTCATGCCGGCGATGCGCAGAGCAATAATGGCGAGCGCCGTCAAACTCGCGTAGGTCAGCCACAGAGCCTTGGCCGTTTCGGTAATGCGCGGAGTCAACTTCTCGTCTTTTACCGAGCCCGGTGCTTCGGCGCGATAAAGCGCCATGCCACCGACGCCAAGCAATGGCAGCACCGCAACCGCCAACACGATGATGCCGATGCCGCCGAACCAATGCAGTGTATGGCGCCAAAAATTGATCGATGGTGGCAGAGCTGCAAGGTCGCTGATTACAGTGGCTCCGGTCGTCGTCAGACCGGACGTTGCCTCGAACAGTACATCGGTAATGCTCATGTCGGGCAGCGCGAGGAAAAACGGCACCGACCCGGAAAAGGACATCAACACCCAGGCGAGCGTCACCAGCAGAAAGCCGTCGCGGGCTTTGAGTTCACGCTTGAAAGGGCGGGTAATGGCAGCAATCAATAAGCCAAGCACGATATTGATCGCGGCTGCGGTCACATAGTGATGCCAGTAGCCATCGGCGAAAACCAACGAACAAACGAGCGGTAGGACGAAAGCGCCGGCGAAGAACGCCATCATCATGCCAAGGACGTGGGCGACGGCGAGCATCAGCGTCGGCCGGCAGTTTCACCGAGAAACAGGCGCTCAACTTGGTCGACGTGACGACGGTCAGTGATGAACAGGATGACGTGATCATCTGCCTGCACGACGGTGTCGTGGTGAGCCATGATCACTTCGTCGTCACGCACAATACAGCCGATGCGAGCACCTTCCGGTAGCGCGATATCTTCGATTTTTTTGCCTACCACGCGCGAGCTGCGATGATCGCCATGGATGATCGTTTCGAGTGCTTCGGCAGCGCCGCGTCGCAAGGAGTGCACCTGCACCACATCGCCGCGCCGCACATGGGTGAGTAGTGAGCCGCTGGTGATGGTTTGAGGTGAAATCGCTACATCGATGGTGCCGCCGCTTTGCACGATTTCGGCATAGGACGGCTTGTTGATCAGCGCCATGACCTTGGCCGCACCCAAGCGTTTGGCGAGCATGGCCGAGAGAATGTTCGCTTCCTCGGAATTGGTGAGCGCGCAGAACACATCGCAGCTGTCGATGTTCTCTTCGACCAGCAGTTCTTCGTCGGCTGCATCGCCCTCGAGCACGATCGCGTTTTCGAGTTGCTCGGAAATTTTCCGCGCCTGCTTGGGGTCACGCTCGATGACTTTGACTTGATTGCTGTTCTTTTCGAGTTCACGCGCGAGCGCAAAGCCGATGTGTCCGCCGCCGGCGATTACCACCCGTTTGACGGGCTTTTCTTCTTTGCGCATCTCGGCCATGAATCGCCGGATATCGTTTTTAGCAGCTAGGAAAAAAACCTCGTCGCCGTCTTCGATGACGGTATCGCCTTCGATCTGCAAACTGCGACCGTTACGGTAGATGGCGACCACGCGCGCTTCGGTATTCGGAATGTGCTCGCGCAAACCGCGCAGCGCCTGACCCACGAGCAAACCCCCTTTACGAGCCCGCAGCCCGACCAGCCGCACTCGGCCAGCGGCAAAATCGAGAACCTGCAGTGCACCTGGGTAGCGAATCAGGCGTTCGACGTATTCGGTGACTAATTGCTCTGGGCTGATCCAAACGTCGACCGACAGCGATTCATCGCTGAAGAGTTTAGGATGACGGGTGTATTCCGCGGAGCGGATTCGCGCAATTTTCGTTGGCGTGCGATAGAGCGTGTAGGCGACTTCGCAGGCCATCATGTTGACTTCGTCGGCACTCGTCAGCGCGATCAGAATGTCGGCTTCGGGAACGCCTGCTGCTTCGAGCACGCTCGGATAGGAAGCATTACCGACAACAGTGCGGATATCGAGACGATCTTGCAGGTCGCGTAACAACTCTTCGTTGGTGTCGACAACGGTGACTTCGTTGGCCTCTTCACGCGCGAGTTGATACGCGGCCGTGCGCCCGACTTGACCGGCGCCGAGGATCACGATCTTCATAAGTAGCGCTAGATTACTCCCAACCGGTCTCACCGAACAGTGTGGAGCGGTTATGCTTCGGTCCTATGAACACATCTGTCACGCCGGCTGCTAGCCGCAACGAATTCAGCCGCGGCTGGAAAGTCCTGATCGCCTCTCTGCTTGGCACGGCTTTTGGTGCCTCGCCGCTGCCTTTCAACACCATCGGTTTTTTCATCGAACCGCTGCAGCAGGAGTTTGGTTGGAGCCGTACGGAAATCAGCCTCGGCATCACCATATACGGTGTGCTCGGCGCCTTGCTGGCACCGGTGTTCGGTTGGTTGGCTGATCGTTTTGGGGTACGGCGAGTCGCGCTTGGGTCACTGACAATTTTTGCGCTGGTGTTCGCCTCGTTCGCCATCATTCCCGGCAGTTTGTTGTGGTTCTATGCCCTGTGGGTGTTGATTGGTCTGTTCGGTATCGGCTCAACGCCGATCACTTGGTCGCGTGCCATCAACCTTTGGTATTTCAAGCACCGCGGGCTCGCTCTCGGTTTGACCTTGGTGGGTACCAGTATTTCGGCTATGGCGCTGCCCATCATCACCACTTATTTCATAGGTGAGTTCGGTTGGCGGATGAGCTACGCGCTGTTGGCTTTGCTGCCGCTTTGCATCGCATTACCGATTGGTTTGCTGTGGTTTCGTGAACCGCGGCCCGAGGAGCGACCGCCCGAGATCGGTGCAGTCGGTGTGGTTGCGTTACCGGGTCGTAGTTTGAAGCAGGCGATGCACGAGCCGCGCTTTTGGATATTGTGGGTGTCGATCGCGTTGATTTCGATCGCCTATGCGGGTGCGCTGGTTCACTTGCCCTCGATGCTGGGCGCGCGTGGTTTCGAACGAACCGATGCCGCCGGTGTAATGAGTGTGTTTGGGTTGTCGATCTTTGCCGGGCGCATCATCACCGGTTTGTTGCTCGATCGGTTCTGGGCGCCCTTCGTCACTTTGCCGATTTTGTGTTTGCCCGCCTTGTCGTGCTGGATTTTGCTTGGCGATGGCTCGCTGACCTTCATGATGGCGGTTTTGGCCGCTTTTCTGATGGGTTTTGCTGCCGGCGCCGAGACTGACCTTATCGCTTATCTCGCGGGTCGTTATTTCGGCATGAAGAGCTACGGTCAAATTTACGGCGTACTTTATATGTCGTTCGGATTGTCGACAGCCGTGTCGGCGACGCTTTATGGCTGGGTGCGAGACACCACAGGCAGTTACGATCCGATGCTGATGGCTGCCGCGACGATGTTCATTTTGGGTGCCGTACTGTTGCTGTTGCTTGGCCCGTATCCTGATTTTGGCCGCATTACTGAAGAAGAGCGGCCTGCTACCAGTTGACCCAGCCGAATTGCCAGGTGAGAAGAATTACGCCACCGAACACGATGCGGTACCAGGCGAAGATCGCGAACGAGTGTTGACTGACGAAGCGCAGCAAAAAGCGGATCGCAACGAGCGCTGCAAAAAAAGCCACGATGCTGGAAAGTAGCAGTGAGCGCGCTTCGTCAAAGCCAAGGGGTTCGCGCGCATCGAGCAACTTGTAGCCGGTTGCCGCAAACATCACCGGTATTGCAACGAAAAACGAAAACTCTGCGGCGGTGCGTCTATCGAGACCGGTGAGCAAGCCGCCGAGGATGGTGGC
>Ga0169931_10007181_pt1 | contig 16595 bp, 16 predicted proteins | sample Kivu_15m_20L_FD_129675 | JGI IMG/M metagenome (GOLD analysis project Ga0169931, IMG submission 129675) | Freshwater microbial communities from Lake Kivu, Western Province, Rwanda to study Microbial Dark Matter (Phase II) - Kivu_15m_20L... | ecosystem: Environmental > Aquatic > Freshwater > Lake...
AGCGGGTGTCAACCGCCCTCACTTCCACCACGAGCGGATCATGCTCACCAGCGTGGCCGTGCCCACCGTCAGCCCGATGACCAACGAGGTGACGCGCAGGTGCCATTCGATCTGCTCCTGCATTGAGGTGACCCCTCCGAGCAACGGGGATCCGGTGCCCACCACCGCCTTGAGGGCGAAATCAAAATCGAGCGTGCTGCGCATGATCCGGGGATGCCGTGTCAATCCGCGGGCGCGGGGGCGAGTGACGCGCTGCCGTCGTCGTGCACCACGATGGGCCGCTGGGGTTGCCATGCCGACTCGGGCAGGAGATCGGAAAACTCCGCTCCGGCAATCGTGGAGCGGATGTTCGTGACGCGGAACCCGGAACTCGTCGGTCCGCGATGGATCATCCATTTCCCCACCCATCAGTAAGGGCGGCAGCCGTCGAAACTCGAATGGATCGAATCCGGTTTGGTGCCGACCGCGACCGTTTCAACGCGTATGGATGTCGCTGCGGTTTTCAGGTTGAATTGGTGTGGATCCGGACGATGCTTGCCGCCGCCGATGCCCACGCCGGACGACATCCATTACGCGCTGGAAACGACACGTGTGCTGCGCGAGCCGGACCACCGGATCCGCACCTTCGGCGAAACGCGCTTCGAATTCCAGCTCATCAGCGAGCTGATGGACCGCGTCGGCACGGTGCGCATCCGCAGCGGTGAGGTCGAGGCGCAGCGCCCGCGCGTGCTGCGTCCCGAACCCTACTGCGGCATCGAGTTGGATGGATTCGATCCATCGGTGCGCGCGAGGATGGAGCGGATGATCGAGAAATTCCGCGCCGAAGGTCGCGACCTCGCATTCCTCCGTTACGGATTCCAGTTCCGCCGCGGAGAAGTGCGCGAGGAAATCGTGCACGACAGCGTCGAGGCCGTGCGCGAACGATTGCTCGCGGACATCCGGCGCGATGGCAATCCGGCGCTGGCGGTCATCGAGGGGGTCGACGACACCTGGGAGATCTCCATTCTCAAATTCTCGTTCGACATGATCATGAAGTCGCACGAGATCAACGCCTTCGACTTCAGGCGCAAGGGTATCCTCTGATCCGCCGCCGCCATGCGCCTCCGCACGCTCGTCCGGCTCGCCGCGGCATTCGTCGTGCTCGGAGTCACCGCCGCCACTGCCGCATGGGTCTGGCGGATGTCCGGCGGACGCGTCCCGACCGCGCTTGCGGGGTGGATGCCCGACACGCTTCTCCCCGCCGCGCGCGACGATCGTGCCGCGCTCGCACGCGTGCTCGACGGTCGACTCCCCGCCGCGCCCGATCCCGGGGTCGAGATGTTCCGCAAGGCACGCGAGTCGCTCGCGCTCGGTGAGGTGCCGGAGGCGCGCGTGATGCTCGATACGGTGGTCAATGTCTTCCCGACATCCGCTGGTGCCGCCGAAGCGCGGCGCATTCTGGGCGAGTTGAATCTGGACGAGATCCTCACGCCCGAAGTGATGGAGGGTAAGCGGCTGCACACCGTGCGCGCCGGCGAATCGCTGCCGGCCATCGCCGATGCCCACCGCAGCACCGTTGATTTGATCCTGCATCTCAATTCGCGCATGTCACAGGGCGGACTGCGAGCCGGCGAGAAGCTTGTCGTGATGCCGCTGGATTTCCGTGTGGTCGTCGATACCGGTCGCGCCGCCGTCTCACTTTGGCAGGGTACGCGTTTCATCTGCGAGTACCCGGTGCGCCATCTCGGCGTCGCGAAACCGCGTGCGCGTGTGCTCACCACCATCGCCTCGCGAAGCGCGGAACACCACGGCCAGCGCGCCCGGCCCGGCACAGCCGCGCACCGCACGGCGACCAAGGTGATTCGCCTCGCCAAGCCCGCGCTGCGCCTGCAGTCGTCGGACGGCGGCGACGAGCCGCCCGGCAATGCCGTGGTGCTCGATGGCCCCGACATGGAGGAGATCCACCTGTTGCTGCGCGTCGGCAACGAAGCGGAAATCCGCTGATTTTTCCGCTCTTCCACCCCGCGGTTGCGTCTTGCATCGGCCGCTTGTGTTTCCGATGATCGTGGCCATGCAGCCGCTCGAATTTGAAAAGCCGGTGGCCGAACTCGAAGCCGAGTTGGTTCGGCTGCGTCACAAAGCGGCGTCGCAGGACATCGACATGTCCGGCGAGATCTCGGCGATGGAGGCCAAGCTGGCCGAGACGCGCACGCGGATCTACCAGAACCTCACGCCGTGGCAGCGCGTCCAAATTGCGCGCCACACCCAACGGCCGTTCATGCTCGACTACGTGAACCTCGCGTTCACCGACTTCTGCGAGCTGCACGGCGACCGCCGCATCGGCGACGACGCGTCGATGCCCGGCGGATTCGCCAGGATCGGCGGACGCCGCGTCGTCGTGGTCGGCCACCAGAAAGGACGCAACACCAAGGAGAATCTCAAGCGCAACTTCGGCAGCGCCCACCCCGAAGGGTACCGCAAGGCGCTGCGCCTGATGAAGCTCGCCGAGAAATTCGGCCTGCCGGTGATCTCGCTCATCGATACGCCCGGTGCTTTTCCCGGCATCGGAGCGGAGGAGCGCAACATCGCCGAGGCGATCGCCCACAACCTGCGCGAGATGATGACGTTGCGCGTCCCGTTCGTCACCGTGGTGCTCGGCGAGGGCGGATCGGGCGGCGCGCTGGGCATCGGCGTGGCCGACCGCATCCTGATGCTCGAGAACGCGTATTACTCGGTGATCAGCCCCGAGGGATGCGCCGCAATCCTGTGGAAGCACCGCAAGCACGCGCCCGAAGCGGCCGAGGCGATGAAGCTGGCGGTGCCCGACATCCTCAAGCTCGGCCTCATCGACGACGTCGTGCCCGAGCCGGTCGGCGGCGCGCACCACGACCACCAAGCGACGGCCGACGCCTTGCGCGATGTGGTCACGCGCCACCTCGACGAGTTGTGCGCGCTTTCCAGCGACGAGCTGCTCGAGCGCCGCTACGCGAAATTCCGCGCCTACGGTGAGTGGCGCGAGGGCTGATGCCGACGATCACGGTTCCATCGTTTCAATTCCTTTCCATCCTCTTCATCCAATCCATCGATCCATGTCATTGAAAATCGGAATCATCGGGGCCGGCGGCATGTTGCGGTTTCATGCCGAAGGGTTTCGCAGCGCCGGAGCGGAGATCGTCGCCGTGGCCGACGCCGCGCCGGGAGCCGCGGCCAAAGCGGCCGCGCAGTGGGGCGCCGCGGCGTCATTCGAATCGGCCGACGCGATGCTCGCCGCCGTGCCGCTCGACGCGGTGAGCATCATCGTGCCGAACAAATTTCACGCGCCGCTGGCCGTGCAATGCCTCGAAGCGGGCAAGCACGTCTTCTGCGAGAAGCCGCCCGCGCTCAACGCAGGCGAAGTGGCTGCGATGATCGCCGCTGCGGAAAAGTCCGGCAGGCGCCTGATGTTCAACTTCAACAACCGCGCGCGGCCCGAGTCGCGCGCGATGCTCGACCATGTGCGCGACGGCACCGTCGGCCGCATCAACTCGGCCCAGGCGAAGTGGATCCGCCGCACCGGCATTCCAGGATTCGGCGGATGGTTCACCACCAAGACGCTTTCCGGCGGCGGACCGGTGATCGACCTGCTGCACATGATCGACCTCGCGCTGCACTTCATGGGCTATCCCGAGCCGGCCCATGTGCTTGCCAACACCTTCGACACGTTCATGGGTGACAAGGGGTTCAAAGGTCCTTGGGGCATTCCCGATCGCGCGGACGGCGTCACCGACGTCGAGGCGGCGGCCCACGGGTTTGTCACCTTCAGGACCGGCCAAGTGCTCACACTGCAAGTATCGTGGGCGGAAATGGTCAAACGCGAGGAGGTCTCGGTCGTCTTCCAAGGCACGTCGGCCGGCGGCAAGGTCGAGCGACTGTTTGGTCGTGACGGACTCGACGAAACCGCGATCGACACTTGTGAACTCTACGTCCAGGAGCACGGCCGCAGCGTGAACCGCGACATCGTCACTCCGGCCTGCGAGGACATGGGCCGCATCGCCTCGGCCGCGAATTTCGTCGATGCGATCGAGGGCCGCGCCGCACCGCTCAACACGCCCGACGAGGCGCTCAAGCTCATGAAGATCATCGACGCGATCTACGCCTCGGCGGCGTCCGGCGCGCCGGTGTCGCTGTGAGTTCACGACGGCTTTTCATCCACATTCACATCCACACCTCATCCGCATCCATCATGAACCGCAAACTCCGCATGGGCATGGTCGGCGGCGGCCGCGGTGCCTTCATCGGCAACGTCCACCGCATGGCTGCCAACCTCGACGGCCGGATCGAACTGGTCGCCGGATGCTTTTCCTCCGATCCGGAAAAATCACGGCTCTCGGGCGAGGATCTCTTCCTCGATCCGTCGCGCGTTTACGCGAGCTTCGCCGAGATGGCGGCGCGTGAGGCCGCTCTGCCGCCGGGCGAGCGCATCGACTTTGTCTCGATCGTCGCGCGCAACGACCTGCATCATGCGGTGGCCAAGGCGTTTCTCGAGGCGGGCATCCACGTCGTCTGTGAAAAACCGCTGGCCTTCTCGCTGGCCGAGGCGCTCGAACTCCGCGAGATCGTCGCGCGCAGCGGATTGGTCTTCGCGCTCACCCACAACTACACCGGCTACCCGATGGTGAAGGAGGCACGGGCGATGGTGCGCGCCGGCGCGCTCGGCAGGATCCTCAAGATCGTCGCCGAATACCCGCAGGGCTACGCGATCACCGCGCTCAAGGACCACGCCGACGGCGCGATCTCGAACTGGCGGATGGACCCCGCGGTCGCCGGCGTGTCGAACTGCATCGGCGACATCGGCTCGCACGCCGAAAACCTCGTGCGCTACATCACCGGACTCGAGCTGCTCGAAATCGCGGCGGACCTCAACACGTTCATCCCCGGCCGACCGCTCGACGACGATGGCAGCATGCTCTGCCGCTACGACAACGGCGCGCGCGGCGTGCTCTACGCGTCGCAAATCTCCACCGGCGACGAGAACAACCTCAACGTCCGGATCTACGGCACCGAGGCATCGCTCGAATGGCACCAGGAGCACCCCAACGAGCTGATCGTCAAGTACGCGGACAAACCGCGCGAAATCCGCCGCCGCGGCAACAGCTACATCGGACCCGAGGCGGCGAAGAACACGCGACTGCCCTTCGGCCACCCGGAGGCGTTCATCGAGGCGTTCGCCAATGTCTACCTCGCGGTCGCCGAGGCGATCGCCGATCACATCGACGGCAGGCACCCGCGCGCGGCTGGCTATGATTTCCCGACCATCGACGACGGTGTCGAGGGTATGGCGTTCATCGAAGCAGCCGTCGCATCATCGCGGGCCAATGCGGCGTGGACCCAGTTGCGCGGACGTTGAGGCGGTGCCTCTCACGCGCCGTCGTCCGTCCGCGCGAGGATCCACAGCAGATCGGACAGCCGGTTGAAGAACAACCTCACCGGCTCCGGTACGGACTCGCCGCTGTCGTGCAGTGCCATCACCTTGCGTTCGGCCCGTCGTGCGATCGTGCGCGCAACATCGAGCGCCGCGCGAGCGACCGATCCCTCCGCGCCGGGACGCGCCCAGCCGGTGAAGCGGATCCCGCGCGCCTCGTGCTCGCGCGCGGTTTGCGTGAGCCACTCGACATCGGCGTCGCCGATCAGCGGAAAGCCTTTCTCCCGATAAGCCGCTTCGTCTTCCGGCAGCGTCGCGAGCTGACCCATCAGCCCGACCAGCGACTCCTGGATGTGGTCGATCAATCCGACGCGCGCGGCATCGCCGCCCGTGGCGCGCGCCAGTCCGAGCGCGGCGTTCAATTCATCGACCGCGCCGAGCGCCTCGATGCGCGGTGAATTCTTGGCAATGCGCTTGCCGAACAACAGGTCGGTCTCTCCCGAATCGCCCCGGCCGGTGATGATGCTCATGGGCGGAACCTAGCCGGATCGGAATTCGATGTCCATCCGCGTCGTTCCATGCTTGGTTTTCCGCGCTGATGAAACTCGCGCGGCTCGGCGACGGACCGGAGATCTTCCACACGATCCAAGGGGAGGGGATCTCCGCGGGTTGTCCCGCCGTATTCGTGCGGGCCTCGCGCTGCAACCTGCACTGCGTCTGGTGCGACACCGACCACACGTGGAATTTCGAAGGCACCCCGTGGAGGCATGAAAAGGACGGATCGCCGGGATATGCCAAGCACCGCAAGACGGAGCTGACCTACGAGACCACCCCGGCCGACGCCGCACGGCGCGTGCTTGCATTCGATTGCCCGCGCGTCGTTCTCACCGGCGGTGAGCCGTTGCTGCAACAAGACGCGTTCCTCGAGCTGATCCGCATCGTCCGCGCCGCCGCGCCGGACTGCGTGGTCGAGGTGGAAACCAACGGCACGATCCTGCCCGGCGAGGCATTCGCCGCAGAGATCTCGCAATTCAACGTCTCGCCCAAGCTCGCGAACTCCGGGATGTCCGCCGCGCTGCGGCTCGTGCCCGCCGTGCTCGCATGGTTCGCCGCCTCGCCCATGGCATGGTTCAAATTCGTCGTCGCATCACCCGCCGACCTCGACGAAGTGCTCGCGCTCTCGGCCGACCACGCGATCCCGCGCGCGCGCATCCTGCTCATGCCCGAGGGGCGCAACGCCGCCGCGCTCGACCGCCGGGCCGCCTGGCTGGCCGACGCGTGCCGCGACCACGGGCTGCGTTTTGCCGATCGCCTGCACGTCCGCCTGTGGGGCGACCGCCGGGGCGTCTGATTCCGCGCGACTTTTTCCCGGGTGCGGGGTTTCATCCAATAGGCCCCATGAAATCCGATCCGCACGCCGACGATGCCACGCTGGAATCCGATCCGGTGTGGCGGCTTTTGGCCGGCTCGCCGGCCGCGCAGGCCCGCACCCGCTTTGCCGACGACATGCTGCGTGCCGCCCGGCTTTCCGGTGCGCCCCGCCGCTGGTGGTCGACCGTCGTTTCACCCGTGCCCCTCACCGCACTCGCCGGTGCCGTCGCTGCGCTCGTCTTCGCGATCCTCGCTCCGCAAAGCGGCCCTGCGCCGTCCGCCTCAATCGCCGATCCGCACGCCGATGTGATCGACGAAATCGCCGAGACCGAGATGCTCATCGCCGCCGCCGATCATCCCGAGCATTTCAGCGATGCGGAGATCCTGGCGCTCTGCGGGTTCTGAATCGGAAGCCTTTTCCTTTTTCCTTCGCGCCCGGGCGGTGCAAACTCGGGCCGTGACCCGCTGCGTGATCTTCGACCTCGACGGCACGCTCGTGGATTCGTTGCCCGGCATCGCCGCCTCACTCAACCGCACGCTCGTCGCGCACGGACTGCCCGGTCATTCGCACGATCGGATCCGCTCGTTCATCGGCAACGGAGTGCGCGACTTGGTGATGCGTGCCGGACCAAGCGGGGCCGACCCGGATCTGTCCGCTTCGTTGCTGCGGCTCTACCTCCGCGATTACGCGCTGTCCTGGCGCGACGGCACCTCGGTCTACCCCGGCGTCCAAGACCTGCTCCAGCGCATCCGCACCTCGGGCAAGTCCATCGCCGTGTTGTCCAATAAATCGCACGACTTCACCGTGGAAATCGTCGATGCCTTGTTTCCAGAAGCCGGCTTCGTCGCAGTGCTGGGTCAGCGCGACGGCGTGCCGCGCAAGCCCGATCCCGCGGGCGCGCTGGAAATCGCCGCAACCGCAGGTGTCCCGCCGACCGATGCCGCGCTGGTCGGCGACTCGACCGTGGACTTGGAAACCGCGCGCCGCGCCGGAATGCGTGGGATCGCCGTAGGATGGGGGTATCACGACCGCGCCGCGCTTGCCGCTGCCGGTGCGCGGGAAATCGCCGCGGATCCGCGGGGCCTCGACGCTTGGCTCGGCTGATCGCGCCCCGCGGCGCACCCGGTGCTTGTCATTTCCCGTCCCGGTGTGCCTGATTGCATCCATGCCGGTGCGTGGTGCCATGGAGCGATATCGGGTGAAGCCGGGATCGACGATCGATCTCGATGGCATTCATCCGGCCGAGAAGTCGTTGTTCAACGGCGCGGACAAATCGGAGTTCGAGCCGCAGTTCCGCGAGTTGCAGGACCAACTGCGCGACATGCAGCAAATGCTCTATGCGCAGAACCGGCACCGCGTGCTGGTGGTGATGCAGGCGATGGACACCGGGGGCAAGGACGGCTGCATCAAGCACGTCTTCTCGCACATCGACCCGCAGGGCATCCACGTCCGGTCGTTCAAGAAACCCACCGAAGAGGAACTCGCGCACGATTTCCTGTGGCGGGTCCACTCGAAGGTGCCGGCCACCGGACAGATGGTGATCTTCAACCGCAGCCACTACGAGGACATCATTGCCGTGCGGGTGAAGCACATCTTTCCCAAGGAAGTCTGGCAACGCCGCTACCGCCACATCGTCGAGTTCGAGCGCATGCTCGCCGAAGAAGGCACCACCATCGTCAAGATCTTCCTCCACATCTCGCGCGACGAGCAGAAGCGGCGTCTCGAGTCGCGCCTGCGCAACCCGCACAAGCACTGGAAGTTCAATCCCGACGATCTCGCCGACCGCAAGCTCTGGCACGATTTCATGGCGGCCTACGAGGAGGTCTTCACCAAAACCTCCACCGAATGCGCGCCGTGGTACGTCGTGCCCGCCGACCGCAAGTGGTATCGCAACCTCTGCGTGGCCCGCATCATGGTCGATACGCTCGCGGGACTCGGCATGAAGCTGCCGAAGGTCGACTGGGATCCAGGCTCGATCGTCATCACGGACTGAGGCGGATCCAATTGTTCACGCGGTCAATCCAAGGGCAGGCGTTGAACTCCGTACTCGCCCAGCGGCACGAGCAGGGAGGATGCGTCTCCCGAACCCTTGTCCGGGTTCGGCGCGACGGGCGTATCGTGCGCGCCCAAGCTTCTGTCGTCTCCGAGGGTCCAGATCTGGTTGCGTCCTTGGACGACAAGTCTTCCCGCGACGAAGTGCAGGGACTGCACGCCGTTCTTGGATTCCAGATCCCAAGTGTTCATCAAGCTCCAGCAGCCCGCCTCCTGCGAAAACGACCATTCCTCAAGCCCGGTCTCGCCGGCACTGTAGAGCGTGTCGGCGTGGATCACTTGCGCGGGTCCGGCCGGAATCTCGGCGATGACCGAGGCGGCTTCGCCGTCGAAGCCCATGGCGGCGACGCGTCCCTCCGACGCCGCATAGAGGACGCCCCCCGAGCGCTGCAGCCAGGAAAGCCCAAGCATCCTGCCGGGCAGTTGAACCGGTGCCCACGGCGCGGGCGAGGATGGATCGGCCAGGTCGATGATCTGCAGCAAGGTGCGTGCGCTCACACCCGACCATTCTTCGTTCCAGAGCGGCTGCTTGCCTTGGGACCGGATCGTTTCCTGACGATCGTAGCTGAACGCCAGCAGATCGCCGGCGGCGAACACTTCAGAGATTCCGGAGCACTGAACTCCTTCCAATCGCCAGGAGCCCGTCACTTGCGGCAGGCCGTCGGAGATTTCCACGATCGCAAGCTTCAGTCCTTGGCCGCCCCAATGGATCGAAGGCAGGAAGTCGCGGGCGACGGACGCGGTACGAATGGCCGGAAGATCGATGGTCGGCAGCGGGCGGATCCAGTACCCCCAGCCCTGCTCACGGCTCGTGATCGCAAGTCGGCTGCCTTCCACCGCAAGAATCGAAACGTCCATTGATGCACGGAACGGGAGTGCCGACCTGCCAAGCAACGCGGGGTTTGCCGGGTCTTCCAATGACCAGACACTGACCGCCGACCCACCGTCATCGCCATCCGTCCGCGAGTGCTTCCAATAGAAACCATGCGAATCCGGGTTTTCCACCAGCACCAGACGGTCTTCGAAAATGCCGGCGGCCGCCACCGATGCGCAGGGCAGTTCGATCTGCCCGAGAATCGCATCGGCATCGGGATCCGACGCCGGCGCCGTGCGCAGCACGGCGTTGGGCAGGGAGGACGATCCGTACACCGAGCCGTTCTCGATCATCAGGGCAACGCCATCCCGGACCAGAACCCGGTCCGCGCCGAATGCCAGAAGCTCGTCTGCGGTGACCCTCGGTGCGTCACGATCGGATGCGTCAACCAGCAAGAGCTGGCGGTTGGACACCGATGCGATGACACCGTTCTCCATCAGCGCGGCACGCCGCGGCGCGAAGTCGTGGGCGATGGTGCCCCGCATGGTGAGTCGGCGTCCGGCTGTGTCGAAGTCGACCAGACTCACCCGGTTGCTCCGCGCCCCGTTCTCCCATGCGAGGACCGGCAGCAGAATCAGGCCGGATTCCGGCAGGATACTCACGGCCTTTTCATTCCATTCGGCCTCGCTCCATGCCCAGGATTGGGCGACATCAACACGCTGTGCGAGCGAAGGCGCGGCGGGATCGGACACGTCGAACATCGAAATCTGGAGCTTGTCCGCGTCGCGGCCGACAGCGATGAGGACGTCGTCGACAGGCTGGATGTGTGTGGACCATCCCGGAATTTCGAGATGACCCGTGATTTGCGGGTCTTCCGGGTTTGAGAGGTCGACGATCCAGAGGGGGTCGACCTGGAGGAAAGTGACGGCATAGAGCCGGTTGCCGTTGAAGCGTGTGGCGTAGAGCGTTTCGCCCCGTACAAGTTCCAGAGAGGATTGTTTGACGAGCGATCCGCTCGCCGCGGAGTAGGTCTCGACCGAGGTCACCGGCGACCACGACACCCAGTTCTGCACGACCACGGCCAGACCATCGGCGGTGTCGCCGACCTTGAACTTGTCCTGAATAATGCCCCCGATCCCGGTCTGCATCGGTTCTCCGAGTGATCCATCCGACGCAAAGGGATAGGCGATCAGCTGTTGTCCGCCGCCGTAATAGTAGGCGTTGGAGGCCAGCCAGAGGTGGTTTTTCGTAGCGCCGGCCTGAGAGCAGATGAAATCATGGGATCGGCTCGACAAGGATTCTAGGACTCCTTTTTGCGAGACATCGATCGTCGTCACGAACGTGCGCGGGTTCCACTCGCCCGTCTCCGTGCTCCACGAGGCGGTCACGAGGTGGAGGCGGTTGCCAGTCAGTCGGCTGTCGACGTAGTAGCCCGGGATGTCCAATTGCGACTCCACTGCGGGCGTATCGCCTTCGAGTCCCACGCGCAGTACGCGGGTGGCTTCGGGGCTGGAAGGACTCCATGGCACGTTGGCGAGAAGCAATACGGCATCCGCGCGTTCGGGATCCGGACCGATCAGGTACATTTCCTCGCCGGACGCCGCCATCGGCAGGCTGCCCGCGGCCATCGGCGACGATGGGTCGCTGACCTCGAAGATCTGGAGGCCACGGAGGTGATTGAAGAAGTGGATGCGGGAACCCCTGATTTTCCAGACGTCGGACTCCTCGGTGCTGTTGGCGGTGGTTTCAGTGCCGCCCTCTTTCGTCATGCCCGAGTCGGACATCACCACGGGAGACGAGGAGACCGCCGAGGCCGTGGGAGAGAAAACGGTCGGCCCTGTGCGCAGGCTTGCGTCCACCGCCGATGCGAGACCCGAGGCCTGTGGTCGGGTGCCATAGACGGCCATGACCCGGATCGCCGCGTCCGATTCGACCGAATCCGGCAGGGCAATCACCAGCGACTTGCGCACGCTGGAAGCGGGCACAGTGCGAACCCTCGACCACGCCGATGCCCCTTGGGTTTTGGATTCGATGGAAAACAAGGTTGCGCCTGCGGTCGGCGTAAACGTCACCGAGCGTGTGGAGGCATCTATTTTGGAGCGGATCTTGACTCGTCTTGTCGTGCCGACGGCGTAGGTTGTCACCACACGAAGTTCAGCGTCGCGCCAGCCCTCGGGAATCGCCAGTCGCTTCAGCGTGCGCTGCGGGCGTTGGGATGTTGTCAGGTTCGACCACCGCCCCGTTTCAGGAGAAAGTCCCTGCAGCGTCAGCGTCTTTGCATGGCGCACGGGCGTGAATTCCACAGCGTCGCCCACCTTGGCATGAGCGATGATCTCTTGGGTTGTCGAGGTCGTTCGACGGAAAGCGCCATGCGCACTGTCGACACTGATCGAAAAAAACGACAACACGCAGCAGGTGAGTCCGACCCAACGCAAGCGTGCGAGGCGGGTGCCGAGGGGATGAGTCGCGAGGCGCTGGGCTTGGGTTTGCATGAATGTCGGGCAGTACGGTGAATCATGAGGGAATAACCTCATGAGGCTTTGTAGATACAAAAAAGGACCTCATCGTGTCAAACCCGGGTAAATGGACATTCTGGATTAAATTCCATTGGTTTCCAATGCAAATCAGTTCAGCGGGTTGGTCATTTTCGTCATGAGCAACCTGACTTGTCTGCCTGCAGCGCATGATGGAAAAATTTCCCACCCGATCCTGCTGGCCAAACGGATTGACTGCGCGGATGGTTTTTGCATGGCCTTTCTGAAATCGCGATCCACCGCGCTGATCACCGGGGCATCCGCCGGGATTGGCGAGGAATACGCGCTGCAGCTCGCGCGGCGCGTGCCCAACATCGTGCTCACTGCCCGCCGCGCCGACCGGCTCGACCAGCTGGCGCAGCGCCTGCGCGCCGAAGCGCCGGACACATCGGTAACGGTGTTGCCCGCGGACTTGTCGGACCCGGACGAGCGCGCATCGCTGCTCGCGCGGATGGCCGCGCTGGGCATCGTCCCCGACGTGTTGATCAACAACGCCGGGGTCGGCGACTACGGCGAGTTCGCCGGTGCGGCATGGCCGAGGATCTCGCCGATGCTGCGGCTCAACATCGAGTCGCTCACGCATCTCACCCATGCGTTGGTGCCGGGCATGATCGCCTCCGGCGGCGGAGCGATCGTCAATGTGAGTTCGCTCGCGGGCGAACTGCCGATCCCGGATTTCGCGGTGTATGCCGCGACCAAGGCCTACGTCACGAGTTTCTCCGAAGCGCTGCGCATCGAGCTGGGCGGACACGGCATCCGCGTGATCGCGGTGTGCCCGGGTCCGGTCCACACGGAATTCGGCGAGATCGCGCGCCGACCGGGTGGCGGACGCGACATCCCCCGCTGGTGGTTCTTCATGCCGAAGGAACGGGTGGTCTCCGAGTCGCTGGCGGCGCTCGAGCGCGGCAGGGCGCGCGTGTTTCCGGGCAAGCGCACGGCGTTGGCCGCGGCGTTCATCTCGGCGATGCCGGTGGCGTGGCTGCGACGCGCGATGTCGTTGCGTCCGCGCAAGTCACGCGGGTGATTCCGGCTCAGCGGCAGCGCAGCCCGGCGAGCGGCGGTCGCTCGGGCTCCGGGATCTCGCGCAGGGTTTCCACCGCACCATTGCCGTCGATCCGCCAGCGGCGGTGCAGGGTCGGCAGCGGATGATGTGTCGTGACGATGCCGTCGCGTGCGAGCCGACGCAGCACGACGTGCAAAATGGCGAATGCGGCATCGCCGAGTTCGCCGTCGTCGCGGTGATGGTGGACGCGCCGCACGAGATCGGTCTGCGCCACCGCATCGAGTCGGCCGTCCCGCGCGAGGTCGATCAGGTGGGCGATCTCCACGCCATAGCCGGTCGGGAACGCGAGCGACTCGAGCAGCTCGCGGCGCGCGGCGTATTCGCCGGAGAGCGGTTGCAACACGGGCGCGAGATCCGGCAGAAACAACGAGATCAGTGGACGCACAAGGATTTCGGAAATACGGCCGCCGCCGTGGGTCGTGCGTCCGTCTCCATCGGCAGACGGACGCTCGTAGGATCCTTTCACATAGCTGATGTCGGGCTCGGTGAGCAGCGGGCCGACCAAGCCGCGCACGAATCCGGCGTGGAAGTTGGCGATGTCGCCGTCGAGGTAGCACAAGATGCCGCCGCTGGCGGCGTGCAGCGCTTTCCACAGGTTTTCGCCCTTGCCGCGGATGCTGCCGTGTTGCGGCGCGATGTCCGACGAGAGCAACACGGTGGCGCCGGCGGCCGCGGCCGCCTCGCGCGTGGCATCGGACGAGCCGGAATCAATGACCAGCAGTTCGTCCACCAACGGCACATCATCCATGAGTTCGCGTCGGATGGTGCCGACGATTGCGCCGATGGTGTCCGCCTCGTCCAGCGTCGGGATGCACACCGAGATGCGCTCGCCGCCTTTGGCGCGCAGCAATGCGGCGGTATCGGCGAAGTCGTCGTGATGAAAGCGGCGCATGCGCCGAGCGAAACGGCGGCGAGCCTGCGACACAAGCCATCAATCAATCGATGCGATGGCGGGTCCGCGCGCTTTGTGTCGTAGCATCACCACCCGTCCAGCGCGCGGAGCACGTCGTCGGGTGAGAGCAGTTCCGGCAGGATGTGCGGCGGTTTGCCCGGCATAAGCAGCACGTTCACTGGAATCGCGCTGCGGCCCAATGCTTCGAGCGCGCGGTCGATCGCGGGGTCCGGCCGGGTTTTGTCGGCCACCAGCGCAACGACGCGCTTTTGACCCATCGCCGCCGCGACTTCCGGCGTGTACGCGCGTTTTTTGTTGAACTGGCAAGTCGCGCACCAACGCGCGGTGAAATCAATGTACACCGGGCGTCCGTCGGCGAGCAGTTCGTCCACCCGCGCTTGCGACCACGGCTGCCAGTCGATCGCGGGTGCCGCGGGCGGTCGTGCAAGCTCGACGCCGAGCGCGGCAAATCCAATCGCGAGCGCGCCCGCGGTGAGCCGCACGCCGCGCCGACGGTGCGGCAGGTTCCACCGGCCGTGGATCCATGCGGCTGTAGCCACCGCGCAGAGGCCGAACACCGCGCCGAGCAAGTGGTCGAGGCCGGTGATGCCGGCATACACCCAGAGCAGGAATCCCGCCGTGGCGAAGAGCAGGAATGCCATCGATTGCTTGAAACTCTCCATCCACGGACCGGGTCGCGGCAGACGCCCGACCCACGAAGGGAAAGAGGAAAGCACCACGTAAGGCAGTGCGAGACCAACGGCCATCGCCGCGAACGCGGAGAAGAATGACACCGCTGGCAACGCGACCGCCGCGCCGATCGCGGCACCAAGGAACGGTGCCGAGCAGGGAGTGGCGACCACCGTGGCAAGCACGCCGGAAAAAAACGATCCGCCGAATCCATGCCGCGATTGCAGCGATCCGCCGACCGATGTCGCGGAGGTGCCGATCTCGAACACGCCGGCGAGATTGAGCGCGAACACGAACATCACGAGCAGCAATACGAGCACCACCCAGGGTTGCTGCAACTGGTATCCCCAGCCGACCGCGCCAACCGCGCCCCGCGCCGCGAACAACAAGCCGCTCAACACGCCGAACGACGCCAGCACCCCAATCGCAAAGACCCATCCGTGCAGTGCGATCGCGCGGCGGTCGGCCCCGGCCTGACGCACAAAGCCCATGATCTTCAACCCGATCACCGGAAACACGCAGGGCATCAGGTTCAGCAACAATCCGCCGAGAAACATCCCCAGCACGATCGCGGGAAAACCCATCGCTTCGGGAAGCAGCCGCTCATCGGAATTCGCTGCGGCGGCGTTGCGCGCGATCGCGATCGGCGGCACGATCACCGCGGGCTCGCCAAGCAGCACGCCCGAGAGCGTGTCGCCCTGCCGGATCGCGTTGCCCAGCACGTCTGAGTCCGCGCGTTTCAAACGGATCGTCCAATCACCGCCATCGCGCGCGATCGATCCGCCGTCGCTTGCGGCGCGCAGAAACGGAACATCCGGCACGAAGTCGGTGATCGCCACGGCATCGGACGTTCCCGCACCGATGCGCAGCACGACGTCGCCGCCGCCGTCGCCGGCCTCGTAGTTCCATGCCTCGCGCAGCTGCGGCAACCGCGCCCGCGCCCGCTCGAACAACGCCGCCGCCGCAGGATCGGGCTCGGCGCGATCGCCGGTTCCAAGCGTCAACGTGAATGCCTTGCGTTCGTTGATGCAGCTCTCCTTGCAGATTTGCCACTCCGCTTCCGCAGTCAGCGTCACGGTTTCCCCAACGGCCCATTCCGCGGGCGGCGTGATTTCGACGAGCAACACCGGATCACCACGGTGGACGAAGCTCTTGCCAAGCAACCCGTCCTTCACCTCCGGCACCGGCCAGCGCATCGCACCCGCAGAGAACCCGGCAGGCAGCGACCACGTGATCACCGGCGCTTGTTCGATCCCGCCGCTGTTGCGATAATAACTGTGCCAACCGGCGGGATGCTCGAGACTCAAAGCAACCTCGAACGGCAACCCGGCGGCGATCACGCGCATTTCGGAAATCAACGCCGACCGCGACGCGGGAGCGCCGGGCGTCAGCGCGAATTGACCATGCGCCGCGGCCGCAACCACGACGGCGGCGATGGCGCATCCCGGCAGGCATCGGCGGATCAAGGTCATGCGTCGGAACATCTCGTGACCGGTCATCGTCAGGATCCACCGGGATTTGGAAAGCGCAATCGGGAGATCCACACAGTCGGCGATGAGGTTGCAATGACGGATTTTCGCATTTCAGCCGGGTCATCGATGGGCTATGGTCCTCCCATGAGATTGATCCGCCACGGCGAGGCAGGCCACGAGGAACCCGGGATTCTGCTGGCCGACGGCCGACGCCTCGATGCCGCTGGCGAGTTTCAGGACTATGACGAGGGGTTCTTCGCCACGGGCGGACTTGAGGCACTCGCCGAGTGGGTGGCCGACGGATGCCCGGGCGGACGCGAGATCGG
>Ga0169931_10007182_pt1 | contig 16595 bp, 14 predicted proteins | sample Kivu_15m_20L_FD_129675 | JGI IMG/M metagenome (GOLD analysis project Ga0169931, IMG submission 129675) | Freshwater microbial communities from Lake Kivu, Western Province, Rwanda to study Microbial Dark Matter (Phase II) - Kivu_15m_20L... | ecosystem: Environmental > Aquatic > Freshwater > Lake...
ATCAAACCAGGTTTTAGAGGATCATAATCACCGGGGCCAGGATTATCTTTATATACTTTTAGAGAAATCATTTTATTTGTGTTGTAGAGAGATTTAAATCTCAGATTACTTTTGTTATAAATATCATGATTTAAAGACAACTTAGAATTGTATTCTCCTGGACCAGGTAGGTATTTTTCATAATATTCTTTCAAATCGTCGAATCTTTCATTTTTCGAAGTGAAACCGGTGCAGTAACCTTTTGAAGAAAAAGAGGGGTTCGTTTCTAAATTCTTCCTCAAATTTTTTGTATTTTCATAGTCTCCCGGTCCAGGGAAAGAGAACTTTACTGATTCCTGTGCTCTGTACTGTGTAAACCTTTCACATTGTGAAGAAAATCCTTTTTTAACTTCTGTTTCGTTATCTCTGAACAATATTTTTTCTGATTTAGATGGGATGGAACCTAAGCTTTGTCTGTTAAAGGCGTTGGAAATCGGTCCTCTTATTATTTTTCCTTTAGGTGGAGAGCGTATAATAAAATTTTCGTTTGTATTGTCGATGTTTTCCAAGCTTATTATATGTTTGGGTTTCATATTTGGTAAATTAGACATTTGCATATTAATTTATAAAGTATTAATTGTGTGTATAATTAGAATATTCTTTCATAAACTAAAAATAAATGACTTTTATTGTGCATTTTGATAAGTGCTATAATTAGTAAACACCACTCGAAATTAAATAGAATCTAGATTTAAACATAAAATAAAATAAAATATTCTCGCACGATTTTATATAATTTTTATTTAAATTCAAAATAAAATGAGAAAGAATTTTTTCCAATTACCTTTACAAAGACAAATTCAAATTGGTGTTATCGGAGTATCGTTAGGCGTTTGTTCCATGATCTTCATCATATTATTAACAAGCACATTAATACTTGTTGACTTAACATACAAGGACTTCTCAAACTTAATTTACCTAAAGGAAAATCAACAGTTGGATCAAATAGGACTCTATTACGATATCAAATCGAATATAATATCGGAAACTACAAAATATTCTATTCAGTGGATTAGAAATTTTGTTAAGAATAATGAAATATATCACGATTTCATGGCTAATATGAATGACATAGAAGTAGAAAAATATTTAAAGAATATCGATAAACCAATTAATAATGATGATTGTAATTCCAATAAGTTACTCAACAACTGTATATTCTACAAAAATTATGACGATGCTTTAAACCTCTCCGAATCTGCAGAATTTTTAAACTACCTAAAAATTCTAACTATTTCGATTCCTGTTATACAGAAAACTTTTTCCTACAGATTTCAAGATAATGACCAAAATTCTATTTTCAATTCGCTCTTTATATACTCCAATAAATTCAAAACTATTTTTATTTATTTCCCTGAGCCAAATATTAAGGCAGAAGAGTATTTTGATAAAAATTATACACTTCAAAATTTCGATTACTATCTTAAATACTGTTCCAAAAAAATCTCAGAAACTGTTAATAATTACAAAGAATCGATTACGGCTTCTAACAACATTAATGAATTATTGATGAAAAATCCAGAACAAACATATTTAACACTTGACGAAAATTTAAAAATACCCTTCTACAACAAAGAAGAAATAATTACTTCTCGTATTAGTACTATGAGCTTCAATTACAAAAACTTAGATTTTATAGAAGATCTTGCTGACTCTAATAATATAATCGATATCATTCAAGGTGATTGGACAACTGACTTAATAGATAAAATAATATCAGAATCAATTAAAAGTTATAATGGTACAAATTTGATAATAACTGATTTAAAAAATTTAATCCTCTCCCCCACGGGTTGTCATTACCTATTGAAATTTTATGAGATTCAGAACGACTTAAAAAATTATACAAACGGTGAAGTTCCATTCACTCCCAAATTCATAAATGATTGTATAATGTATCCCCCCGCAAAAGAAAAATTTGTTAATCTTCTACGGATTAATACGAATAGTACGAATTATCAATCAATAAAGAAAAAAATTAATATCCCTTTATGGAATGATAGAAAGAATACCGACGAATATTCCAATGTTAGATTCAAGATTCATAAATATTCCGCACCAGACTTTCAAACAAAAGTTTTTATTAACTCCTTTTTTACCTTTGTTACGAGGACTACTCAATATATATTCAAAAACACCAAATTCCTTGAAAATTCAATTCATAAGTTATGGAATTTCTTCGTTAGAATAATAATACTCATTTTGTTCTACAACCTGATGATATGGTTCTTGTTCATGATTATAATTATTATTATTGTGTGGAAGGTAACCAAAGATATAACAAGACCAATTGATCGTTTAATTGAAGAAGTCACAAAATTGGGCGGGGGGGTCACAAATAACGACGAAGAAAAAGAGAACGATGTGAAAACAGAAGACGAAGCCATCCCAACCAACCAGAAGGGATATGATGAAGAGATTACTTATCCAGATGACGAAGACATCAACGAAATGTTCAAGATCTGTGAAAGTTTAATTAAGGGAGGCTTTACAGAATACAGCAACACTAATATTACGAAGAAAGAAGACGAGGCAAATCTTCTATTATCCTATAACAATATTGCATTTGTGAAAAGCAACGATCTTATAATTTTAGAAGATTTTATCGAATATCACGCAACCAACAATAAATCAATTTTCTCTTGGAAAAAAGATTTCCCTAAAGTAGAAGCATCTAAAGATTTAACAGCCACTTCAGATACACTCGTTTTAAAAAGCTCCCATAACAGAGACAACTCCTCATGTGAAAAAATTCTCAACATTCTTAATCATAATAAGACTCTCAGCAATGAAATTTCTCTCCCCTTAAAAAAAGATACCAAATCTTCTCCTAATAAATTGTATACTGGAAGAAACGCAGAAAGGAAATTTTGGACTTACAAAAAGGATCGCAATTACGATGCCTCCAGAACACAACTAAATTTATTGAATGAATACTCTGATCTATTACAATTAAATATTGATAAAAATCTTGAAGAACAGGTGAAAACTATAGTTGCAGAATACGATAAAAAAATCTTAGAAACAGATAAAACAAACGAAAAAAAGAAAGAAGTTCAAAACCAAGGTAAAACAGAGACTCTTCAAACTGAAATAGAAAATAAAATTGATACTGAAGAAATATCATCTAATAAAAAGGGTTACTTGAATTCAATTTTCATGAAAAAAACAAATAATGGATCTAGCCTGTTCTTGGATGTTTATTGATATTATAAAATGACTTTTGAATAGGGCAGAAATTATTATTTATAATATAAGTTACTAATTTATATATTTTAATATGATTACTAATTTATATATTATATTTCAATATAAATTTCGGTTCTTATCTTTAGTTTTTTCATTTAAATAAAAAAAATTTGATAGAATTAGGAAATAAACATTCAAGCGTCCTAATTAATACGAATATTCAATCCTAGGTTTTTTCTACTTTTTATAAGAGTATGCGGGAGATAGACTTCTCTTACTTTTATTTGTGGAAGAATTTTGTTCTTCGGCACCTTTATTTCTATTGATAATGTTTCCAAGCCTGTCTCTTCTTAAAAGTGTTTGTTTGATTAACTGATCATCTCTTTCAACGATTCCACGTAACTCTTCAGTTAACTACACTAATTAAAAATTAAATTACGTTTTGATTTTGTTCAGTTAGCACATAAATATGATTTCTCAATCTCTCTGATTCTCCCAGTAACTTAGCTTTTTCTGAAGTTAGCTTTTCACTCAAATCTCTCTGTTTTTCTAAGTCGTTTGTTATTCTTTTTATTTCTCCAACTTTGATTGATAATAAATTTTCTAATTTATCGTTGTTCTTTTCTAATTCGGCGCGATTTGCTCTTTCTTTAGAATAGGCGTTGTTTACGTTACTCAAGTCGTTTTTGACTTTCTTCAAATTTTCTTCTAAATCAGAATTTTGCATATCAAGGCTTGTAATGTTTTTATTCAAATCTTCTATTTGTCTTTGTGATTGGTTTAAATTATTTTCTCTATTTCTTAATTTTTCTGATGAATTTTTAAGTTCAAAATTCAACTCGTCTATTCTATTCAACATATCTACCTTCTCTGAATTCAAATTTTTTATTAAAACAGTTTGGTCATCACTGATTTTTGTAAGTCTCTCAATTTCAGAATGGCACTTGTTTAATGAATTCTCATGAGCTTGTTTAGTTTGAGTGAGGTTGTTAATTATTTTATCCATCGAGGCCTTATCATCATTCAATTTTGCGTTGAACTCCTCCAATTCGGCTATTTGTTCTCTTAGTGCCTCATTTTCTGCGTTTTTGCTTTCAAAAGTTAGAAAGAATTTATTGTTGTCGTTGTAAAGTTTCTTGTTTAACGCCAGCTTGTCATTGAGTGTAACTTGTAAATTTTCATTTTCATTTCTCAGTTCTGCTACTTGCTTATTAAGCGAGTCTGTTCTTTGTTTAAGGTCGTATTCTAATCTGAGTTTTTCCTGGCTTAAGAGAGTATAGTCACTTTGGAGGCTTCTGAATTTGTTATGGAGAGAGCTGAAATTTTTTTCGTTTTGTTCTAATTCAAAGATTTGTGATTTTAGTTGAGAAATCACCAAGTCTTTTTCTGGGCTGTTTACTCTTATATCTCTTATATCATTTGATGTGGATTGATTCAACTTATTATGTTAAGATTATAGAAATAATTTTACTCTAGTGCTTCTTGCATAGGGTGAAAGATTGCTAGTCATTTTTATATATTTATTTATAATTTAATTGTTAAAATATTAGTTAATGATAATCCTTATAATAGTAGTTAATCTATATTTAATAAATTAAATAGATATTTATAAGGTTTGTTGATTTAAATAGTGAATATGCCTTCACTTTCTTTTCCTAATTTCTATCATTTGTTTGATTTGCTGTAATTTTGATTCATTTTTTTGGATTGTAATTTCAAAATCCATTCAGGACAATCAATCCTTCCATGCACTTTCTATAAATTTAAAATATATTATAATCTATATCATTCTACTTACAGCTTCATTCAACATTCTCGACAAATTCTTCAATTTTTCTATGTCTTGGTCAATTACAAAAGTGTATGAGTACCCTTCTCTTCCTGCTCTCCCTGTTCTTCCTATTTTATGAATATAATTGATGGGGTTATATGGACAATCAAAATTCAACACACTTTTCACATTTTTAAAATCGATACCTCTTGATAATAAATCAGTGCAGATGAGGATCCATATGTCACCGCACCGGAATTTTTTAACAATTTCTTCCCTCTCAGATTTACTCATTTTTGAATGTAAATAATAAACCTTGGGAAGGTCGTACTTAATATTTTCATAAAGGTATTCTAACTTATGAATGCCCTCTACAAAGATAAGCATGGGAGGCTCGAATCCGTCTTTTATTAAATTACGTATTCCTATTAATTTTCCTTCTTCGTTAGTGCAGTAGATTAACTTTTGTTGAATAGTCCTTGCAGGGGTTCTTGAGGAACCGATAGAGATTTTTACAGAGTTAAGGATATGTGTAATGATGATATTCTCTATCTCTTCAACTATAGTAGCCGAGAAAAATCCTTTGCATATTTCGTTTATATCCTTCAATTCATAAAGAATCTCATCAATAATTTCGATAAATCCATAGTCAAAAAATTTATCGGCTTCATCCAAAATTAAATAAAGCAATCTATCAGCAAATTTTTTGTCTTCAAGTTTTATCAATTCTAACGCTTGCTTAGGGGTGGCCACGATGATTTCGTTGTTTTGTAAAAAATTATCAAAATTCGATTTGATGCTTTCAAGCATGGATTTGTTTAAATATTTTACGCTTATTTTATTTCCTGTGTAATAATTTGAAAAAACCAAAAATTCATTGTATATCTGTTTACATAGCTCTTTTGTGGGTAGAATAATCAGCGATTTGTCTCTGGGCAAATCTTTTAATTTATTCAAAAAACAATTATGTATCAAAGGGATAAGGTAGCTCATCGTTTTTCCAGAACCTGTTTCAGAAGAGGCTATCAAGTTTTGTTGTTTGTTCAGAATTGGAATTACACAAGATTGAATAGGCGATGGATGGGAAAACTTGTATTTTGTTTCCATTATTTCTGAGAAGAGTTTTAAATACTTTCCATTTCTATTTATAAAATTATTTAATATGTTTTACTTTCTTATTTCTCTAAAAGAACATAAAGGATTTATTTCTGATATTGTTAAAGAGGAATTCAGATTTAATTTTTCTTTCAATGCTTCTCTACACTTTTGTAATTTGTCGATGATAATATTCATTTTCTTGTCTTTTAATTTTTGAGATATTTTTGAATTTTCTAATTTTTTGATTTTTAATTCTAGTTTTAAGATTAGCTGTTTTATTTTTGTGCAGTCTGGAAAAGTTGAATTGGTATTAGATTCTTCATGTTGTTCTTGAAATATTTGTTCTGATTCATCTTGGATCAATTTTGATTTATCTTCCTTAATTTTGTTTGATTTATTTATGTTTATCCCGTATGTTAGAGAAAAAAATGACATATTATTTCTTAAATAAAATATTAATATAATTTTAAAGAATTAATAAATAGTACTAGAAATTGGATTTGAATTCATGGAAATTTGTATATTTATGACAATTTAGTAGCTTTATTATTAATTTATCTTTAATAGAATCATATCATACCTAAATTTAAATAGAGAGTGGAATTTTTAAAAAATTAAAAAACACATTTTAATGAAATTAAATTGTTTATTTTCATAATGTCACTAAGATTATTAAAATATTTACTATTTACTACACTGCTAATCTCTATCGTTTCGAACCAGGAGTTTTTAAAATCTGATGAAGTTACAAAAAACCTTTCAGTTGATGATAAGATAAACGTTACCTTTATTGAAGAAAAGATTCTTAGAAGTCATACTAAAGGAGTTACATGCTTAGCTGAACTTGGTGACAATTTACTCGCTTCTGGATCATATGATTCCACAATAAAAATTTGGACCCTTGAAGATCCCGAAAAACCAATTACTACTCTACTCGGTCACACAGATAGAATTGAGACTATTCTTTACATGAAAGAAGGGATCTTAGCTTCAGGTTCCAGAGATGGGACAATTAGAATTTGGGACACTAAAAATAATTTCAATCTCATCAAAATCTTATCAGATCACAAAAAGGGAGTTACATCAATCATCCAGTTATCTAATAGCATGATGCTCACTGGTTCGGATGATTTCTCTATCAAAATATGGGATACAAATAACAACTTCAAATTAATCCGTACTATTAATGCTCATATTCTAGCCTCCATTTCATGTCTATTGGAATTATCTAACGGACTTATAGCATCTGCTGATAAGGGATATAGAATATATATCTGGGAATTAACATCTGACAATGATTTAAAAATATTGTATACCTTGGAACATGTAAGTTTTGTCTCTGATCTTGTAGATTTGAGAAATGGAATGTTGGCTTCATCTTCCTATGATGGATCTATCAGAATCTGGGATATGAATAATCATTTTTCTTTAATAAAGAAATTATTAGGAAAATTAGGTGAAGTTAGATCTATGGTGGTAGTAGAAAATCGATTTTTAGTATCTTCTAATACATGGTATCCCACTAATCCTCTTATCATATGGGACACTGAGGAGGATTTCAACCAACTTGTAAATTTCCCATCTACACATGATGGTTATGTAGAATCTATGTTGCAATTGAAAAATGGGTTAGTAGCTACTGGTTCAGGAGATTTTTTAATTAAATTGTGGAGAGTCGATATTCAACAGGGAGGAAAATTTTGTCTTGAGCAGTTAGAATAAACACTACTTTAATTTATTATTTAAATATTACTCTACACATAAACATAGATAATTTAGCTAATTATCAAATAAAAAAATAAAAACTTTCAAGATATTAAAACACTCTGACATAAATTAAAAATTAAATATAACTACTTGTATTATATTCAACAAAAAATATAAATTATTTTAAAACTATTTATTACCCCCTGAATTAAAATAGTAGCAAATTTAATAAAAATAAAGTTAAATTTTAACAAAAATGCACTCGCATTATAAAAATAAACTTATAGAGATTCAAAATAAAGAAATAAATCATACGCATTCAAACGAAAAGAAATACCCTGTGATGACAAGTAATAAAGAATGATTTAATAAAATACACCCAATTTTTAACTAATTAGTTAAATCTCCTGCGGACTTAAAAAAAGAAGATTTAGAATTACCTAATAATAGGCAAAATTACAACGAAGAGGAATTCAATATCGCAGACTATCTGATACCGGCTTACTTTACAAAAGAAAAAGCAATAGAGATATTCAACAGAGCGAATATGACTGTTATAAAAGATAAAGAATCAGAAAAGAAAATTTGTAAGCACCTTGCAAATAAAATTGAAACCTTAGAAGAAAATAAAACGAACACAATAGCCAACAGAAAATTATCAAATACAGAAAATCTTTCAAATAACACAAATGACTATAAAACAACTTTTAATAATACAACTTATGGAATTGCTAATCAATGCAGCCCAACTGCCAAAAACAAAACTGGGTCTCTTTATCAAATGTTTACTAGTAATATATTCGACATAAACTGGGTGATATGCTACCTGGACAAGCGTGACGAAATTGGTATATTTGACACCTTAATAAACATAATGCAAACTAAACACGTTGACGAATCAATATTCTACCTCCCCCAACTTTGTACTATACTAATATACAAAATCAACACAGAATCCTTAGAGGATTATATCTTAGACAGATGTGTAAATCAAATAAAATTTTCTCTCAGGATTTTCTGGCTTATTGGCTCTTACCTTGAAAATGCTGAAAATGAAAAAATTAGTAAAATTTACAGTGGCATTCTACAAAAATTGGAGGAGACCTTAGTAAATGGAAGAAGGTGTACCATGAGCAATTATGTAAAATACAATACCCAACTTATGATAGAGTCTATCGAAATTTACAAACAATCAATCGATAAGGAATTAAGGTTAAAATACTTCGATTTATGTGTTGTATTCTATAAACAACTTAAGGAAATGTGTGAAAAACTTAAAAATTTTCCTAGAGAAAAAGAATTTAAAAACAATAGGAATATTATATTGAAAGATTACATCTTTATGTTCAATTCAAACCTAAATAATTTACGAACTGAATATAAAGCAAATCAGGCTGATTTAAAATTTAACAATTCAACAGTTAGGAATTTTTACAAGGGAGTGATATTACCCTTTGACGATTGTATTTCAACAAAGGATGAAGATAATTCTCTCATTGTGAGAATCATTCCTGAATATTCGTTTTGTTTTTCAACTAAAGCCAGAGTACCTGTGAAGCTGTGTGTAGAATGTGTCAAAGTTTACGAATGTGAAAAATGGAAGGAATTGCTAGTAGAAGATAGCGAGGAAGATGATAAAAATAAGGCAAAGCTTGACAAAGAAGTCAAAATTCCTTTAAATAACGAGAACGACATTATCAACGAATTAAACACAAACATTTTTAAAATAGACGAAAGTAAATTTATGGAGCACACAAATTATTCTAACACTAATTACGATATTGTCTGTGAAAAAAGTTTGGACGAGTACATGCTAGAACTACAACTGAAAGAAGATAACAACAGAAATATGACATATAAAATTCATAACACTCTAAATGACCATGATAAAAATTCTAAAATAGTTGAAAGCGATTTAAGTGATTCAAACCTAAACCTTGAGAAAAATGTTATTTCATTTTCTAGCGATAATTCAAATCTGACTAGTAAGCAAGATAAAATGAGTGATAGCTTTGTTATGATAGAATATAATCCTCAGATGTTGAATGTTTTCGGAAAGAAATGGACTGACATACAAAAAGAATTGAAAGAAAAATCACCCTACAGAAAATTCACTACCTACACACTAAAAAATTTCATGGCGAAAGCAGATGACGACCTGAGACAAGAATTAATGACAATGCAGCTAATCAAAAAATTCTCAGAAGTTTTTCAAAAAGCTGAAATTAATCTAAAAATAAGAACTTATGAAATCCTGATCACAAGCTCTACTTCTGGCTTGATTGAATTCATTCCAAATACGAATTCAATCGACGGAATAAAAAAGAAAATTCCACAAAATTGGAATTTAAAATCTTTTTATAAAAATTTTTTCCTCGATGCTTTCGAAGAAGCCCAAAAAAATTTTGCTGAAAGTCTAGCAGCGTATTCATTAATTTGTTACTATCTCCAGATTAAAGACAGGCACAATGGAAACATTTTAATAGACATGAACGGGTATATTATACACATAGATTTCGGATTTATTCTAGGCATTAGCCCAGGAAATCTCAATTTCGAAAATGCTCCTTTCAAAATGACTGAAGAATACGTGGAGATTTTAGACGGACCGGATTCGCCGATTTTTGAATACTATAAAAGCCTAATGCTAAGAGGAATGCTTGAGCTAAGGAAAAACGTTGATGTTTTTGTAAAAATTGTCGAAATTATGTCTAAAGGTAATTTATATTCGATTATATATCCTTCTTAAATAGGGGCCAAAATGCCATGCTTTGAGAATGTCGATGTTAATATTGTCATACAAAAATTTCGGGATAGATTCTTTGAAAAAAGATCAGAAAATGATTTCATAAAAATTGTAGATGATTTGATTTATGCAAGTTATAATAACTTCTGGACCAAAAAATACGACACTTATCAAAAATTAACAAATGGAATTTTACCCTAGTATAAACACATTATGTTTATGCTATTTTCCATTTCTATTTTTTTATGAAGAAAAGCGTCTTAGTATAATATTCGGTGCCTCGATTATAGTTTAATTCATATGATTAGTATAAAAAGAAAAAAATTTAATTTCACGCATGTAATTTTTTAATTAATGTAAATGATAAAGAGAGGATATATATAAATGTAAATGTATCAATTATGTATATAAATTTATTTTTGGATGTCATTTTAAATATTATATGAAGGCGGAATATATTTAATGATTCAAATTTTCTTTTTGGTTTCTTCAGAAAATTTACTAATATAAACTGAATTTGTATAAGAATCACAACCTTCTTCTTTTTCCACTTGCTTTTTGTACATTAAAACTTCCTGTTTAAATTCATCTGTCAGTCTAAGCTCTATTTTCCTGCTACATGTAATTTCCTCTTCGACCTTACGAAAATCCCTAACGAAGGAATGCGCTAATGCCTCTTCTACTGTGATTCTTTTATATGGATTAAATACTAGCAATTTCGTCAATAAGTCCAAAGCATCGTCTTCAACATCAGGAAACATTTTTTTAAAACGATTGGAATTATTACTATCTTGATTAAAATCTTTTATATTATTAACACCGTTGTACAGATATGATTTAATATCAATTTTTTGTAATAATTTTATTGATTCTAACAAACCAGTCAACGAAAGTTTAATTTGATCTAAATCTTCTTGTGTGGGAAATCCTACAAGCTGAGTAATTAAGTTAAGTTGATTTATCGTACTGCTACCTGGAAAAATGGTTTTCCCACATAGCATTTCGCCAAGAATGCAGCCGACACTCCAGAGATCTACTTTTTTACAATATTCAGAATATTTGTACTCGGGATCATTATTTGATAAACTTTGTGATTTTAAGTTCTTTGCATCATTTTCTACGCAATTATCCTTATGTAATCTTTCATTTTCACCGATCCCAGTGTTCTCCACATTATTGACCACTTCAGTAATTAGTTCATCCTTGATATTATCTGAATTTTTTACGTCTACGTTATTTTCCTTTATTTCTTGATCTATCGAATCTTCTACGTATTCAGCACCTAGAAGAATTTCTGGGGCTCTATACCACCTTATCGCAATATAATCTGTTATATTAGAAAGGTAATCATCTTCCTTGGTTATTATGGATTTTGCTAAAGAAAAATCGTCTAGTTTTATCATACATTCAGGAGTGATCAAAATATTTGAAGGCTTTAAGTTTCTGTGGATAATCCCAGCGGAATGAATGTATTTTAGTAATTTTAATAGTTGATAAGATATGAATTTTATATGCTGACTTGTCAGAATTTTTGCCCGGATGACCGTGTATAAATTAGCAGGGTAATATTCATACATCAAGTAAAGATCCTTGCTATTTAGAGATTTTTTAACATTATAAATTTTGATAATATTAGGGTGTTCCTCAAAACTGTTGATTAAGGTTAACTCCCGGAATAATCTTTCTGATTCTGCCTTACTGTTCAAAACATCGAATGTCTTTTTAATCGCAACTATGGTATTTGTAGTTTTGTCTAATGCCTTGTAAACTGTACCAAAAGTTCCCTTCCCGATTTTATCAAGAACTTCAAATCTTTCTGAAACTTTGTCATCGAAATCTTCCTTTTTATTTTTATTCTTAATGTTCATATTGTAAAGTTCTCTTTGTAAATATTAATAATAACCATTAAATAATAGAAAAATAGTAAAGCTAATTTTTTTCCTATCGAATTTAGAAATAATATTGACAGTTTTAAGAATTTAAAGCACGATTTACTATTTGAAATAACTCATAATTAGTGGGAATTTCTTAAAATTATGCTAATAAATTCTAATACGGTTTTAGTTTATATTTGATTCAAATAAAGAGAATATTTTATTAATGTGAGAATACTATTAATTAAAAGTATGAAACATAGTTTATTGTTCCATAATTTGTTTTTGAAAACTTCAATAAAATTTAAATGTTTAACACATATATAAATGAATAAGTAATTTATGAAATATTTTTCTAGATTAAATTATTCTTTTATAATAAAAAATGGGAAAGTCTAACAGCAAAGATGCGTTAAATTTTGCTATAAGACAAGAAAATGAGGAACAAATAAGAAAAATTCTTCAAAAGGAGCCGGCTATTACAGACGAATATATAAATCATAGTAATGACCAAACAGGTATATGTCTAGCAGTATACTACGGGTGTTTAAAATCAATTAAGATAATGGTAGAAGAAGTAAGGATTATAATAAATCATATAAACATAATCTCGCTTAATTTTTAATTAATGATTTTTAAAAATCGAACATTGAAAAATTTTCTTTCTGTTATTCTAATTTTCAAATTATTTTTCTTCTTAATTTCGAATATTTAATAAAAATACACACAAAAATTTTAGTTCAATTGCAATGTGAACAAACAAGAACTTAAAGAAAATTACACTCCTCTAATAATTTCCTGCAAAAGAAAAGAAACAGATATTGCCATATACCTAATTGAGCACCAGGCCGATTTTACTCTTGTAGATAAATTAAACTTGAACTGCCTAGACTACGCTGTATTACACGCAGCTTATGAGATATGTTTCTACATACTCACAAAACATTCAGACAAACTTAAGCTTAGACCTCTTGATGATTACATCAATTTACATCGTGATTTGAATCTGCCTGTTTTCAATATCCTTTCCTTTTATCAATGCTTAACTGATTTTATAGAGCCGAAAGCAACACCTTCCTTTAGAGTCACTTTCAATCCCAACAACAGTTTGGAAGGAAAGGTGCCTGATCCAAATGAAACCTGGCATGAATTTTTAAATAGAATTTTGCATTTTAAATTGTATAAACCTCCTATGGTAGAAAAAGATAAAGTTCCTATAGAGAAGAGGAGTAGCATGTATATGAAAATGCAATCGAAATTAATAGAAATGGAATACAATGAAAAAAGTAATCTAACCAATATTTAAAAAATACTTTCTTTAGTCTCCCTTGAAGAAAATGAAAAACCCAATCAAGAAAATATAGACATAGAAAACCAAAAAAATATTGAAATGCAAGGGAAGAATGTACAAACTATTGAGGTTGTGAAGAAAAATGTCTTACAGATTAATTATTCTAAAACAGAAACCGAATTGAAGATAGATAATTTAAATGAGCCTTCGGACAGAGATAACTTTGCAAAATTGCCGATAAAACATGAGACAGATAATAATTAAAAATAAAGGAATACAAATGCTCGTATACATATATCATTAATTTTTCAAATTAAAATAAAATAATTTTTTAGTAATAAATTTATTTAATATTAAGAACTAGTACGTAATTGCCTCTAATAATTCTTTATTAAATCTGAATTTATATAAGATAGCAATCACTAATGAGGAGCTCTCCATTTCCGCTGTTGCAGTGTGCAGCATATACTGTAAATTTTGTACCACAAGTGATAGAGTAGGGCCCTATTTCATTTTCAGGGGAATCTTTATAGAAATAAATAACTTTCTCGCTTAAAATCACTTTCATTCCTATGATAAGATCTGCACTATCTTTCCAGGGCATCGATGTTTGTATTCTACTTCCATTTATATGAACAGATCCATCCTTCTGAAAGTAATAACAGTTTTTAGGATTACAACAATTACAAGAGTTAGTTGTGTCATAATTCTCATTCATTATTCCTATGTAATAATAGTTATCTCTTTGAGTCACTTTTGAATTAAATTCCACTACAAAATTCTCATTTGTGAAAATGTGATCTGTCTTGAAATGTGTGTAACAAGTATTTGAATGAACTTTTAAGAGTCCTTTCTCCTGCAAATCTATAGAGCATGCACCTGATTTTGAAGTTACCATGTCCCATTCTAAATCGATTGTTTCCTTTTTATTCTTCGAAAAAATGTCTATCCCATAAAATTCCAAGTCCTTTTTTATTTCGTCTCTTTCAGTTTTATTATACTTTGTCAAGGAAATTTTTTTGTAGCGAAGATATTCAAATACTATTGAGAAATGCTCGTAGTTTCTATCGATGAAAATTTCATTTGGAATGTTCCCTGATTCCGCATATTTGAATATAATGGAATAAAATAAAGTGTCCTTATTAGCTGCTAAAAGAGATAATCTTGTTGTAAATATTTTTCCTCCGATGTTAAGTCTGATTACATAATCGTTTTCTTTAATTATCTCCTCTATTATCTTGTCTATTGAAGAGAATTTTTCTGATTTTTGTTGAATTTCCGATTCCTTTTTTTGAAAATCTTGTTCTACCATATCTAGACGTTCCTTAAGCTTCAAAAATTCTTGTTGAAGATTAGTAGTCATATTTGTTTATTATATTTTATTCGATAATAAAATAAATATAAAATAATAAAAATAAAAGTTGTAGCCTATGTGAAACACAGAATAAATTTATAATTTAGATAGAGAAATTGAATTTTCCTTTAAGAATTATTTTGTTCTATTTCACAAGATAATTTTACATAAACATGTATAAAAACTTTAACTTTTTATCTTTATATTCATTCCGAACCATGAGAGATTTGCGGCTCTCTTCGATTTTCTTTAGATTTTCATCAAAAGTCAAATTAAAATCCATCCAAGGTAAAATTTTATTTAAAGTATTCTCCGTTGCTAATGTACACATCTTTTCATTTAAAATATTTTCTATTTCTTTTAAATTAAAAAACTTGGCTTCAGTTAGCTCAGACTTGTCAATTTCGATTTCTGAAAATTCCTCTTTGCTTTTTAAACTACACAAGCTAAAAAAGCAGAGATCAGTTAAATTAAATTTATCAGGGAATCTTTCTGAGATCATGACACAGCCATGATAGTTAATTTCTAGATTGACTTCTTCCCTTGCTTCTCTGTAGGTTGCCTCAATTAAATTTTCACCCTCCTCGACAAGTCCAGTAACAAGCTTCCACAAAGGTTGATTCTTCTTTTTGTTGATTGTGGAATATTTTTCTCTTATTAACAAAATTTCCATTTTCTGGTTGAAAATGCAGGCACCGACTCCAATGTGATGATGCGCATACTTTGGAATTTTATTTGGAGTTGTTTTGTCTAACCACCGACAGACCGTCAAAGTGTCTTCAGTCGTGTGATGAAAATAAAATTTTTCATCAGTGAAACTTTTTATAAACTTTGTCAAGTTTAAAGGAATTGTGATGGTAATCGATCTTACCTCTATCTTATTCCATTCTAATATCGAGTGCTGAATGATTCGGTTTAAATCCATCTCGCTTAGGCTTGATATTTCCATGTTACAGTCTTCTAAATTTATTTCTATGCCCTTGTACTGATTCATCTTGCATTTCTCTAGGAATATGTTTAAATTAAGATTTTTCTCATTTGATTTATTATCTGGTGATATAATATCCTCGGTTATAGGAGTATTTTTATCAGTATAATTTTTCCTTAATGAAAATTTAAAGAAGTTATTGTATTTATTTATGCTTATTGCTTTTCTTGTGGAAAATATCTTGAATTGGAAAATAGTTCGACTAAAAGAATTTTTATGTAGTTGTGAGATAATAGTTTTCATTAAATTAAATTTCAAATTATTTAATTTAAAATAAAACTTGCTGCCTTTACTAGTTTAATGGATGATTCATATATATTCATATGCATTTGTTGTCTTGTCATAGGCAGAAAAATTTAATCATAAAGCTTTGTAAAAATTTTTTTAAATAGAATAGAATCAGAATATAAATTATAAATTTTTGCATAAATGAATTATATAATACGTAGAGAATAGTCGAATAGAATCCCTGCCTAAGAAAATAACCTTAAAATAAACACTAGTGTTGAAAAATTTTTCATTTTTTAAAAAATATTGA
>Ga0169931_10007184_pt1 | contig 16593 bp, 8 predicted proteins | sample Kivu_15m_20L_FD_129675 | JGI IMG/M metagenome (GOLD analysis project Ga0169931, IMG submission 129675) | Freshwater microbial communities from Lake Kivu, Western Province, Rwanda to study Microbial Dark Matter (Phase II) - Kivu_15m_20L... | ecosystem: Environmental > Aquatic > Freshwater > Lake ...
AGGGCTTGCGGATTTAGAAATCGGGCCAGATTCCGGACGGCAATCCTCTTCCACAAGGGAGGGTTGTCCTTAATGCCGGCAGGGATCTCCGAGGGGTAACCCACACGAAACCCAGTAGCCCCAATAAGATCCCGCTCGCCTGTCTGGCGGCGATCCTCATCGTCATTGGCTACAAACTGACCAAGGTCGGCCTGTACATGAAGATGTACAAGTCGGGGCTCGATCAGTTTCTGCCCTTCCTCGTCACCGTCCTGGCGATCGTCTTCACCGATCTGCTGACCGGGATTGTCATTGGCCTGATCGTTGGCTTCTTCTTTGTGATCAGGACCAATCACCACTCGTCGATCACCCTGGTCAATCAGGACAACTACTACATGCTCCGCTTCAACAAGGATGTCTCCTTCGTCAACAAGAATGAGCTGAAGGAGAAGTTGATGCAGATTCCTTCCCATTCGACCTTGATCATCGATGGAACCCGCTCCATCTTCATCGATAGCGATATTTACGACGTGATTGTCGATTTTCAGGAGAACGCCAGGTACCGGGAGATCAAAGTCGAATTGAAGCATTTCCACTCCAAGGCACAAAATTACTGGAAACGAGGAGGGTTCGATGGAAGACTACAAAAAGCTGTTGCTCGCCAATAAGGCGTTTGTCAAAGATCGAATCGATGTCCGTCCGGACTACTTTGAGAGGATGGCGGAAGATCAGAAGCCGGAGTACCTCTGGATCGGCTGTTCCGACAGTCGGGTGCCGGCGGAGCAGTTGACCGGGATGGAGCCCGGCGAGCTCTTCGTGCACCGCAATATTGCCAACCAGGTGATCCACACCGACTTCAACATGCTGAGCGTCGTGCAGTATGCCGTCGATGTGCTCAAGGTCAAGCACATCATTGTCTGCGGCCATTACGGCTGCGGCGGGGTGACGGCGGCATTGACGCACAAGAACCTGGGGTTGATCAACAAATGGCTGCGCAACGTCAAGGATGTCTACCGCATCCATCGTCGCGAATTGGAGGCGATCAACGACAACCAGGCGCGTCTGCGGCGGACGGTCGAACTCAATGTCGAGGAGCAGGTCTGGAAGTTGGCGGAGACCACCTTTGTCCAGCAAGCCTGGAAGCGCGAGCAGCGTCCCTACCTTCACGGCTGGGTCTACGACCTGCACACCGGCTACATCAACGATCTCTTCATGCTCTCGCCCGGAGCCCAGATCGACGACATCTATCAGTTTGACTTCGAGGACGAATAAGCTGACCGGACGACGAGAGAGGCGAGTCCGGATCGAGAGGGCGAGGATTCCCCGCCAGCGGACAGTCAAGTCAGAGAACCAGGAGAGAGATATGCAGCGGCGAAGGATCGAGAGCTTGTGTGGATGGGTTTTGGTGTTGATGGTCATCGGGGCGGCCGGACAGCCGGCGAGGGGGCAGGAGCGGGAGCCATCGTCGGGCGGGGCGAAAGGGATGGAGGCCGCGACGTTGCAAGGCCTGCGTCTGCGCTCGATCGGGCCGGCGGTGACGGGAGGGCGCGTCGTCGACTTTGCGGTCGATCCGACCAACCGGGCACGCTACTTTGTCGCCGTCGCCTCGGGCGGCGTCTGGAAGACGGTCAACGCCGGCACCACCTGGACGCCGGTCTTCGACGCATATGGATCGTACTCGATCGGGGCGTTGGCGCTCGACCCACGTGATCCCGCGGTCCTCTGGGTGGGAACGGGTGAACTGAACAGCCAGCGGAGCGTCGGCTACGGGGACGGGCTCTACAAGTCGGAGGATGGGGGCCGCAGCTTTCGCCGGGTCGGATTGGAGAAGTCCGAACACATCGCCCGCATCGTCATCGACCCGCGCAACTCCCAGGTCGTCTACGTCGCCGCGCAGGGACCGCTCTGGAGCGCCGGGGGCGAGCGCGGACTCTACAAGACGACGGATGGGGGCAAGACGTGGAGCCAGGTGCTGCGCATCAGCGATGACACAGGCGTCACCGAGGTGGTGCTCGATCCGTCCAATCCCGACACGCTCTATGCGGCGGCCTGGCAGCGGCGCCGTCACGTCTGGACGCTGATTAATGGCGGCCCCGAATCGGCGGTCTACAAGTCGACGGATGGCGGTCAGAACTGGACCAAACTGCGCGGCGGGTTGCCGGCGGTTCTCGGACGCGTCGGATTGGCCGTCTCTCCCGTCGATCCGCGAGTCGTCTATGCCACCGTCGAGGCGGCGGAGACAGGCAGCGGGATCTATCGCTCGCTCGACCGGGGTGCCTCCTGGGAACGGATGAATCCGCGGATCGCCCAGGCGATGTACTACGGGCAGATCCTCTGCGACCCGAAGGATGTCGATCGGATCTACCTCCCGGATGTGGTCTTTCAGGTCTCCGACGACGCCGGTCGGACGCTCAAGCCGCTCGGGGAGAAGAACAAGCACGTCGACAACCACACGATCTGGATCGATCCGCGCCACCCCGACTACTACCTCGTCGGCAGCGATGGCGGGATCTACGAAAGCTTCGACCGCGGCGCCAACTGGCATTTCAAAGCGAACCTGCCGATCGCGCAGTTTTACGACGTGACGGTCGACCAATCGTCCCCGTTCTATCAAGTCTGCGGGGGAACCCAGGACAACTACACTTTGTGCGGACCCTCCCGCACCACCAGTCAGAGCGGGATCACCAACGCCGACTGGTATGTCGTCAACGGCGGGGATGGCTTTCACGCGCGGTTCGATCCGGTCGATCCGAACATTGTCTACGCCACCTCGCAGTACGGAGGGTTGGTCCGCTTCGATCGTCGCACCGGCGAGCGGATCGGCCTTCAACCGAAGGAGGGGAAGGGCGAACCGCCCCTGCGCTGGAACTGGGACTCTCCGCTCCTCATCAGTCCGCACGCCCCGGCACGCCTCTATTTCGCCGCCAATCGGCTCTTCCGGAGCGATGATCGCGGCGACAGCTGGCGGGCCATCTCCCCCGACCTGACTCGTCAGATCGATCGGGACTCCCTGCCGGTGATGGGGCGGGTCTGGGGACCAGAGGCGATCGCCAAGCACCAATCGACCTCTTTCTACGGCAACATCGTCGCGCTGGCCGAGTCGCCGCGCCGCGAGGGGTTGCTCTACGTTGGAACGGACGACGGGCTGATTCAAGTGACAGAGGATGGCGGGCGGACCTGGCGCAAGACGGAATCTCTTCCCGGCGTTCCGGAGCGGACCTACGTCGCTCGGATCCTCGCCTCGGCCCATGATCCGGCCGTCGCCTACGCCGTGCTCAACAACCACAAGAACGGGGACTTCGCGCCCTACCTCTTGAAGACGACCGACACTGGTCGGACCTGGCAGTCGGTTGTCGCCAACCTCCCCGGGAATCATCCTCTCTGGGCGATTGCCGAAGACCACGTCCGGCGGGAGATCCTCTTCGTCGGGACGGAGTTCGGACTCTTCGTGACCCTCGATGGGGGAGGGAAGTGGACGGCGCTCAAGGGCGGGCTCCCGACGATCGCCGTGCGTGATCTGGCCATCCAGAAGCGCGAGAACGACCTTGTCGTCGGGACCTTCGGTCGTGGCATCTACATCCTCGACAACTACGCGCCACTGCGGGAGGTCGATGCTGCCCTGCTCGATCGGGAGGGCCACCTCTTCGCCCCCCGTTCCTCCATGCTCCACGTCGAGAGCGCTCCGTATGGCGGGAGGGGAAAGGCCTTCCAGGGCGAGTCTTTCTACACCGCCGAGAATCCGCCATTTGGCGCGACGCTGACCTACTACCTCAAGGAGAAGCTGCAGACGCGTCGGGAGCGTCGCCTGGAGGCGGAGCGCAAACTGCGCCAGACAGATCCGGAGGGCAAGGGGTACCGGTATCCCACCGCGGAAGCCCTCGCGGCCGAGGCGGACGAGGAGCCGCCACAGGTCGAGGTGACGATCCGCGACGCCGCGGGCCAGGTCGTGCGACGCCTCTCCGGGACAACGGCGGCCGGCCTGCAGCGCCTCACCTGGGACCTGCGCTATCCTGCCCCGCAACTAGCCCCGCCGCGGCCCCCTGGCGACGATGTCCTCGACGAGCTCTACGGTCCTCCCCGCTCGGGCCACTTGGTGATGCCGGGCCGCTACACCGTCTCCCTGGCACGGCGAGTCGATGGCGTCTGGACGAACCTGGGCTCTCCGCAACCGCTCGAAGTCATGACTGAGGGGACGCTCGCCCTCGCCGCAGCCGAACGGGAGAAGCTCTTCGCCTTCCAGCAGAAGGCCGCGTCCCTGCAACGGGCCGTCAGCGGAGCGGTCGCTCTCGCCAACGAGACCAAGGCTCAACTGACCAGCGCACGTCGCGCTCTCCAGGAGACCCCGGCTCAGACCGAGCGGCTCCAGGCGGAGGCCCTCGCGCTCGACCAGCGGCTCCAGGCGATTCTGCGCTCGCTCAACGGGGATCGCGCGCTCGCCGCCCGCTATGAGAACACGCCTCCCTCGATCACCTCTCGCGTTGGCACCGTCGCCGCGGCGACCCGTCAAGCCAACGCCGCCCCCACCCAAACCCAGCGGGCTCAGTACGAGATCGTCGCTGAGGAGTTTGCGACCGTCCTTGCCCAACTGCGGCAACTGGTCGAGGGGGACCTCGAGCGACTCCGCCGCGGGCTCGAATCGATCGGTGCTCCCTGGACGAGCGGTCGGGTTCCCAAATGGGTCCCCTGATCGGCTAAGGCCGACTCTCCCTGTCCGTCAGCCCGCTCAGGCTTTCGGCAGGGAAAGTTGGAAGCTCGCGCCCTGCCCATCCTTCGAATCGACCTGGATCTGACCATTGTGGAGCTGAACCGCGCGGAAGGCCTGCGCCAGTCCAATGCCGCTCCCCTTGGGTTTGGTGGTGTAGTAGAGGTTGAAGATCTTTTCGCGGGCTTCCGGTGAGATTCCCGGTCCCTGGTCGGAGATGGTGATCCGGACGTGCCCGTTCTCCCGTTCGGTGCGGACTCGTAACCGTCCCCCCTCCGGCATGGCCTGGCAGCCATTTATGACGATGTTGAGCAGCGCCTGTTTGAGAAGATCGCTGTCGCCTTTGATCTGCAGCGGTCCCTCCCCATACTCCTCGACAATGTCGACCCCTTGCGCTCGCGCATCGGCCGCGAGCAAGACCACCTCGCGCACCAGCGCGTTGGCGTCCAACTCCATCGGTTTCAACTCGACGGGACGGGTAAAGTCCAGGAAAGTCTGCACGACCCGGGTCAGTCGCATCACTTCCGTCGTCAGGATCTCGATGTGCGAGCTGGGATCCTGGCCGGCCTGCAGCTTGGCCTTGAGCAGTTCCAGATGGAGCACCATCGCGTGGAGGGGGTTTTTGACCTCGTGCGCGACTCCGGCGGTGATCCGATTGAGCGCTCCCAGCTTCGTCGCGAAGTCGAGCTGCGTCTCGAGCTGCTGGAGGGTCGCAAAATCACGCAGGGTGATGAGCGCCCCCGCCGCCTTTCCCCGCTCCTCGAAGAGCTGCCAGGAGATATCGACCGGCTGGGGCCCCTCTTCTCCAGGCGCAGGGAGCGCGACGACCTGCTTGATCGACTGGCAACGTTGAAAGGCTTCCCGGGTCAGACGCATCAGCGGATGCGTCGCCGGGAACGAGTCGGCCAGGGGCCGGCCGCGCAGTTGCCCTGCCCCCCTCCCCAGCAACCGCTCCGCTTCCGGACTCGCCAGCAGCACCCGCTGCTCCCGATCGAGCAAGAGGATGCGTTCGCTGAGGTTCCGCACGACCAATTGCATCTGGTCGCGAATCGTCTCCACCTCCGACCGGTTGCCGGCAAAACGGCGCCCCAGCTCCTGCAGGCGCTGGGTCAGCGACTGCATATCGCCCGCCTCTGCCTTGCCCCCTCCGTGCATCGCGCTCGCCACCTCGAGCTGCTCGATACTCTGCATCACTTCCCGCAAGGGCCAGAGGACGAGGTTGGAGGAGAGCATCGCCACCAGGAGGGCGAGCAGGATCATCATCAGGCTGAAGAGAAGGCTCAATTGCAGGGTAGGGGAGAGCTGTTGCCGGATCGACTCCGTCGAGACACCCGCGACGATTTGCGCAAAAGGGGACCCTCCCATGGACAAGGGAATCCCAATCTCATAAACAGCGTCCGACTGGAAGATCTGCCACAATTGCGTCGCCCAGGAGGCTCCGATCAGGCGGGAATATGAGCGGACTTGCGGACCGGAGACGCCCTGCGGCGTTGACGAGGAAAGACGCGACTCACCCCGCACCCCGGCAGGAAAGACCCCCCGTGGGTCTGACTGCGCGATGACCTCTCCATCGAGCAGCACGATCGCGCAGTAAACGACCTCTGACTTGCCGTTTGTGCTCGATTGGATCAGGGATCGAACCGTCTCATCCAATCCGATCGCCACCTTCGGATCGTCGAGCGGTCGGTTGAAGATCGCCCGTTGCGAGTGTTGAAATAGCTGATCGAGCAAGAGCGACTCGATCAAACTCCCTCTGGATCGCAACTCCGTCTGGAGCGATCTGGCGGTATTGAAGAGCAGCAGGACGCCCGTCACCAGAATAATCAAGCACAACAGGACGGCTAGATGACGTGTCCGGACACTCGGTTCCCATCGCATGGTCTATGTCGGCTCCTCGAAATCAACGCTCTCCTCTCTGCCAGGGGCGTTCAACCCCCAATCCAAAATGGAGAAAGGATCCCTCTGCTGACTCGACATCAACAAAAGGAGATGAGCGGCATCTTCCCACGAGAGACGCCTCAACCACAAAATCAATCATGGATCCACAGCGACCGGATTCGGTCGAGCGATCGATCCGCTCAAGGGGCAGTTCGGAAGAGGAGGAAGATCGATTGTCAGGGGGCACCGTCTGTCAGGGATGTCAGCCAGAGTAGAGACCGGTACGGTTCACGGGGCAGTTCGACCAGGAAAACCGGTCTCCACCCATCTGCTTGGCAATTCTCTCCCCGATCGTTGATCGTCACCCAGGATCCAAGGGTCTTGGGCTGATTTGAATGAGATCTGACTCGGCTGGAACGGGGCGGGATCCCAGAACATCGGCGATGAAACCGCCACGGCCCAATGTTCTCACGACTCACTTCCACGAGAATAGTGCCAGCGCCAATATCACAAACCAGCGCTGAAAACCGATGATCGAACGTCTGTGGAGCCCGCATTTGGTCGGTCAGAACTCAAACCGCCCGGAACTTTACCCGAATTCCCGGTCGAATGCAAGGAACCGATTGGTGGACGTCATTCATCCCAGGGCTTTTGCAAAGTCAGGGACAGGCACTCTGAATGACCTGACGTGACTCGGTGAGGTAGGCGCTGGGGTGATTGTGATCGGGAGAACAGGATCGGCTCCTGGTGTCCCAACGGGACACCGCATGCCAGCCCAGGGCAACGCCCTGGGTACCGTCAACGGCATCCCCCGGCGTTCTGAATGAACGCCGCATATCAATGAATAGAGGGCGTCTGCCCAATCCCACCCGTTGCGGCGTTCCTTCAGAACGCCTGAACGGGTCTCCCGGGTCTTCTTGGATACCCAGGGTTGCACCCTGGGCTGGTATGCGCCGCCCCTTCAGGGTGGAAGCTGAATCGACTTTGCAAAAGCCCTGTCATTCATCCCGTGTGAGGGGGAAAGTCAAAGAAAATTGTTCTGCGCCCTTGAAGAGGCTTGCTGCTTGCGAGGTTTTGGATATAATGCAGGCGTCTTGATATTCATCTTGATGATCACTTGATTCTCATTCGATTCTCATTTCGATATCAGTTGCTCAAACCAATCAAATAGCGCAGACAATCGAGCGTGGCTTCTGTCGGGGTTGGTTCGCCCCACGAGAGATTTCCTGAAAGATTGGATAGTCTGATTCTCTCGCAGTTTGACGCAACGATCCAACGAAAGAGACTAGTCGGCCGGAGCCTTCGGTCAGGATGACGGGTCAAATGACGGGCTCAAAAGAATAAAGACTGTGACCATGAAGCGTGGCCGAGGGGGGCCGTCACGGGTTTTCCGTGGCCGTATGCCAGCCAAGCTCAGTTTTGAGATTGAAACGCCGTTCGTGTAGACCAAGCCAACCCACACCCTATCCATTGGACTGTGGCAGACCTCTACGGGATGGTTAGGGAAGTTGGTTGTTGACTCTTTTCAACAGGATTCAGACTTGGATCCGGGGAAGGATCTTAATTTAGATCCGGGGAAGGATCTTAATTTAGATCCAGATCGATCGAATCAACTATTCGTTGAAGGAGATAAGCGTATGGAACGTTCCGCCAGCTACGTTCTGCGAGTTGTTCTCGTGCTGTCCGCACTCTTGATCCCGTCCCTCGCGATCGGGCAGGTTCCGACGGGAACCATTTCAGGAGTGGTGGAGGATGGGTCCGGAGCGGTCATTCCGAATGCGTCGGTCACGATTCGGAACAAGGCCACCGGACTCGAGCGAAAGATTACGACCGCCGCCGACGGCCTCTTCTCAGCGACGGCGCTGCAGGCAGGGGACTACGAGGTGGTGGCCCAGGTGACGGGATTCCGCACCCTGATCCGTGAAGTCAATGTCACGACCGGGTCGATCGTCAAGGTCGATATGTCGCTCGAAGTCGGCCAGACGACCGAAGTCGTCACCGTCGAAGGCGCGACGAGCCAGATCAACTACGAGTCCCACACCATCGACGGGGTCATTACGCGGCAGAAGATCCAGGAGTTGCCGCTCAATGGGCGAAGCTTCCTCCAGCTCGCCTTCCTCGAACCGGGCGTGACGGTCGGGGCGGGAACGACCTCCCAGTACAACTCGCTCTTCAGCGTCTCCGTGCTCGGGGGCGAGTCGAATAAGACCAACATTACGGTCGATGGCGGCAATGTCCGCAACCCGATCGAAGGGCAGACCGGGATGAACTTCTCGCAGGAGGTCGTGCAGGAGTTCCAGCTCTCCTCCAACAATTTCGACCTCTCGACGGGCATCACCAGCGTCGGGTCGGTCAACGTCGTCACCCGTACCGGGAGCAACGAGTTTCACGGCTCGGGGTACTTCTTCTACCGCGACAACAATATGGCGGCTTATCCCGGGCTGGCGCGCAACGCGGCCAATCCCGATCCGTTCTTCGTGCGACGCAACCCGGGCCTCTGGGTCGGCGGGCCGATCATCAAGGACCGCCTCTTCTTCTTCACCAACTACGAATTTACCAATCAGCAACAGATCTTCACGGTTCAACCGGACATCCCCTCGGTGCGGGGGCTGGCGGGCAACTTTGGCAGCCCATACCAGGGACATCTCTTCAGCACCCGGTTCGACCTCAAGCTGACAGAGAAGAATTCGCTCTTCGTCCGGTTGTCACATGACCGCAATCGCGGTTTTGGGCCCTCCGGCGGCGCGCCGCTGCCCTCCAACTGGCTGCAGAACCGGAACCATTCGAACCAGGGGGTGCTCGGGTTGACGACCGTTCTGACGCCTTCGCTCGTCAACGATTTTCGGTTCAATACGACCTACTGGCAGAACCGCAATCTCTTCGCGGACGAGAGTGTCTGTCCGGGATGTCTCGGGTTGGGATTCCCCCAGTTGACCCTGGTGGGGTCGAGTAACTTCACGATCGGGAACACCTCCAACGCCACGCAAGGGCGCGATCTGCGCCGCTTCACCTTCTGGAATACCCTGAGTTGGCAGAAGGGCTCCCACCGGATCCGCGTCGGGACAGAGCTCGAGCATGCCCCTGGCACGGGTTTCTGGGGCTTCTGCGAGCCGGGATGCACGGTCGCCTTCTCGCCGGAGTACGTGCGACAAGTCGTGCCGGCGCCGCTCGTCGCCGCTCTCTTCCCCAATCTTCCGTCGGTGATCCGCACCAGCGCGGACCTGCTCAATCTGCCCTTCGCGGGAGGAGTGGTCGGAATCGGCAATCCCGCGCAGCCGCCTCCGTACAACATCGACAAGGCCAAGATCAACCGGCGCGCCCGGTGGTTCGTCCAGGACACCTGGAAGGCGACCAGCAACTTTACGCTCAACTACGGGCTGGCCTGGAACTTTGAGAGCACGCTGGTCAACAACGATCTCTCGAAACCGGCGCTGCTCGCCCCGCTCTACGGGAGAGATCTCTCGCCGACCCGCAACAACTACAACAACTACTCGCCGTCGCTCGGGATGGCCTGGAACATCGACAAGAGCAAGAAGACGGTCATCCGCGCCGGTGGCGGCGTCTACTGGGAGACGGAGCTGCTCTGGCGCCGTCTGCAGGAGCGCTCCTTCATCGGGCCGGTGGGCAATGGGCGCATTCAGTTCCCCCATACCGGGTTTGTCAATCCGTTCCAGGGGATCATCGATGTGGCGGCGGGCGGCCGTCCGGTCGCGGTCGGGGCGCCCCTGCCCGCCAACACCCTGACGACGATGACTTTGGGTCAGTTCCTCCAGGTCATCAATCAGCAGGGACCGGTGGTCAGCGCCACACTCGCGCCGACCAACCTCAATGACCTCTCTGTGCGCAACATCCAGCGCTTCAAATCGGGATCGCAGCTCTACCCGCAAGACTACCCGGTGCAGCGCAGCTACCAGATGAGCGTGGGAATCCAGCGCGAACTGCCCTGGAATATGGTGCTCTCGGCCGATCTGGTCCGGCGGGTCTTCGTCAATACTCTCCTCGGGGAGCTCGACTACAACCGCTTCAATCGGCGGATCAATGGAGTGCAGACGCCGGTCATTCCTCGCTGCGCCAATGCGGCGCAGGTCAATGACCCCAACGCGATCTGCTCGTCCGGTTCGATCACCTTCTGGACTCCGGCGGGAAGGAACGTCTACAATGCGGCGCTGGTCAAGCTCGACAAGCGCTTCTCGAACCGCTTCCTCTTCACGGCATCCTATGCCTTCACCTTCTCGAGCGGGTACAACGGGATCGTCAATCTCGATCAGCTCAACGCGAGCTGGGGACCGCAGGGAGCGCGCCACATCCTCAATATCTCGGGGATCGTCGATCTCCCCCTCGGGTTCCAGATCGGGTTTATCTCGTCCGGTTCCACCCGGGGTCCCCTCACGCCGAGCGTGGCCGGAGTCGACCTCGACGGCGATGGCACAACGACCGAGCCCATTCAGGGGCTCCCCTCTTTCAACTGCATCAATCGCGGATGCGGGAAGAGTGAGCTGGCCGCCGCCGTCGCCCGTTGGAACCAGACCTATGCCGGAAAGCAGGACTCGCGTGGACAGAACATCCCACAACTCTCTCTGCCGACAAACTACGAATTCGGAGACAACTTCAGTTCGCAGGACATCCGGTTGACCAAGACGTTCACCTGGCGGGATCGCTACAAATTGTCGATCTTTGGAGAGATGTTCAATGTCTTCAATACGGCGAATTTGAGTGGGTTCAACTTTACGATCAACAACGCACTCTTTGGGCAACCGACACAGCGGGCGACGCAGGTCTTCGGATCGGGCGGACCGCGAGCGTTGCAGGTGGGGGGCCGGGTCAGCTTCTAGCCCGAACCATCTGTGCCAACCAGGACCTCCCCCTCCACACGCTTCGCTGGCGGTGGAGGGGGAGGCTTTTTTCAGGAGGAGAGGGAATGGGGGAGGAAGGTGCGACCGCGACCCTGCGGCAACTGGTCGAACAGGTCGAGGCTGCCCTGGGAGAGAACGGCATCGCTGCCATCTATCGGGACCGGATCTGCTCCCAGCGAACCCGACGGGTGAGTCTCCCGAAAGGAAGTGGCCCTGCCCGAGTCGAGGTTCTCCACACGCTTCTCGGGATCGAGCTGCAGGTGGGGCGGACTCGGCTCTTCTGCCCAGACCTCCCAACGGCCCGTTACCTCTCCCTCTTCGCCCAACTGGGGCTGGAGACAGTCGCGATCCCCTACGATATCTCCCGGATCCCTCCCCTCGTGGAAGATCTTGAATCGTCCTGGTTTCGGATGCTGCGGATGACCGAGACGATCGTCCAACCCTACCGGCTCGCCACGGTGACGCGGCTGAAACGCCAATTGGTGGAACGGCAGCGTGCCTCGATCCTCTCCCTCGCCTGACACTTCTCCCCTTTGCCCAACCAGACAAGACTTGGTGATGGACAGGATCCGTTAGATCAGGCTATGATGGAGGTCTTTTGAACGGCTCGAAGGGGGGCCTCTATCTCAATCAACGGATCCGACGAGGCCTTTGCCGACCAGGGTGTCTGATGTGAAAATGCAGAAAAACAGAAAGAACAATAAGGGAGAGGACGGACGCGTGCAAGAAGTCGAGGGTTGGGGGAGAGGGTATGTCAAGGCGAACGCCAGCCCTCGATCTGCTCTGCGGCGAGGGAGCCTCTTCCTCGTGGTCCTGCCCCTGCTGTTGATCGGAGGATGCCAGCAGCGGGAAGATACGGGAAGTTCTTCAACTCTTTCTTCCTCGCCCCATTCTGTGGCGACCTACCGCCCGCCTTCTTCCTCTGAGGCTCTCCCCCCCATCGATTCCAGTGCGCTCTCCGCGACGGCGACTCTCCTCGAGGGGGGCAGTGCCCGGGTCGAGGATCTGCTCGGTCGTGATCGTGTGGTGCTCCTCAACTTCTGGGCGACCTGGTGTGCGCCGTGTCGTCGAGAGATTCCCGAGCTGGTCGCCATTCAGCGCGAGATGCGGAACAAAGGGGTCGAGGTCATTGGCCTGACGCTCGAGGATCCGGCGATTGACCGCGCCCGGGTGGAATCCTTTACCCGCCAGTTTTCGATCAACTACCGGGTCGGGTTCTTACCCGAGGAGATGTTCCGATTGTTCAATGTCAAAGATCCGAGGGGACCCATTCCGCAGACCTTCATTTTCGATCGCCAGGGGAGATTGATCGACCATCTCAAAGGATTTCGACGGGACTTTCGCCCGTGGGCGGAGGGTGCCCTTCAGTACGCACTCGATCACTCCTGACCCCCCGCATCCCCTTCCTGTTCTCTTCATTGGGCGATTTTTATTGCTGTCTTATGATGGACGCTGGCAGGCTCCCCCTGCCAGGTGGGTGATCCGGCGGGTGAGCGAAGGCTCAGAATCCTGGTCGACTTAGTAGGGCGAATCTGCTCTTTTCTTTTGAATTATGACTACGTAGGAGGTTTTGATTTCATGAAGAAGTTGATGATTCGTACGCGATTTGGTCTGTGGCTCTTGTTGCTTGGGGTAGGTCTCTTCACTGGAATTATCCTCGCTGCCACCCAGGATCCGGCCAAGCCAGCTCAGCCGAAACCTCAGGAAGAGGAGGAGCCAGTCGCCCTCACCGAGCGGAGCAAACCAGCGCCAACCGCACAAGCATTGGAAGTGACCGCAGACCAGTTCGCTAATTTCCGCAATCCGATGGTCAACGAGATCGGAGAGATTGCTGTCTTTGGTCTCCATGCGCTTTCGAATGCGCCCAGTCGAGTGGGGCAGCGGCTTTACCTGCGTGGGCTCGATGGGAATTGGCAACTCCTGCTCAAGGAGGGAGAGGAGACGTCAGACACTCACATCAAGCTGACAGAACTGACCAAGCCTTCCCTGAGCATCCAAAAGGAGGCGACCTTCATCTCCCAGTTCAGCTCGACAAGAGAAAGGGGACAGGTTTCAGAACCATTGATCGATCCGAATGATCCCGCTTACAGTCGGTCTTCCTCGACCAACCTCGGCATTTTTCGTAAGACGGCTGACGGTGTCCGGATGTTGCTCTTATCAGGACGAGAGGTCCCAAATATGCCCTCGACGCTGGTGGGCCTAAGCAATCTCTCCGCCAACGACAAGGGCACTGCTGCTTTCATTGGGACTTATGTGGAGCCGGATGGGCGGGGGCTTTTTTACCTCGCCAACGACAAGCTGAGTATCATTGCACGAAGTGGACAGAGAATCGGTTCGAATGAGACAAGCACCTTTTCCGAGCACTACTATCCTTCCGATATCAACGAGCGGGATGAGGTTGCCTTTCTCGGTAGAACGGGGGAGAAGAGTGGCATTTTTCTGGCGAGCCCAAAAGGGGTAGAGGTCGTGGCCATGAGTGGTCAACCTTCTCCGGTCAAGGGGGCGAAGTTTATCGGTTTTGGCAATCGAACTCCGGGAATCAACAACAAGGGGGAGATCGCTTTTGTCGGCTTTTTCGATGGCCCTCAATCTGGACGAGCCCTCTTTGTGAAGCCAGTCTCGGGGCCAGCCCGGATGGCACTCCGCAGTGGGCAACCTATCCCGGGGACGACCTACAATTTTACAGACTTCAGCACGGTTGGCATTAACGATCAAGGAGATGTTCTCTTTGTGGGCGTCTATGGAGCGAGAAATCGGGGCATCTTCCTCAAGACGGCCAAGGGGGTAGAACCCATTGCGTTGGCCAATCAGCCTATTCCTGGAGGCACACGCGAGGAGGTCTACAACAACTTTACTCAACCAGACTTCAACTCTCGTGGGGATGTCGTCTTTTACTCCCAGTGGCGAACACCAAAGACCGGAATCGATGTCGGCGTTTTTTGGCGAGATCCCAAGGGAGAGGTGAAGCTTCTCTTCAAGCGGGGCGACTTGATGCCGAAGTAAGTCTGGGGTGGACGGGGCAGTGGGGATTTCCCCCCCGTCGCAACCGCCTTCCTTGTGAAGAGAACAGAATAGACAGGCGAAAAGAGCAGTAAGCTGATTATGGACAATCAATCCCGAAGCGCCATCAATATCGAAGACGAGATGAGGCGGAGTTATCTCGATTACGCGATGTCGGTCATCATTGGACGGGCGCTGCCCGACGTCCGGGATGGTCTCAAGCCGGTTCATCGCCGCATTCTCTATTCGATGAACGAGAAGGGGCTGACCCCTGGCAAGCCGTACAAGAAGTCCGCCAACGTCGTGGGGGATGTGCTGGGCGCCTACCATCCGCACGGGGACACGGCGGTCTATGACTCGATGGTCCGGATGGCCCAGGACTTCTCGATGCGGTATCCGCTGATCGATGGTCAGGGAAATTGGGGGAGTATCGATGGGGATTCCGCGGCGGCCTATCGCTATACGGAAGCCCGGTTGACGCGCATCGCGACCGAGATGCTCGCCGACATCGAGAAGGAGACGGTTCGCTTCATCCCGAACTACGACGAGTCGAGGCAGGAGCCGACCGTCCTCCCAGCCCGGATCCCCAATCTTTTGATCAACGGGTCGGACGGGATTGCGGTGGGGATGGCGACCAAGATTCCTCCCCACAACCTGACGGAGATCATCGAAGCGACGATCCACCTGGTGCAGAACCCGCGGGCGACGACCGCGGAACTGATGAAATTTGTCCCCGGCCCGGACTTTCCCACCGGCGGATTCATCTATGGAAGAGAGGGGATTCGCCAGGCCTACGAGACTGGCCGCGGAGTCATGCAGGTTCGGGCCCGAGCGGCCATCGACAAGGTCGGCCGGGGAGCCCAGGAACGCGACGCCATTGTCATTACCGAGATCCCTTTTCAGGTCAACAAGTCGAAGTTGATCGAGCAGATTGCCGATCTGGTCAACGAGAAGAAGGTCGAGGGAATCTCCGAGATTCGCGACGAGACCGATCGAGAGAGCACAGCGCAGAAGAAGGTACGGATTGTCATCGAGCTGAAGCGGGACGCGGTTCCCCAGATCATCCTCAACAAGCTCTATAAGATGACCCAGATGCAGGTATCGTTCGGAGTCATCAACCTCTCGATCGTCAATGGTCAGCCGAAGGTTCTGACGCTGCTGGCGACGTTGCAGGAGTTTGTCTCTTTTCGGCGCGAGGTGGTTCGGAATCGGACGCTCTATGACCTTCGCAAAGCGCGCGCCCGAGCCCATATCCTCGAAGGTCTGATCAAAGCGATCGACATCATCGACGAGATCATCAAGTTGATCCGACGGTCCCGATCGACCGAAGAAGCCAAGGCCGGGCTGGTCCAGCAGTTCGGGTTCTCCGAGATTCAGGCGCAGGCGATTCTCGACATGCAGTTGCGGCGATTGGCCGCCCTCGAACGCCAGAAGATCATCGACGAATATCAGGAAGTGATCAAACTGATTGCCGAACTCGAAGAGATTCTGGCCAATGAGAAGGTCCTTCGGCAGGTGATCATTCGGGAGTTGCGAGCGGTTCAGAAGGAGTATAGCGACGAGCGACGGACGCAGATCGTCGACAGCGGAGTCGAGCTGACGCTGGAGGACCTGATCGCCGACGAAGACGTCGTCATCACTCTGACCCATTCCGGGTACGTCAAGCGCACACCCGCCAGCACGTATCGCGCGCAGCGGCGAGGCGGCACGGGACGAAAGGGGATGAGCACCCGGACGGAGGATGTCGTCTCCCACATCTTCATCGCCTCGACCCACAGCTATCTGATGGCCTTCACCTCGGCCGGGATGGTCTACAAGTTGAAGGTGCACGAGATCCCGGATGCTTCCGCAGCAGGGAGGGGCAAGGCGATCGTCAATCTGATCAACCTGCCGGCGACAGAGAAGATCGCCGCGGTCATTCCGGTTCGAGAATTTCCCGCGGGGCGGTTTGCGGTCATGGTCACGCGCCAGGGGGTGATCAAGAAGACGGAACTCTCGGCATTTGCCAACATCCGTTCGAATGGCATCATCGCGATTGGGGTCGATGAAGGGGATGAACTGATCTCCGTCGAGATCACCGACGGGCAGAAGATGATCTTCCTGGCGACCCACGAAGGGATGGCGATCTGCTTTGCCGAAGAGGAGGTGCGGGACATGGGGCGGCAGGCACGGGGAGTGCGA